>Ga0209415_10011818_pt1 | contig 14659 bp, 15 predicted proteins | sample PeaSoiSIISIP2007_FD_187696 | JGI IMG/M metagenome (GOLD analysis project Ga0209415, IMG submission 187696) | Peat soil microbial communities from Weissenstadt, Germany - SII-SIP-2007 (SPAdes) (version 2) | ecosystem: Environmental > Terrestrial > Soil > Wetlands > Peat | place: Germany...
AGAGTCTCCACTGTCCGCATCCGATGGCACAGCCGCCGCGATCAGGCGGTCACGCGGTCACGCCGCGTTGTCCGCCTTGGGTCCTTTGATGGACACTGCCGCCATGTCCGCTCTGGGAACCCGCCCAGCGACCATCGCGGGCCTCTGACTCGATAGCCGACCCGAAGATTGGCTATGCTGCCGCCGCCTGCCGAGGTCTTGAATTGAGGTAGGGCGTGCGAACGAGGATCGTGCGGGCGAAAAAACTCCGGCGCTACCAAATCAGTCCCCCTCAATCCCACCGACCGGCGCGTTCAGCACTTCACATGCGTGCAGGAGCGCAGCACAGCGCGGAATTCGCATCCGCGCCGGCCGCGTGCGGCACGCCTCACTCCCAACTGTCGAGCTTGATCTCGTTCGGCCAAGGACTGCCCCGTCCGGTCTCGAAAAGCGACTTCAGGCTCAGCAAGAAAACGCCCCACTTGGTGCTGCAGTGGTGCATGAACTCCACCGGCTCCCTCCAGCCCTGATGCTTGAAAAGAACGATGGTCCAATCGTTTTCCTGGCGAAGATCGAAGCTGATAGTCGTGCCGATCCACTCCTCCGGCCCGGCGACGACCTCCCAGAGCACGCGTCTGGCAGGTTGAAGTTCGAGGACCTTCATGTCGAACCCGCCGTTGCCGAAGCGGAACTGGATCACGCCGCCGACCTTGCTTTCGCCTCCGGTGTCGGTGGTCCACCAGCCCGAAAGACCGTCAATCGTGGCCAGCGCTTTGTAGACGTCACCGAGCGATGACGACTTGATTCCAACTTTGTGCAGTATATCGACCATGTCACGTCTCCAGATGTTAGCGCCGGCCCAGACATTCAGCGTTCACCGCCGCAGGGGACTCGACGCTGTTGGGTGTTGATCACGGACATAGACTTAGCGCCTGAGGCCGCGGCGATGAGAGTTACAAGTGTGGCGCGATTTCCATGGACTCGATGATCACGGCCGCCGCGCGTTCGCTCGCGGCAGGTGATGTTCTCGGCGCCTTGAAGCGGGTCGCGCTGCGTGACGATCCGCCTGCGCTCGCACTGCGCGGCATCGCGATGGCCAGGCTGGGCGACCTCGCCCGGGCCAAGATGCTGCTGCAGCACGCAGCCCGTGCATTCGGTTCTAGAGAAGCCGTCGCCCGCGCAAGATGCGTCGTGGCGGAGGCCGAGATCGCGCTCGTCTCGCGCGACCTGGGCTGGCCGGAAAAGGCCCTCGAGGCGGCACGCGCGACGCTCGAAGCACACGGCGACCGACTGAACGCCGCGCATGCGCGGCACCTCGCGATCCGCCGACTTCTTCTCATCGGCCGCTTGGATGATGCCGAGCAACGCCTAGGTGAACTTGATCCAACCCCTCTCCCACCACCTTCTCGGGCGGCGCATGAATTGGTGGTCGCAGGGATTGCCATGCGGCGCCTCCGGGGGAGTGCGGCAAGCACTGCCCTGGCGCGCGCCATGCGGGCTGCGCGCCAGGCGGGCATCGCGGCGCTGGTGGCGGAGGTCGAGAGCGCGACCCAGGCGTGGAATAGCCCCGCAGCGCGCCTAATCAAGCGCGGCGATGAACGGTTCCTACGCCTCGTCGAGGTCGAAGCGTTGCTGCAATCAAAGTCGCTCGTCGTCGACGCATGCCGCAACGCCGTGCGCCAGACTGAGCTAGTAGTCTCGCTCGCAAGGCGTCCGGTGCTGTTCGAGATTGCGCGCACGTTGGCGGAAGCCTGGCCTGGCGATGCGTCCCGAAGCGCGCTGCTCGCGCGCGCCTTTGGCGCCAAGTTCGTTGATGAATCTCATCGCGCGCGTCTGCGGGTCGAAGTTGGGCGCCTGCGCAACGCTGTTAGCCCTGTCGCGGACGTGATCGCCACGCGGCGGGGCTTCGCGCTCGCGCCGCGCCAAGCCGTCGAGGTCGTCGTACTTGCGCGGCCGATCGAGGAACGCCACGCGGCGGTGCTCGCCTTTCTGGCCGACGGTGAGGCGTGGTCGAGCTCGGCGCTGGCGCTGGCGCTGGGCGCCAGCCAGCGCTCTGTACAGCGCGCGCTCGACGCGCTCGCGGCGACGGACAAGGTGCAGGCTTGCGGCCATGGACGGGCGCGGCGCTGGATGACCCCGCCACTGTCGGGTTTCACGACAACCTTGTTACTCCCTGCGCCGCTGCCGAGCGACTAGGAGGGACGCATGAAGCGCTCAGCCGCCGAAATCGTCCGCCAGTATGGTCCCTTCCCGGGCGTTTCGCGGGTGAACGGCGTTACCTACGACGGTCACCGCGTATGGTTTGCATCCGGAGACAAGCTCAGCGCCTTCGATCCTGCGAACGGTAAGCGGGTGCGTTCGATCGACGTCGCCTCGGACGCGGGGACTGCCTTCGACGGCCGGCATCTGTACCAGATCGCCGAGGATCGCATCCAGAAGATCGATCCAGACAGCGGGCGCGTGCTCGCCACCATTCCGGCGCCTGGCGGCGGCTTCGACGCGGGCCTCACGTGGGCAGAGGGGACCCTCTGGGTCGGACAGCACCGCGGGCGCAAGATCCACCAAATTGATCCCGAGACGGGGGCCATTCTGCGGACGATCGACTCCGACCGCTTCGTCACCGGCGTCACCTGGGTCGACGGCGAGCTATGGCACGCGACCTGGGAGGGCGAGAACAGCGATCTGCGGCGCGTCGATACGCGGACAGGAAAGTTGTTGGAGCGGCTGGATATGCCGGAGGGTACCGGTGTGTCGGGCCTCGAATCCGATAGCGGTGACAGGTTCTTCTGCGGCGGCGGAAACAGTGGGGTGGTTAGGGTCGTCCGTCGGCCGAGGCACGGCGCCTCGGCACGCAAGCAGAAGCGTATCAGTGACTGATCGGACCGGAATCGCGTCGTCCGTCACCGGTCGTTTGGCGGGCAACCAACTCGCCGGGCGTGACACGGACCTCATGTTGAACGGTTCCCTGGGGTCACGGGAGGTGGAGGCAACGATGTGCTCGCCTAGTTTCGCGCGAGTGCGTTCTTCTTCAACTTGGCCGAATTGTAGTCGATAGCGGCGCGGACGAGCTTAGTCAGAGCCGCCTCGTCAATTCCTTCGCCCTCGAACAAATCGATCGCGCGCCACACCTTGCCGCCGAAGCCGTTGTTGAAGAGTCTGTCGGGATCCGGGAGGCTCGCTCCGTGGGAAAAGGTGAGTTTCACCTTGTCCTTGTGGGCGTTGCCGACCGCGATCATCCCGTCGCGAGACCATACGGGACTGCCCATCCATTTCCATTCCTCGATGATGTCCCGATCGGTCGCGAGGACGGTCGTGCGAACGCTCGCTAGCGTTTTGCCACGCCAGTCCGTGAGGCCCGAGATCAGTTGGTCGATGCGTTCGGACGGGTTCATCGGATCGTTGTCCGTCGACGTCCCGGAAGTCTTGTTGGCCATTGCGTTCACCCCTAGCTGCCGACGCTTTGCGAAGCGCGCCGCCGAGTAAAATACGGCAGCGCGAACAGATAGAGGCCCGAGAACAACAGCAAGAACAGCGGGACCAGCGCCAAGAAATACATCCAGTAGACGGGGTGTCCTCCAGCGACTGAGAATGTATTGGCGATGACGCCTAATGTGAAGACGATCGATGGCCAGCGATGTGTTTGTCGAATCCGTTTGTTCATGTTCACTTCGAGCTCCCAAGAGGGTTGATCTGAGGCGGGTGTGCCAACCGACGCCTGTCCGCGGTCATCGGTCCATCCTCGACTGGCGCGGTCTGCGAGTGACCCCGCTCTAGGTGAGCGCCACGCCAACGCCTGCCCCCGCGAGGACAACCGCCGCCGTCTGATTCACTCGGCGCAACGCACGTCTCGAGGCGAGGAGGCCGCGCATGCGCGATGCAAGCGCCGCGTAGGTGAGCTCAATGGCGGGGATCAGCGTCAACGTCGCGGCGCTCAGCGCCAGATAGCTCAGGACGCTGACGTGCTTCAGGTTCACCACACTTGGAAGCAGCGCGACGAAAAACGCGATGGCCTTCGGGTTGCCCAGCGTCAGCGACAGCTGAGAGACGAAGCTCTGTCGTGCATCGCTGGGGACGACGGCGCCGAGGTCGGCGATCGGCGCGGTCCAGTGGCGATACGCCAGGTAGACCAGATAGGCGGCGCCGATCAGCTTCACGATCAGGAACAGCCCGCCCGCGGCTTGGGCGACGAGCGCCAGGCCGAAGGCGGACAGGGACATCAGCACCCAATCCCCGGCGACGGTCCCGGCGACTGCCGGGATCGTTGAACGAAATCCGCCCCCCAGCGCACGAGCCACGATGGCCACGACGCCCGGCCCCGGGACCGCGAGCGCAACGGCATAGACGGCGCAATAGAGCAGGTAGGTATGCAGCGAAAACATGGTGTTCCCCTTGGCGGAGAGGCGGCGCGAAACCAGTTCCACCTCCGTGGTCGACCGAACTGGCGATGATGGCTCTAGCTTGCTACTGGTATATCTAGAATGACCAGTCCAAGCGATAATCACCTTACCAGTTCGGAGAGCGCGCCGTGGCTTCGGCTTGAGCGGCGTGGGTCTGCGCCGCTGTCGTCGCAGCTGCTGAACCAGTTGCGCGAGGGTGTTCGCAGCGGCGTCCTGCGCACCGGCGTCAAACTTCCGTCGACCCGGGCCTTGGCGCGGGAGCTCGATGTGTCCCGGCCGGTCGTGGGGGAGGCCTACGCCCAACTTGCCTTCGAGGGATACCTGCACCTGCGACAGGGCGCCCGGCCGGTCGTGGCGAAGATAGTGGCGACGGACGGGGCCGCGATCACGGCCGCGGCGTCGATCCCCCAGATCCGATTCGACCTGCGCCCAGCCATTCCTGATCTCGCGATGTTTCCGCGCGAAGCGTGGCTGCGCGCGTTGCGGTCGGCGATCACCAGCATGACCGCCGATGAGTTTGGCTACCAAGATCGACACGGAAACCTGAGACTCCGCGAAGTTCTCGCCGACTACCTCGGACGGGTGCGCGGTATCGCGACCGACGCCGAACAGATCATCATCACGAGCGGGTTCGCCGAGTCGCGCGCGTTGTTCTGTTCGGCGATCGAGGCCGGTGGCGCACGCCGCGTGGCCGTCGAGTGTCCCAGCTACGACGAGTGGACGGCCGTTGAGGCTGCCCACCTCGAGCGCGTGCCTGTCGAGGTCGACGCCTCCGGTCTCAATTTCGAGGCGCTGGCGTCGTCCGGGGCCGACGCGGTTTTCGTCATGCCCGCTCACCAGTTTCCGACGGGCGTGGTGATGACGTCAGCCAGGCGGCGGGCGCTCGTGGACTGGCTGCGAGAAGGCGAGCGCTTCGCGCTTGAAGACGATTACGACGCCGAATTTCGGTACGACGTCGGCCCAATCGGCGCACTCAAGGGACTTGCGCCAGACCGCGTCGCCTATGCCGGAACCACCAGCAAGACCCTTGCGCCCGCAATCAGGCTGGGTTGGTTCCTGCCACCCGCCGGATTGATCGACGCAATAAAGTCCGCTCAGCGCCGGTGGAGCGAGGGTCCTCCGCGCATAGACCAGCTGGCCTTGGCGCACCTGATCGGGTCGGGCGCGTATGAGCGTCACGTCCGGCGGATGCGCAAGATCTACCGAGGACGTCGTGATCGTCTCGTCACGTTGTTGCGGGATCGGCTTCCGCAGGCGACCGTTGAGGGTGTGTCCGCCGGGTTGCACCTGACCGTGGGGCTGCCGACCGGGACTGATGTTGTCCGACTCTGCCGTGAGCTCGCCGATCGCGGCATCGCGATAGAGTCGACTGCTCGGTACGGTCACCCTGACCCGCGGTCAGCCAAGCTGTTGCTCGGTTACGGGCGAGCGACCGAGGGCGCGCTCGAAGCTGCCGTCGGGACTCTAGCGGAGAAGCTGCGTGCCCTTGATTGAGAGGCGTATCCCTCGAATAAGGGCGACAAATTCAGGCGCCGGCTTCGCCCACGTGCCGTCATCCGGCCATCTTGTCCCAACTGCGGCCCATCAACTGATGCGTCGGCGCGCACGAAGCAGCAGGCTAGGATCGGTCCGGAAACGGGATCGACCTCGACGGCGTTCTTGGTGCGGCGTCTCGCGGTTGGGGCGTGACCTCCGGACCGTCGATGAGCGGGTCGAGGCCGCAAGCCGCGGCGAGCCGTTCGGCGTCCTGGATCAGGATGGTGTCGCCCTCGACAGTGACGCCATGTGTCTGGAGCGCCGCCAGCGCACGCGAGAAGCTCTCGCGGGTCATTCCGAGTTCCGAGGCGATCAGATTCTTCTCGTACGGCAGAACGGCGCGATCCGGCGTGCCCTGCCGTCTGGAGAGCCCGAGCAGGTAGCACCCGGCGCGTTCGGAGGCGTTACGCAGTTTGAGGTTCTTGATCTGCCGCACGAGACGCCGGAACTGACCGGCTAGGCTCGCGATCACCGCCTGCGCCAGCAGCGGCTCTTGCTGCACGGCGCGACGGAATACGCTCGCCTGGATCAGGAGGAGTCGCGATGGTTCGGGGATGCGGGCCCGCATGAGATAGGGCGATCCGGTGACGACCGCGGCCGGGATGACGAGTTCCGGCGGCTCCACCACCTCGATCAGGACCTCGCGTCCGGCGCTCGATCGACCAAGCAGATGCGCCGACCCGGTCAGCACGACATACTGGAAGGTCGGTGCATCACCTTGTTCAAACAGAACCGTTCCCGGCGTCACCGCGTGAACGACCGCGTTGTCGAGCAGCTCCACCCGGCTCGCGGCCGGCAGGGCGCTGAGCAGGGGCAGGGCTTCGAGGTCCAGGCCCGTCTCTCGCATGTCGTTCAACGGCTCCGACTTATGGAACCTGGCGTCGCGCGGTGTGCGTCGCGGCTGCCTGTGATAATTGTCACGGTCGGCATTGATGTGGATCAATGAACGGACGTGCGACCATGGGCAACGTCCCCGCCGGATGACGGCCGCGGCCGGGCAGACGCTTTCGCTCGAAGGGACAGGGCATGGTCGCCGATGCTGTTGAACAGTCGACGGTAGACCCCGTCAGCAATATCCTCAAATGGGTGCTGCTGCTGGTGGCGATCGGAACCTTCGCCTGCCTCGGCTGGGCGACGTGGGAGACCTATCGCGCCGCGCCGCCACAGCCGGACCGGTATGTCACCGCCGATGGCGCCGTCGTAATGACCAATGCCGACATTGTCGCAGGCAAGGCCGGATTCCAGCGCGCCGACCTGATGGACTATGGCAGCCTTTACGGCATGGGGTCCTATTTCGGCGAGGACTACACTGCCTCGAATCTGGTGGCCCTTGCGACCTTGACGCAGGGCAATATCGCCACCGCCCAGTTCGGTCAGCCCTACGCGGCCTTGAAGCCCGAACAGCAGTGGCTGGTCCGCGCCGCCATGCAGGCGCAGCTCCAGGGGCTGGACCTCACCGCTAAACAGGCCGTGGTCCCGCCGGCGCTCGCCGCCGCTATCGCCACGCTGCGCGGACAGGTCAGCACCGAGCTGCTACGCGACGACTTCGCCAAGGGCTGGACGCACGCCGCCAGCCTGGATGCGACCAGCGCGACCCAGACGGCGGACTTCCTGATCTACTCCTCCCTGACGACCGTGGCCCGGCGCCCTGGAAGCCACACATCCTGGACCCAGAACTGGCCTTTCGAGCCGCTGGTCGGCAATACGCCCTCGACCTCAACCTTCCTTTGGACCTGGGCCAGCATCGGCTTCACCTTCCTGGCCATGGGCATGGTGCTCTACGTCTACGAGCGCTACCTCAACACCCCCGACAACGCGCCGATGGACCCGGTGCTTGCCAAGTTTCGGCCGCTGACGCCCAGCCAGCGCAAAACCGGCAAATACTTCCTGGTGGTCGCGGCCGTGTTCCTGGTTCAGATCCTGGTGGGCGCGATCATGGCCCACTATTATTCCGAGCGGGCCGACTTCTACGGCATCGCGGTCGACAAGTTTCTGCCGTTCAACTTCCTGCGCGACGTTCACACCCAGACGCCAATCGTGTGGATCGGGCTCTCCTGGATCGCCGCGGCGCTGTTTCTCGCCCCGGCGATCAGCGGCCAGGAGGCGAAGTGGCAGGGCCTGCTGGTCGATGTGCTGTTCTACGTCACCGTGGCCGTCGTCGCCGGCGCGCTGATCGGCGACTACTTCGGGGTGATGGGCTACATCGGCAAGGGCTGGTTCTGGTTCGGCAACCAGGGCCTCTCCTACATCCAGTTGGGCCGGTTCTGGCAGATCGGCTTCTTCGCGGGACTGGTGATCTGGAGCATACTGGTGTTCCGCGCCATGTGGCCGACCCGCTCGATGCTGTCGCAGGCGACGCGTCAGTTCTGGAGCGGCGCGATCCGGCTGGAGAACCTGCTCTGGGCCTCGACCATCAACATAGCGCTCCTCTACGCCTTCGGCATGATCCCGCTCACCGGAATCGAGAACTCATTCACGATCACAGACTTCTGGCGCTGGTGGGTGGTGCACCTGTGGGTCGAGCAATCGTTCGAATTCTTCGCCGCGGCGATGAGCGCCTACCTGCTGATGGCGATCGGCCTGGTGTCGCGCAAGCTGGCCGAGCGGGCGACCTATTTCGAAATCATTCTGATCTTCCTGGGCGGGGTGCTCGGCACCGGCCACCACCTCTACTGGGTCGGCGGCCCGGATCTGTGGGTGCCGCTGGGTTCGATCTTCTCGTTCATCGAGGTCCTGCCGCTGGTGCTGCTGATCCTGGACGCGATCCGCCACCGCCAGATGATCAAGACCCAGACCGAGTTCAAATACGGCCTCGCCTACACCTACATCCTCGGCGCGGCGTTCTGGAATTTCGTTGGCGCCGGCGTGTTCGGCGGCGGGGTGCTGAACGCGCCGTTGGTGAACTACTACGAGCACGGCACCTTCCTGACGCTGAACCATGCGCACACGGCCCTGTTCGGCGCGTTCGGTCTTCTGGGACTTGGCCTTATCTATTTTTGCCTGCGGTACATGGCGGGCGATGGCGCCAAGTTCGGCGAGAAGCTCGGGCGCTGGGCATTCTGGCTCTACAACGGCGGCCTGGCGCTATGGATCGTCTTCAACTTCTTCCCAATCGGCTGGGCTCAATTGGCGGCTGTCTACGACCACGGCTATGCCTACGCCCGCAGCGCCGCCTTCTATGACACCACGCTGTTCTGGCAGTGGATGCGCTTTCCCGGCGACGTGGTCTTCGCGTTGGGGGCGCTGCTGATGGCCTGGGACTTCGTCGTCAAGCTGCGCCCGATCTACCCGCGTTTCGTCGAGCGGATGATCCCAGGCCGGCGCGCGGCGCCGGGACCGATCGGCGCCGCGCCATGATCATCGGCGACGCCCGGGCCGGCCGACGTCATTCCACGGGCGGTTCCGTCGCCGCCAAGACCTGAGGCGGCGGCCATGAGCGCGGTCGAGATGCGCGCATATCGCGGGACGCCTCTTTTCAGCGCCGGGTTCCGGCCCTTCTTCCTATTCGGGGCGCTGTGGGCCGGCTTGGCCGTGCCTGCGTGGGCGTTCGCCTACCTTCTAGGCGGGGGCATGTTGTGGGGCCTCCCCGGACGCGACTGGCACGTCCATGAGATGCTGTTTGGCTATCTCGCGGCCGTCATCGCCGGCTTCCTGCTCACGGCCGTACCAAACTGGACCGGCCGGCTGCCGGTCACTGGGCGGGCGCTCATGGGGCTTTTCGGCCTTTGGGTGATCGGCCGCATCGCCATGCTGCTGCAGGCCCGGCTCGGCGTGCTGGCGGCTGTGCTCGACAGCCTGTTCCTGGTGGTGTTCGCCGCCGTCATCTGGCGTGAGGTCCTGACCGGCCGCAACTGGCGCAACCTTCCGGTCTGCGCCATCGTGACCGTGTTCGCCGCCGCCAACGTCGGCCTGCATCTGCGCGCTCAGCATCCGGATCTGGCGTCCGTCTGCGAGCGTCTGGCGCTGGGCGCGCCGGCGATGCTGATCGCGGTCATCGGAGGGCGGGTCGTTCCGAGCTTCACGCTCAACTGGCTCGCCCAAAGCAAGGCGGCCGCGACGCCAGCGCCTCGCGGATGGTTCGACCAGGCCGTGCTCGCGATAACGGGTCTGGCGTTTGCTGTGTGGATCGCGTTGCCCGAGTCGAGAGCGGCCGGCGTCCTGCTCGTCGCCGCGGGTCCGGCCAACCTCGCGCGGCTGGCGCGCTGGCGCGGGTTGGCGACGGGACGGGAGGCTCTCGTCTGGATCCTGCACGCGGGCTACTTCTGGCTAAGCGCGGCCTTGCTGCTGATCGGCCTTTCGGTCCTGGTCCCGTCCGTGGTTCCGAGTTCCTCGGGCGTGCACGCCCTGACCGCCGGCGCGTTCGGGGTGATGACCCTGGCGATGATGACCCGAGCCAGCCTTGGTCACTTGGGCCGCCCCCGCACCGCCGACCGAAAGACCTTGCTGATCTACCTTGCGGTCAACGCCGCCGCCTTGGTGCGCGTGCTCGCTCCGATGCTCGCAAGCCTGCAGCCCGTCCTGCTCGGAGTCTCCGCAGCGCTGTGGTGCCTGGCGTTCGTCGGGTTCGCGGGCGCCTATGGGCCGATGCTGCTCAGCCCGCGTGTCAGAACGTGAGCGTGAGCGGTCATCGCGCTGGCTCAAGGCTTGTCGGGCGCAACGCGCCCATTGGTGAGCATCAGGCGTGGCGGAGCGTGCGCGCGACGAACGGAGGTAGGCGACCATGGACGGCATGGCCTTGGCGCTCGCGATCCACGTCCTCGCGGTGGTGCTCTGGATCGGCGGGGTAAGCTTCGTCACGACCATCCTCATGCCGGCGATCCGCCGAACCCGCTCGCCGCAAGAGAGGCTGTCGGCCTTTCTAAAGTTCGAGGCGCCTTTCGCCTGGCAGGCGCGCGCCACGATGGCCGCCGCCGGACTGAGCGGGCTCTACATGATCTGGCGCGGCGACCTCTGGGCGCGCTTCGGCTCGGTGCGGTTCTGGTGGATGCACGCGATGGTCTGCGTGTGGTTGATATTCGCGGTGATGCTGTTTCTGCTCGAGCCTTTTGTGCTGCATCGCCAGCTCGAAGCTGCGGCAAGGACGGAACGGGCTGGCCCCGCTTTCGATCGGATGGAGCGGCTGCACCGCCTGCTGCTAGCTCTGGCCCTGATCACGGTCTTCGGCGCAGCGGGCGGAGCGCACGGGCTGTTCTGATCGTACCGGCCCTTGGGCGGCAGCAGCTGATCTACGATCCGGCCGACCCTCGCTCCGAATGTCGGCTTTCGGGAGTGCCTCCAACGGGGAGAATCGACCCAAGGCGGTCGTTCCTCGGCTTAGGGTTCGAGGCCGCCGCCGTGGGCGGCAGCGCCATTTGGCGACGTGGCGGCGATCCCCGAGACGCACATCCGCCGAACTCTCTGCGACGCCCTTTAGCCGTAAGGCTTTTTGGAGCTGCTTGCAGACATGATCAGCCAGGCCCCAGCCAGTACAATCCATAGCAGGGCGCTTGGGTAGTTGCCTCTGGTCGCCCACCCCAGCGCCACGCTGCCATAGGCCAGCGCCATCCACCATTTGTATGACTTCAGCATTCCCGGCGATCATACAAAATTGCGCCCCCAGCGCCAAGCACAGCGGCGAAATTTCAACGGACGTCCGCTTCCTGGCACGACGCCAACGCGGAGTTTCGACCCCTGAGCAGCCAACGAGAGAAGATCGCCGCGTACAACCCGGCGCGCTGGTTCGACCATATCCAGATCGAGGGCGAGCATGGCTTCGGTAAGCCGGAGGAACGCGCGTATCGTCCCGCGCTCGAGACGCTGGCTAGGACCCCGCACGAGGCCTGGATGGTCGGCGACAATCTCGAGTGGGAAGTGGCCGCTCCTCAACGGCTCGGAATGCGCGGTATCTGGTGCGACCACTTTGGCGACGGGTTGCCGAGCGCAGCGGCCGTGCGGCCGGACCGCATCGTCGCCAACCTCGCCGAACTTCTGGACATTGAGTAGCCCCGCCTGAGCACCGGACACACCCAGTGGGTCAAGTCCGGTCTCTCCCAAATCCTGCCCTCCCGCCGTCCGTTGTCCGGCAATCGATAGGCGCGCGGATGCGATATGCGCGCTCAGCCCGCTTGTCCGGGATCGGTCCATGACGGACGCGCCTCAGAGATCGGCTCGCAGGCCAAGACCAAGGGGCAGAGTCGACCGTTGCGGTGGTTTCCGATCCGGGCTCTTGATCTCCGGGGTTGCGACGAGGAGGGGACATGCTGGAGACGCACATCGGTCAGGTCGGGGCGCCATCGCAACGGACATTCACGCCAGCTCACCATCCTGAGTGGTTCGAGGGCCAGTACGAACAACGATTGGCGCGGACCCTTGGCGTGACGCAGTTCGGTGTGAACCATCTCACGCTGCAGCCCGGAGCGTACTCGGCCCTACGCCATTGGCACGAGCAGGAGGACGAGTTCGTGTTTGTCCTCGAGGGCGAGCTCGTTCTGATCGACAACAACGGTGAACACCCGCTCGCCGAAGGCATGTACGCCGCCTTCCCAGCCGGAGAAGCCAACGCCCACCACCTTTGCAACGGATCGTCGGCGCCGGCGCGACTTCTGTCGGTCGGCACGCGTCACCGGGGCGCGGAGGTTGTCCACTACCCGGACGACAATATCACCTTCGACGGCCCCCTGCTCCGCGACGAGAACGGCGACCGCATTGCTTCAAGTTGAAGCTCGCGTCGGCTTTGCGACGTCGATCTGACGGTCTCGAACTCGGCCCGCGGACCAAGTGGCGCGCTTTGTCCTGCGTGTCCGCACCGACGGTGCTTTGGCGGACTCGCTCCGAATGTCGGCTTTCGGGAGCGCTCCCAACGGGAGAATCGACCCTCAGCGGACCTCCCTGCGTTGACACTGGAACGCGCGCGGCTCAGTCTCCTAAAGAAGGTTGATACGACCTGCCGGTTGCGCCCGTCTCCGGGTACGGTGAACGTATCGAGCCCCCTGATGCAGCCTTTGCCCGAGCGACCGGGTCAGCAACGCAACCACCTGACACGCCCTGGTTCGCTCCAGCAGAGGACACGAGAACATGCGCGATTTTCGCGACGCCAAGGCCATGGCGCAAAGCCTGCGTGAGGCGCTGGCCGCCAAGTCTGTCACCGTCAGCCACAGCGAGAGCTTGGAGTTGATCGCCAAGGCCCTTGGGGCTGCCGATTGGAACACCCTCTCCGCCGCGATCACCGACCGCGAGCCGGGCGAGGCTTCCACGAGGGGTTCAACGCCAGACGGACCTGTGACCTTACCTGCGTTTCCGATTAGGGACATCGTGCCTTTTCCGGCGATGCAGTTTCCCCTGTTCATTGGCCGGCAGAAGACCGTGCGAGCGCTGACCCAGGCATTTACATGTCGGCGGGAACTGGTCCTCGTCACACAAAAGGCGCGGGAAATCGACGAGCCGGGGCCGGATGACGTCTACGATGTAGGTGTTGTCGCGCGTGTGATTGACGTCGGCCCGGCGCCTTCAGAATGGCTCGCCCGTCATCCGGACGTGAAGGCCGCGACCAAAGTATTGCTCCAGACGGAGCGCCGCGTCAGAATCAGAGAGTTCTCGGCTGAGGGCGAAGGGTATCAGGCAGGCATAGATGAGATCGATGAAGGGGCCATCCCTGACGCGCCGGCTCTGATCGAGCGCGCGGCTACGCAGTTCGAACACTACCGCGCAGCCCATAATGTCGTTGGTCCGGAAATCATTCCGCCGCTCGCCCAACTCCACGATCCAGGCCGCGTCGCCGACGTCATCGCTGCGCGTATCGGTGCGCCATTGGGTGAGAGGCAGGCCATCCTAGCGACGCTCGATCCAGTCGAGCGGCTCCGACGTGTCGTCGCACACTTGGACGCATAGGCTCTGACGGCCGCCCAAGGTGCGGAGCTTCCGTCGATCCGGACGTTCCGTGCCCTTGGGCGGCTTTCTCCCAACTCTGCCCTTCCGAACATCCGTTGTCCGGAAACCGATCCGTTTCCGGACAACCAGTCTGCCGGGAAGCTGCCGTTGGGAATGACCGAGTTGGGGAGCGGACGTTGGCGTGGCGATATCCGACCACGCGACTGAGGCGGCGACCTAGCCTACGCTAACCGTCAAATCACGGGCGGAGGGCTCATGTCGTTTTCCGATCTTGCGTCGTTGGGCAGTTTGGTGAGCGGCGTCGCGGTGCTGGCTTCGCTGGTGTTCCTCTACTTCCAGGTCCGTCAAGTGAACCAGCAGGTGCGGCAGGCGGAGAAGAACCAACGCGCGACCATCGCCCAGGTCCGCGCCAGCCGCACAGCGGAGATGGCCATGCAGCAGACCGATCCGGCGGTGGCGACTGCGTTCCGCAAAGCCATGGCGGGCGCCGAAGACCTGACCCCCACCGAGCTTCAGCAGTTCCTCGGGGGCATGGTCCGGGCCACCATCACCAATCACGAGGACATCTTCTTGCAGCGCCAGCACGGCTTGGTGGAGGATGCCGCCTATCGCTCCTGGCTCAGCCAAGTGACGGCGACCTGGTCCAACCCGGCGTTCCGTGCGGGGTGGCGACTTCAACGGCAGGCCGCAGGCGCTGACTTCGCCGCGTTCCTCGACAAGCTCATCGCGGAGACTCCCGTGCGGCCCCCCCGCTCCACTGAAAGGCTCGTGGCGGAGTGGAAGTCGGCCTGGGACGAGGTGACTCGAGCGTCGCCTTAGAGGTCCGCTTTGGGATCGGAAGTTGCCGTTGGGAGCGCTCCCGAGAGCCGACATTCAGAGCG
>Ga0209415_10011819_pt1 | contig 14659 bp, 12 predicted proteins | sample PeaSoiSIISIP2007_FD_187696 | JGI IMG/M metagenome (GOLD analysis project Ga0209415, IMG submission 187696) | Peat soil microbial communities from Weissenstadt, Germany - SII-SIP-2007 (SPAdes) (version 2) | ecosystem: Environmental > Terrestrial > Soil > Wetlands > Peat | place: Germany...
GCGAGCGAAGAGTACCTGGAGATGCTCGCGCGCCACCGCGAGAAGGCCGGTGCCGTGGCGCTGGGGGCGGCGGCGTACATCAAGGCGGGGGACGTCGCGCGCTCGCGGTACGCCAACGCTAAGGCGGCGGAGCTCTACGCCAAGGGGCTCGCGCTCCTCGAGCAGTGCGACCACGCTGACGAGGACCTCCGCTTGACGGCGCTGCATCACAGCGGCGACGTGCTCCAGTCTCTCGGGCGCAACGACGAGGCCTACCGGGCCTTCGTCGAGATGCTGACCCGCGCGTGGCGGCTCGATCTGCGGAGCAAGGGCGGCGCGGCGCACTCGCGCGTCGGGCGCCTCTACCGCGAGACGGGGCGACTCGAGGAGGCGAGCCGGCAGCTCACCGCGGCGCTCGCGCTCTTCGGTCAGGCACAGGACGAGCGCGGGATCGCCAGCACCCTCGACGACATCGGCAAGCTCCACTGGCTGAAGGGCGACTACCCGCTGGCGCTCGAGTACACGCTGCGGAGCCTGGCCATGCGCCGCAAGATCGGCGATCGCCGGAGCATCGCGCTGTCGCTCAACAACCTGGGCCTCGTTCACCAGGACTCGGGCAACTACAAGGGGGCGCTCGACGCCTTCGAGCAGGCGCTGCGCATCCGCCGCGACATCGGGGACCTGGTGGGCGTGAGCATCACGCTCAACAACCTCGGGACGGTGGCGCAGGACATCCGCGACGACAAGAAGGCGCTGGGGCTCTTCCAGGAGGCGTACGAGGTCGCCAAGGAGACGGGCGACCGCAACCGCATCGCGCTCATCCTGACCAACCTCGGCGAGACCCACAATCGCCTGGGCGACTCGGTGAAGGCCATCGGCATGCTGAAGCAGGCCGAGGATCTGGCCGACGAGCTGGGCGACAGGCTGGGTCTGGCGGAGGCGGTGCGCGGGCTCGGGAAGGCCTACCTGGCGCGGCGCGAGTACACCAAGGCGCGCGAGTGTACCCAGCGCGCGGTGGAGCTCTTCTCGGAGACCGAGAGCAAGGTGCAGCTCGGCGTCGCGCTCCGCTCGCTGGGCGAAGTGACCACGGCGGGGAGCGCGGGGGGGGCGGGGCTACGCGACGCGTCCGACCACCTCAAGCGGTCGATCGCCATCTTCGAGGAGGTCGGAAACGAGGTGGAGCTCGCGAGGAGCTGCCGCGCCTACGCGGAGCTGCTCCGCCAGACGCCCGAGCACGCCGAGAACCCCGCCATCGCAGCCGAGGCAAAGCTCCTCTCCAAGCGCGCGGAGGAGATCTTCGCCAAGATGCGTGCGAGCGCCGGTGGGCTGGGCGGCGAGGCGCTGTTCGCCCGTTGAGCCGGGAGCCGGTAGGATCCGGTCGGAGGCCCGCCATGCTGCTTCGCGCTTCTCTTGTTTCGTCGCTCGTGGTGGTCGGCGCGTGCGTGCTCGGCGGGGGCTGCGGCGGCGCGGTAGCGCCCATCGTCGGCGGGGATGGAGGCAGCAGCAGCGGCGGCAGCAGCAGCGGTGGCGGCGAGGATGGAGGGACGACGGTGCCGGAAACGGGCGCGCCGATCGACTCGGCGATCACGGTGGACGCGCCCATGATAGGCCCGTGCGAGCCCGACGGAGTCCCGTGCAGCTTTCCTTCCCAGTGCTGCACCGCGATCTGCGCGGCGGGCGTGTGCGGTGGCTCGACCCCGACCTGCACCTCGGACGGGGACCCTTGCCAGTCGTCCATGGAGTGCTGCAGCGGGTTCTGCTCGGGCAACGTCTGCCAGGAGCAAACGATGACGACGTGCGGCGTCTCGAGCAACGCCAACCCGTGCGATGTGTGCCTGGCCAACACGTGCTGCGCGCAGCTCAGCGCGTGCGAGAGCAGCCCGGCGTGCTTGAAGGGCGTGACGTGCTTCGACTCCTGCTACACGGGACCCGGCACGGGGGCGAATTGCGCGTCGAAGTGCGGGTTCAGCAGTACCACGCAGGGCGCGGCCCTCGAGCAGTGCGCGGTGAGCGGCTGCATCAACGCCTGCGAGTAGCAGCCGCCGCCCTCTCCCGCAGCAGGGCCGGCAGCTTCGTCAGATCGAACGGCTTTTCGATCACCGGCAGCCCGACAACGTCGACGAACCTCCGCGCGCGCTCGGTGAAAGCGCCGCCCGTGACGAAGACGAAGCGCCGCGCAAGCTCCGGTCGCTCACGCGCGATCCGCTCGTGGACGTCCATGCCGCTCACGTCGGGCATCATCAGGTCGCACAGCACGACGTCGAAGCGCGGCTCGCCCGCCAGAACGGCCAGCGCGGCGCGCCCGCTCGTGGCCGTCGCGACCTCGAACTCGTCCGCCAGCGCGATGGCGAGGGTGCGCCCTATGGCGATCTCGTCGTCGACCACCAGCAGCTCGAGGCGCCGCGCATCCGGCGCCGTGGCTCCAGCCGGCGCCTCGGGAGTCGACGCCCGCTCCACCGACGTCGCCGAGGGGAGCACTACGCGGAAGGTCGCGCCTTCGCCGGGTCGGCTCTCGGCGGTGATCTGCCCGCCCAGCGAGGTCACGATGCCCTGGCAGATCCACAGGCCGAGCCCCGTCCCCAGGCCGACGGGCTTGGTCGTGAAGAAGGGGTCGAAGATGCGGTCGAGGATCGCCGGCGGGATGCCCGGGCCGGTGTCGCTCACCTGCACCACCACCTGCCCCTCGCGCTCGGTCGCCGCCCGCACCCGGATCACGTTCTCGGCGGCGTCTCCCACCTCGAGCGCCTGCGCCGCGTTGACCAGGATGTTCAGGAAGACCTGGCCGAGGCGTGCCTCGGTGGCCAGGACGGGCGGCACGTCGCCGTACTCCTTGACCAGGCGCGCCCGGTGGCGGATCTCGTTCCACGCCAGGTTGATGCTGGCGTCCATCACGCGCCGCACGTCCACGGCCGCGAGCTTCTCCTCGCCGGTCCCGCGCGTGAAGGTCCTGAGGTCGCGAACGATGTCGCGCATCCGCTCGGACCCCTCGCGGGCCACGTCGATCATCGCGACGACCCGCCCCAGCTCGTCGCCGATCGTCGCCGCCTCTCCCCCCAGCTCCCGGAGCCGCGCCCAGAGGGGAGGCAGGCGGCGCGAGGCGACCATGTCCAGGTTGGTCATCACGTAGGCCAGCGGATTGTTGATCTCGTGCGCGACGCCGGCGGCCAGCGCTCCGACGGAGACCATGCGGTCGGCGAGGAGCAGCCGCGCCTGCATCTGCTTGCGCTCGGTGAGGTCACGCCCGAACGCGATGACGTTGGGCTTGCCGTCGTACTCCAGGATCATCGACACGATCTCGGCGTACACGACGCTGCCGTCCTTCCGCAGCATGCGGTATTCCTGCGGGGCCAGCGCGCCGCGCGCCTCGGCCAGCCGGGCCCGTCGCCGCTCGAGGATGTGTCTGTCCTCTGGGTGGATGAACGCGTCGATGCTCGAGCCGAGCATCTCCTGGGGCACGTCGTAGCCGAGGAGCGACGCCAGCGCGGGGTTGGCGTAGACGATGCGCCGGTCGTCGGGCGGGTAGACCGCGATGGCGTCGGGCGCGTTCTCGATGAGGTTGCGGAAGCGGGTCTCGCTCCGCTTGAGCGCGTCCTCGGCCTGGTGGCGCTCGGTGATGTCGTCGATGATGGATGCCACGCCCATGACGCGGCCCGTGTCGTCCACCAGCGTCGTGTTGTACCAGTCGCAGAGGATGATCCGACCGTCCTTGGTCAGGTTGCCGTTGATGCTGCGCTCGCCCCCGCGGCGCGCCAGGAGCGCGCGGAAGACGTCGAACACGGCCTCGCGCGCCGAGGGCGGGACCAGCAGGTCCATGGCGACTTTGCCGAGGGCCTCCGCCTCGCTCCAGCCGAAGATGCGCGCCGCCGAGTCGTTCCACTCGACGATCCGCCCCTCCGGATCGAACCCCACGACGCCGAGGGGGCTTCGGCGGACGTGGAGCGTGAGCCGCTGCTCGGAGGCCTGGAGCGCGCTCTCGGCCCGGGCGCGCTCGCTCACGTCCTCGACGAGGCCCATCCCGCCGACGACCGCCCCGCGCGCGTCCCGCAGCGGTGCCACGCGGAGCGAGAGCACGATGTGCGCGTCGCTTGTCGTCGCCGTGTAGCCGCCCTCATAGACGCCCGTCTCTCCGCGTGGGGCCTTCTCGAGCGTCGGGAGCAGGCGCGGATCGCGGAGCGTGCGCATGTCGAGGCCCCGCAGGCGCTCCGGGCGAGACCGCAGGATCTCCACGAAGCGTGGGTTGAAGTCCGTGATGACGAGGTTCCTGTCGTAGAGGAAGACGCCGACCGGCGCCTGTTCGAACAGCGTGCGGTAACGCTGCTCCGATTCGCGTAGAGCCTCCGAGACGGTGTTCGGCACGCGGGCTGCCCCCCCCGTGGCGATGATAGTTCAGTGCCAGTCCCACCCGAGCCCGAACTTGAGCGTCACGTAGCCGTTGGAGCGCGGCTCGTCGGCGGGGGCGAGGTAGTTGAGGAGCCACATCCCCTGCCCCCCCATCGTGACCACGTATCCGTCCGCCGCGTCGTCGCGGTTCCCGAGGCGCGCGGCCACGCCGACCTCTCCGTAGGGCTGGAAGTTGCCGAACGAGGCGTGGCCGCCGAACGAGTCGAAGTGGAGGTTCGTGCCGGCGATCACGTAGCCGCTGACAGGCTCGGGATGGCTGAAGTACGCGACCCCGGCGAGCCACGAGAAGCTCTTCACCGCGGGGGCGAGCGTCAGCTGCACCGCGTTGTGCAGGCCGATGGGGAGAGGCTTGTTGTCGATGTTCAGCACGGAGTGCGGCTTGGGGGAGAAGATCGACTCCACCCCGGTCGCGTACCCGTCTTCCCTCGTCGTCCCCGCGGTCGCGTACGCGGGGCCGGCATAGCCGTCGGTCCAGCCGGCGCACCCGATCCCCGCGAACGCTCCGACCCCCAGCAGCGCGCGCCCGCCGAGGTCCAGGGGGCAGCGCACGGAGCGATCCGATACCACGGCGGTCGCCGAAAAGGACGACTCCGGGATGCGTCGAGCTCCGCTGGCGCGCTAGAACATCCGCCATGACCAGGAGCCCCGCCCTCCGCGAGCTCGACGACGTGTTCGAGGAGCTCGACACCCTCCTCAAGAACCCCGAGGTCGGCGCCGAGCTCGCCGAGCGCGGCGTCAACGTCTCCCTGGCGATGACCCTGGCCGACGGCCTCCGCGCCTACCTGAATGGCGACAAGGAGAAGGCGCTGCTCGAGCTGGGCACGGCAACCGACGAGATCGCCGCGCGGATGACCTGGTCGGGCGGAGCGCTGCCGTCGTGACCATCCCCCATCCCGAGCCGATCAGCGGCGCGACCTACTCCGCGGTGGAGCTCTCCCCCGGGGACGCCGAAGTCGTCCTGCTCGACCAGCGACGGCTACCGCACGCCGAAGAGTACCTCCGGCTGACGCGCGTGGACGAGGTGGCGGAGGCGATCGAGTCTCTCGCGGTGCGTGGCGCGCCGGCCATCGGCATCGCGGCGGCCTATGGCGTCGTTCTCGGGGCCGCCCGGGGGGACGATCAGGGCGAGACCACAGCCAGGCTACGGCGCACGCGTCCGACGGCAGTGAATCTCGCGTGGGCGCTCGACCGCATGGCACGGATGGCCCGACGCGACGTCGGATCTCTCGCGGCGGAAGCTCGTGCGATCCACCGCGAGGACGTGGCGGCCTGCCGGGCGATGGGGCGCATCGGCGCCGCTCGCGTCCCCGACGAGGCCACGGTGCTGACCCATTGCAACGCGGGTGCCCTCGCGACGGGCGGGTACGGGACGGCGCTGGGCGTCATGCGCGCCGCGCGGGAGCAGGGCAAACGCGTGCGCGTCGTGGCCTGCGAGACGCGTCCCGTGCTGCAGGGCGCGAGGCTCACCGCCTGGGAGCTGGCCAAGGACGGCTTCGACGTGACGCTGGTGACCGACTCGATGGTCGCCCAGCTCCTGCGGCGCGGGGGCGTCGACCTCGTGGTCGTCGGGGCTGACCGGGTCGCGCGCAACGGCGACGTCGCCAACAAGATCGGCACCTACGGCGTCGCCTGCCTCGCCCAGCTGCACGGAGTGCCCTTCTACGTGGCCGCGCCCTTCAGCACGGTGGATATGGCGTGCCCCGACGGCGCCTCCATCCCCATCGAGCAGCGGAGCGAGCGCGAGGTGCTCTTCCTGGGTGACCGGGCCGTCGCGCCCCTCCTCGACAACGTGCACGCCGACAACCCCGCCTTCGACGTGACCCCGGCGCGTCTCGTGCGCGCCATCTTCACCGAGCGCGGAGAGGTGAGCCCCCCGAGCGAGCGCGCGCTCGAGGCGCTGTGCTAGACACGCTGTCGCCATGACCACGGCTCCGCCCGGCCGGTTCGCCTCCAAGCCCGCCTGGCTCAAGGTCCGCGCGCCCGGCGGCGAGCGCTACAACGCCCTGAAAGAGACGTTCCGCAGCCTCGATCTGCACACCGTCTGCGAGGAGGCTCGCTGCCCCAACGTGGGCGAGTGCTGGAGCGAGGGGACGGCGACCGTCATGCTCCTCGGCGACACCTGCACCCGGGGCTGCCGCTTCTGCGCGGTCACGACGGGGCAACCGCGCGGGGCGGTCGACGTGCGCGAGCCGGAGCACGTCGCGAGGGCCCTCTCGCGCATGCCGCTCCGGTACGTCGTGATGACCATGGTCGACCGAGACGACCTGCTCGACGGCGGCGCGTCCCACATGGCGCGGACGGTGCGGCGCCTGCGCGAGCTGCGCCCGGAGATGCTGCTGGAGACTCTCGTCGGTGATTTCGGTGGACACCTGGCCGACGTCGACACGACGGTCGACGCCGGTCCCGACGTGTGGGCGCACAACCTCGAGGTCGTGCGGCGACTCCAGCGAACGATCCGCGACGTCCGCTGCAGCTACGAGCAGTCGCTGGGCGTCCTTCGTCGCGCGAAAGAGCGGGCGCCCGGGATGCTCACCAAGAGCTCGCTCATGGTCGGCATCGGCGAGACGGACGACGAGGTCCTCGACGCGATGCGTGATCTGCGAGCCGCGGGGGTGGACGTCGTCACCGTCGGTCAGTACCTGCGCCCGACTCCGAAGCATGCGCCCGTCGACCGCTTCGTCGAGCCCGAGCGGTTCGACGCCTTCGCCCGCGAGGGGAAGGCCATGGGGTTCGCGTTCGTCGCCTCCGGCCCGCTCGTGCGAAGCTCGTACAAGGCCGCCGAGGTCTTCATGGCCTCGACGCGATCACCAGGAGCCCGGGAGCCGGTCTTCGACGCGCTCATCCCCGAGCGCGCTCTCCTTCGCCGGTAGGCCACGAAGTAGGGCACGCAAGCGCGCCCGGTTTATCCTGGGGGCGATGGCGCTCCCCGACGTGGATCGACTGCGCGCGCTCGCGCCCGACGAGTGGAGGGCGCTCGGTCGACGGCTCGCGGCCATCGGCTATGCGGCGGAGGCTTCGGAGTCGATCCGGGAGCTGGTGTCGCAGGCGAACAACCCTGCGCGGGCGCCGATGGCGAAGTGGCACGCGCGGCGCATCAACGCGCCGCTGGGGCCGGCGCTGCGCATGTTGCTACTGGCGGATCCCGTGACGGAGACCGAGGTCCGTGCGGCTGTGGGAGACGTGCTGCCGCTCGAACGGTGGCTGGAGGCGGGGCTCCTCGTTCGCACGGCGGAAGGGGCGATCGTGTCGCCGTACCTGGCGAGCGTCGCGGGGGAAAGCGTTATTCTCTGCGACAACCTCTCCTCGGGCGCCCAGGCGGTGATGGGCCCGGGCAGTTCGACGCTGCAGCTCGTGCTGGCCAGCCAGCCACCGCGACGGGTCAAGAGCGCCCTCGACGTCGGCTGCGGTGCGGGTACGGCGGCCATCCTGCTCGCGCCGCAGTGTGACCGCGTCGTCGCGACGGACATCAGCGAGCGTGCTGTCGCCCTGGCGCGAGTCAATACCTGGCTGAACGGTGTCGAGAACGTCGACGTTCGCCAGGGGGACATGTTCGCACCGGTCGCAGGCGAGAGCTTCGATCTCGTGGTGGCTCAGCCGCCCTTCGTCGCGCGCCCCGACGACTCGCCGGAGACGACATTTCTCGTCGGAGGGTCACGAGGAGACGAGCTGGCGCTGCGGTTGTTGCGGGAGCTGCGGCCGCATCTCGCCCCGGGCGCGACGGCGGTGATGATCGCCGAGTGGCCGATCATCGAGGGGGACGCGCCGCTCGAGGACCGTCTCGGGGACATCCTGGGCGCGGGCGACGCGAGCCTGCTCCTCGTGCTGGCCGACGGCCCGGATGTTCGCGACGAGCACTGTGTGCACTACGCGACGCTCCTGGAGCCCTCGATGGACGAGGCCTGGGAGCGCAACGCCATCCGCCGTCGCGACCACTTCGAGGGCATCCAGCTGTGCGAGATCCGCCCGGCGTTCACGGTCGTCCGCCGCTCGTGGGACGACGTGCCCGGGTGGACCTCCGTGGCGCCGTCGCGGCGCTTCTCGAGCGCCCGCGTCACCCGGGACCGCATCGAGGCGATGATCGCGGCGCGCGATCTCGATGCCAGCGGCGTGCAGGCGCTACGGGTGGCCCGGCTGCGCGTGGCGGACGGCGTGACCTTCACCCAGCGCTCAGAGCGCTTCTACGCCAGGTTCGGCGAGGATGGCATCAGCGATGACATGATGCTGGACGAGAACGCGATGGCCCTCCTGCAGGCCGTGCACGGCGCCAGGACCGTCGGAGAGGCGCTCGACAGCCTGGCAGCCTCCTTCGGACAGCCCGAGGTGGCGACCGAAGCCCTCGCGGTGGTCCGGAACGCGTTGCTCGGGGGTCTCCTGGAGCCCGGCTCTCACTGACAGGGTCCGTCGATGTCTCCCGGCGCTGGCAGCAGCGGCGTCTGACCGGCCACCCAGGTCTGGAGGAAGCACCGATACTCGCGCTTCGGTGGATCGGTCTGGAACACCATCTCGTGCCCGTCCTCGATCCCGTCCGAGGGGTGCTGGATGACGACGGCCGTCAACCCGCTGGCGTAGTTGCCGGCGACCGGAGGCGTGAGCTGGTGCCGCCCCGAGTACTGCAGGACGCCCTCCAGCGTGGGGGTGCCGTCGCCCACGAGCTCGGCGCTCGACGCGTCGAGGGGTGTCCCCGCGAGGTCGAGCCCCAGGGACAGGCTCGTCGCGTTGGCGATGGGGGGCATGATGTAGTGGTCGACGATGCCCTGCTCCATGAGGATCTGCCGCGGCGGCTGCCCGGGCGCCGGCTCTTGCAGGAGCTGGCGCGTGTAGACGAGAGGGTCCGCGGGCTCGACCGACCACTGGAGGAGCGTCAGCGCCGGATCGTCTTCCTGGACGTCGCGGGGCGGGTCGAGCTGGTCGTAGCGGAGCAGGAGATCGACCACCGGGCGGATGTCGAGGGGTAGCTGCTTCCAGATGATGTTCTCGATCCAGCTCGCCCCCGCGCCGCTCATCACGAGGGCGCGGTACATCGGCTCCACGGACAGGACCAGCGGCGAGATGGTCGAGCCCATGGAGTGGCCCATGAGGGCCATCCGCGCCTTATCGAACGTCGCCGGGCTGGTCGTCCCCGGGCAATCGCTGACGTCGATGGTCAGGCCCGCGAGGGTGTGCGCGAAGAGCGCATACTCAGCTGCCGACTCCCGTACGTTGTCGCGGAGCGCCTCCGCATTGTTGATGTTGAACATCAGGAAGTCTTCGTTGTCGTTGGTCAGGTTCCGCAGGTTCTCGTGCGGTCCGTCAACGCTGGCCCCGGCCATCCCGGCCATGGCGAAGTAGAGCGCCGGCCCCGACCCCGGCACGATCGCCGGCCCGCCGTTGACCGCCGCCGTCCCCCGGTCGACCAGGGGTCGACTCCCGCCGCCGCCCGTGCGGATGAAATGGACGATGGGCCAGCCCGACGCCGGCATCGGCACGCGCGGGATGGTCACGACCATCCCCGCCTCTTCGTGTCGCTGAAGCACCGGCTTGCCCGACGCGTCGAACACCCAGGCGCCGCCCGTGGTCGGAAACGTGTAGGGCGGGTCCCCGGACTGGTAGTCCGGCATGGGGATGGTCGCCTCGTAGACGCAGTAGGTGTCGAAGAGGTCGGTCTGCTTGAACGCCGTGTCGGGCTGCGGAACCGGCGCCGAGAGCATGTCGGCGAGGACCAGGCCGAGGGCCGCCGTCGGATCGTCCGTCGTGAACACGCTGAGCCCGGCGACGTCTGCGGCGCTGAGCCCCACCTGCGCGAGCGTCCCGAGGGCGCCCCAGTACTCGCCGAACACCGCCTCCGTCATCGAGGGCAGGCGGATGCCCGACGCGATGGCCGCCATCTCGTCGGAGGCCTCCAGGCCCGTGTTGGTCGTGATGACCGCCGCGTAGGTCGTCTTCGGCCGGAGGGGCGCGCCCTGGAGGGGCAAGAGCGTCAGCATGTTGGGTCCGCCGAAGGGACCGCCGTCCACGTCGAAGCGAACCGTGATCGGATACCTTTGCAGGAAGTCCGGCGCGCCCGGGGTCACGCCGATGAGAAAGACGCTGGCCCCCGGCGTGATGCTGGTCGCCATGTCCGGCAGGTTCCTGGGATGCGCTGCGCCGCCGAGCGAGAAGTACACGGCCCCTTCCTCCGCGAAGCCGTGCGAGCTGGTGGCGATCATCTGCGTCATCTGCGCGACGATCGCGATGGTGTCGGGAGCCGGAAAGTTCGGGAACGCCGAGATGGCCACGGTGCCGTCCGGCTGGATGAGATCGTCGCTCGGGAAGGGCGCGTCGTAGAAGTTGGCGCGCTCGAAGCGCATGCCCACGGTGTTCGTGGGGTAGGCGCGCGGCGCGGCGCACGACGCGGCGACCGGTACCAGGAACAGGAGAAACCTCAGCCTAGAAAGCATTTCGATAGCCCCCGATACGTCTGCGCCCGCCCTTCGATCCGGTCGCCGCGAACCAAAAGATACTCCTCAAAGTGCTCCGCGAGCTCCCCGGCCTTCGCATGGCGGAAGAAGACGGGGTCGCCCAGCGAGAGCTCCCCGTCCGGGCCCAGCTCGAGCGGGGTCTGCACTTCGCCCGCCCCCTCCATCGAGAGCAGGCTGAGCCCGGGGGGCAGGGCTGGGATGGGCAGGCGACTGCGCCCTGCGCTTCCGGAGGCGATGTAGCCACCGCCGTGGCACGTCACGAGACCTGGCGCCGGCCGCCTCACCACCTGCAGCGCGAAGAAGGCCGCCGGCTCCAGACCGAGGCCGCGGTACCCGTCGAAGAGGTGGCTGTCGAGGAAGCCCGAGCCCGCGGTCACCTCGGTGAGGGTGTCCTCGCGCGCGCACGCGGCCAGCGAACCGGTCCCGCCGCCGTTGAACAGCAGCGGCTTCAGCCCGGCCTCGCGCAGCGCACGGGCCACCGCGCTTCGCACCCTCTGCACGTCGCTCCTGGACGCGGCCTTCATGGCGCGTACCGCGGGGCTCGAGTCGGGCAGGCCTGCGATCTGCGCCTCGTAGGCCATCACCCCGTGCAGGCTCAGACCATCGGTCGCGGCTGCCCGCCGCCCGAGGGCGAGCACGTCCCGCACCTCGCGCAGCGGGCTGCGCCGGACCCCGACGTGCAACGCGGAGCCCAGCGGTCTCCACGAGACGTCCAGATCGAGCACCACCGGGATGCTCGTCCGCGCCTCGCGTGCCCCTGCCGCCAGCACCTCGAGGTGCTCGACGCAGTCCACCACCACCGCGGCCATGGCCCCGCCCGCGTTGACCCCCGCCACGAGCGCGGCGTCCCGCGGGCGTGCGACCGGGTAGGCCAGCAGCAGATCGCGCTCTCCTCGTTCGGCCCAGAACGCGGTCTCCGTGGCGGTGTAGGTCATCAGCCCGCGTGCGACCGGCGCGGCGACTTCCATCACTCGCCGCACGACCTCCGGGCAGCGCACCGACTTGGTCGCTATCCGCAGCGTCTTGCCGCTCCCTCGCAGCGGCTCCGCGAGGGCGCGGGCATTGGCTTCGAGCGCGTTCAGATCGACCAGCGCGCACGGCATCGCCTCGCCCGCCGTGACGGATCGATATCGCCTCCACCGCTCGAGCGCGCCCTCGCCCATGCGGGCCACAGGCTACAGGCTTCGGGCTTACTGGCACTGGCAGTTCGCGATGAACTGCGACGCTGTCGAGGCCTGGTCCGAGCACGCGCCGTTTTCGTCGAAGGGCTGGGTTGTCGTCTGCTGGTTGACCAGGCAGACGCACTCGCCCCCGGCCTGGCAGCCCATCTGGACCGTGTCCCCGTTGGAGTCGGTGGCCTGGCAGCCGCACTCGTTGCCGTCGGTGGCGCAGGCCGGGTTGCCGCACGTGCCCAGCGCTCCCTGGGCCGGCGGTGGCGTGGCGCCGGAGTCGATGACGTACCCACCCCCGCCGGCGTCGGGGTGGGCGGGAGACCCTGCCTCCACCGTGATCGGGGGAGCCCCGGCCTCGACGGGTCCCGCGCCGCTGCTCGAGCCCGTGTTGCTCGGCGGGGGCGTCGGCGCCGGGGTCCCTGCGTCCGGTGCCGCCGTCGTCCCCTTCGACCCACCCGCCACATTGCCGTCTCCTTGCGGGATCGGGGTCGCGAGCTCGGCAGAGCAGGCGGCGATGCACGACAGCGCGAGCGCGGCGACGAGGCGGCTGACGGGGAGGGTCATGGCGAACACTCCCTGAGCAACGCTTGCGCCAGCGCTGCACGAGACCCGTCAGCCGCGAAAACAGGACGAGGTGAACGTAATTTCGACTGTCCATGTACGGGTACCGTGAAACCAATGGATCGCAGCGGGGTCGCATGGACCCTCGCCGATCCACGCTGCCCACCCTCTGCACGGGGCCCGTCAGGAGCGCGCGCGGCGTGTGAACGTGCGCCGCTTCAGCGTCGGCTCATCCTCGTGCTGCACGATGCGGCTGCCCTCCCACATGCCGTCGATGCGAGGGGCGCGGACCGCATCGGGCGCCTGGACGTGATCGGGCACGTACGTCACGTCGATGAGGTCGACGTACTTCATGGCCTCGGCGTAGATGCGGGCTCCCCCGATGAACCACACGTCGATTTCCTCGCCGGCCCTCGCCAGCGCCTCGTCCACGCTGGCCGCGCACTCCACGCCCTCGATCGCGAGCGGACGGCTCGTCACCACGATGTTGCGCCGCCCGGGCAGCGGGTGCCCGATGGACTCGAACGTCCTTCGTCCCATGATGAGCGTCTTGCCCATCGTCACGCGCTTGAAGCGGCGGAAGTCCCCCTTGTAGCGCCAGGGGATGCGGCCCCCGATGCCGATGATCCCCTCGGGCGAGACGGCGAAGATCATTCCGCGCATGGCAGCCCCCTAGACCGCGACCCTGAACGGGATCGGCGGATGAGGCTCGTACCCGGTGAGCACGAAGCGCTTCATCAGCTCGTCGGTGTCGGCTTCGAGCAGCGGGCGCAGATCGTCGAGCGATCGGATGCCCGCGTCGATGGTCAGCCCGGGGAGCGGGCGGGGGATGCGCTCGAGCTGCTTCCGGAGCCCGGGGACGTGGTCGTACTCGGCCATCGAGCCGTCGGGCTTGGCCGTGTAGACGTGGGCGTCGATCATCGTGTGCGCGAACGTCCCCACGCGGATGCCGGTGAAGCGGGAGAAGAGCTCGAGCAGGAGCGCGTACCCGGCGATGTTGTAGGGCACCCCCAGCGCGACGTCCGCGCTGCGCTGCGTGAGGTGCAGGCACAGGAGCGGATCTCCGCTGGCGTCGGTCTGCACGTTGAAGACGAAGAGGAGGTGGCACGGCGGCAGCCTGGAGGTCTGCGCGTTGCCGGGCGCCCAGGCCGTCACCACGAGGCGCCGCGACATGGGGTTTCGCTTCAGCTCGTCGACCACCCAGGCCACCTGATCGTTGAACGAGGCTCGCCCCTCGGCGTCATGCACGGGGAAATGGCGCCAGAAGCTCCCGTACGCGCTGGGCACGCGGCCGGTCTCGTCGGCCCAGGGATCCCAGAACTTGCAGCCGTGCTTCTTCAGGAGACCGATGTGCGTCTCGCCGCTCAGGAACCACAGGTTCTCGACGACGATGTTCTTCCACGAGATCTCCTTCGTCGTCAGGAGCGGGAAGCCCTGGCGGAGATCGATCTCGTAGTTGTGGTTGAAGGTCGAGAGCGTATCGACGCCCGTCCGGTTGGGCTTGCGTGTGCCCACGGAGAGGACTTCGCGGACGAGGTCGAGGTACTGCTTCACGGCGAGCCTGCTCTCTTTTTTCGCGTGCCGGGGGAGTGGCGTCAATGGCTAGGGGGTGAGGGTCTCGACGTCGGGGAGCAGGTCGGCCGTCGTAGCCCCCACGCCGACTGCGTAGATGGTCCCGCCGAGCACGTCGGCCCCGATACCGTATCTCGGACAGAGCAGCGGCGGCCCCTCCGTCCACGCGAGGGTCGTCGTGTCGAGTATCTCCACCGTGGTGAGTATCCCCGGAAGGCCGTAGCCGCCGATGGCGTAGAGGAACTCCTGGTCGTAGTACGCCAGCGCGAAGCCGCTCCGAGGGGTCATCGAAGCCAGCGGCTTGGACGCCCACTGATTCGTCGTCGTGTCGTACACCTCCACGACCCCCGTCACCTGACTGGGGCCCGAGTTTCCTCCGATCGCCAGGATCTTGCTCGTCCCGCCGAGGTCGAGCGCGATGGCGGCGAGGCTGTTCCGGGGAGTCGGCATCGGGGGTCCGGGCGTCCACGCATTGGCCACGGGATCGTAGATCTGGAAGTTGTCGTAGCGGGTCTGACCGTCGAGGCTCGACCCGCC
>Ga0209415_10011820_pt1 | contig 14658 bp, 10 predicted proteins | sample PeaSoiSIISIP2007_FD_187696 | JGI IMG/M metagenome (GOLD analysis project Ga0209415, IMG submission 187696) | Peat soil microbial communities from Weissenstadt, Germany - SII-SIP-2007 (SPAdes) (version 2) | ecosystem: Environmental > Terrestrial > Soil > Wetlands > Peat | place: Germany...
GAACTGAGGAACCGGGAGACCGCCAACCAACGCAGACCGAGCAGCAGCTGCGTGAGGCCCACAAGATGGAGGCTATCTACCGCTTGCTCGACTCGCAAGCCGTGGACGTGGTTCTGCTCGATCTGAAATTACCCGGCGCGGGCGGATTAGAGGCATTGCACAAGATCAAGCAGCGCCGTCCCGACGCCGAGGTCGTGGTTGTGACCGGTTACGCTACCGTACAGTCGGCGGTCCAGGCCATGAAGAACGGCGCCTACGACTACGTAACCAAGCCCTTCACAATCGACGAACTGAAGCTGCTGCTGGAGCGGGTTGCAACCCACTTGAGGATGAAAACCGAGAACCGCATGCTGCGCGAGAAGATCAAGTCAAAGCTGGGTTTTGGCAGCATCGTGGGGCGCGCGCCTGAAATGGAGAAGCTCTACCGGATGATCGCCAAGGCGGCGCTCAGCAACCACCCGGTATTGATTCTGGGAGAAAGCGGCACTGGGAAGGAAATGGTGGCACGATCCATTCACTTCTCGGGTCCTTTTCGGGACAAGCCGTTCATTCCCGTGGACTGCGGCTCGCTGGTTCCCACGTTGATCGAGAGTGAACTGTTCGGCTATGTAAAAGGCGCTTTCACCGGCGCGGTGCAGGCGAAGGAAGGTTTGCTGGCCATGGCCGAGGGCGGTACGGTGTTTCTCGATGAAATTGGAGAACTCCCGATCGATCTGCAGGCCAAGCTGCTGCGGGCGATTCAGGAGAAGGAGATTCGCCAGGTTGGCAGTACCCGGCGCACGACTATCAATGTGCGAATCCTCGCCGCGACGAATCGCGATCTGGAAACGGCGGTGGCGCAGGGAACCTTCCGGCGCGACCTGTACTTCCGCCTGAATGTGCTCAACCTGCGCATTCCCGCTTTGCGGGAAAGGCGGCAAGACATCCCGGTGCTGGCGGCGTATTTTCTGGAGCGGATGGCCCGCGATTTTGGACAGGAGCGCACCCTCAGCGACGATGCCATGAAGGTCCTACTGGCCTACGACTGGCCCGGCAATGTTCGGGAACTGGAGAACTGTTTGCAGCGGGCCTGTGCCATGAACAGCGCGCTGGTAATCCAGGTCGCCGATTTGCCCAGTGCCCTCAATGGAGGCAACGGCCACAGCATGGTGGAAGCGGATAGTTCCGCGAAAATCATCCCCATTTCGGAAATGGAGAGAAAGACGATTCTCAGCACGATCACGCAACTCAACGGAGACAAGCTGCTGGCGGCGCGGCTGTTGGGCATCGGCAAGACCACGCTCTATCGCAAACTGAAGGAGTACGACTTTCAAGCCTAGTTGGTTCGAATCCGGGCCGAGCTTCCCACAATGAAACCGAGGAATGTGACAAGACTGCGCAAGTCGCGTGTTATCAATCGGAGAGTCTGGCGCATCACGTGCAATTGCTCAGAGCATGATTCTATTGATTACATCTCTGGCAAGGGTTCAGGACTGCGTGCAAGCGCTTCAGGAAACCGCAGCTGAGTCTGTACAGGTGGCGGCAACGCTGCGCGAAGCGGTAACCCAACTACAGACGCACGAATTTTCAGCCGTGGTGATGGATCAACTATTGCTGGATGCAGAACCCGAAGACGTCGACACCATCCTGAAACACATGGGAACAGCCGTGCCCGTTTATTCGAACTTCGCCATCAATGGAATCGAGAGAGTGTCACGCGAATTGCGGTCAGCGCTTCACCGGCGCAAGCGAGAATTGCTGGTGGCAAGACAGGAGGCGGAACAGGCACTGCGCAGCGAACTGAAGGATTCGATCACGGCATTGCTGCTTTCTTGTGAGATGGTGCTGGACGTGCCGAATCTCCCTTTGTTTGCCGAGACCAAGATGCGAGCCGTGGACGCTTTGGCGAAGGAGATGCGCATGAAGCTGGGAATGACGCCGGCAAGGGGGGCCTAGTCACAGCGTTCCTTTGTGTACCTTCGTGTGCTTTGTGGTAAACACATTTTGAAAGGATCAACCACGAGGGACACGAGGGTAGGCAAAGAGAGACCTATTGAGCACTGCAAAATAGAGTGACTCTCAATTTCGCATTGTCATTTCGAGCGCAGCAAAATGATCCGCAGTCGCGGATGCTCCTGCAGAGTCGCGAAACCTGCTTTTACCGTGGCCAAACAGCAGGTTCCTGGACTGTGTTCCATCCTCCGCCGAGCGGAGCATGGAAACTTCGCTCGGGATGATGTGAGCGCGCCGGTTCGTCACGCCCGTCCTGTAAAGCTCAACAAGAGCAGCTGGCCGGCCCGCACAAATCAGAGAAATATACCCATCTCGCAATGCCCAGTGCGGTCCGCTACTGGCCCAGCGAACAGTTGGGGTTGACGTTCTGGATATAAATGCCGTTGTTGCCGATGCGGTCATCCTCCCAGGCCACAGCTGAAAGTCTCGAGGGAACTTTGCCCGACGACAGCCGTGCCTTGTTGGCAGGCAGCGAGGAGACAGGGAACTGCTTGCACACGAACTTTCCTTCATTGTTGAGCCGGGCCGCCTGGATGGTTGTAGACCCGAACCCAGCTTGATCCACCCAGAACGCAAGGGCGCCGACGCCGATCTGCACATTCTGAACGAAGATCTGCTGATCCGCCCCCAAAGGCACAACCGTCAAACCAGAATCGCCCCACTCGCGGGCGCCCGTGCTATTAAACTTCTGTCCGTAGACTCCATTCAACACTTGATTGGAGTCCTCCTCAGTCCAGAACAGAAACACCTCGTCCGTGGCTCCCCGGTACGATCCTGCTGGCGAGACCCTCACCTGATTTGTATTGGTCGACGCTGCCGACCCGTTGTGCGGAAAAGCCTCGCTGCCATCGGCGCGAATGTGCTGCGCGAAACATTGTAGAGACGGACTGCTGGTGTACCAGGCGAACACGGCGCCACCCTTTCCGTCCGGAACAAAGTATGGGTAATTGCCAAACTGAAGCGAACCGCTGTCGAGTACGTGCACATGCCCTTTTCCCCACAGAAGCTTCCCACTCGCCGAAAGCTTGTTGGTATAGAGGTACCGATCGGTGCCAAAGCCATGGTCTCGCGTCCACGATACAATCACGGACCCGCCAGCGGTCGCATGTAAGTCGGCCAAGCCGTAGTTGTAGCCGGATTCGTACAGCACGACTCCCTTACCCCACAGAGGTTTGCCGTTCGGGTCGAGTTTCTGCAACACAACATTGCTGTTGCTGGTCCAAGCCACGACGACGTCACCGTCGCTCGTCCCCGCGATTTTGGGAGCGGCATTAAAAGCTGATTGGCCATGAGTGAGTTGCACGCCAAGCTTTCCCCAGAGAGCTTTTCCGGCGGGGCTCATCTTCGCCGCAGTGACCTGCTGATTGGTCCCTTCGCGAGTGTCGAGGAAGGCGAGTAGAGCGTTGCCAGTCTTATCAACGTCGAGGCCGTAGTCCTCGGTCGAACTATTGCCCAGGCGGGCCACTTCGATGCCGTCGTGGTGGAACTGCTCCACGCCTTCGGGGTTCAAGAGCTGCAAAAAAACGCTGTAGCCGATCGGCGGCGGGCTATTCGGATTAGCATCGAACCAGCTCACATACCATCCATTGTTCGAGAGCGGCCGAACCTTTGGCTGCACCTGGTCGTTTCCGTTGCGTCTGTCCGCGAGTGCAAGGTTTTTGGATGGATCGGACGACCACTGCGCCCAAGCGGCTGAAGCTAAAGTAAGACCTAAGACAAATACAAAAACGCACCGAAACCCGAATCGCATGAACTCTCCTCACCGGCTTGCCCGAAAACAAAACGTGGAAGCCGAAGACTCGACGCTACTCTTGGCGCAGCGGTACGTCAATGCTGCAAACTCTTTCACAGATGGGAAAGATCGACCGATTCATTTGCTTCGCTGGTAGCTTATTTGTCCACTTGTCAGCACCGCAACGACGTGACTGGTGTACTCGAAAGGGTCGCCGTCAAAGAGTGCGATATCCGCATCCTTGCCGGTCGCGAGCGAACCGACGCGATCGTCGAGGCCAAGAATCTTTGCCGCATCCGACGTCACCATGCGAAGCGCCTCTTCCATTCCCAGTCCGTTTGCGGCCGCGACGCCAGCTTCGAAAAGCACGATGCGATTCTTCGGAACGTAGCCTTCGTAACCGGTCATGAGCGCGACGGGAATTCCTGCCCGCTTCAGAATTGCGGGATTCTCGAAAGTCGCGTTGGCGGTTTCCAGCGATTCGAAGCGCTGCATGACCGGACCGGCGAGGCATGGCACGCCCGCGCGGCGAATCGCATCGGTGATGAGATAGCCCTCGGTCACCGAAGCCAGCATATAGCGGAGATGAAACTCAGTGCCGATGCGGATGGCTGTGTCAATGTCGTCGGCACGATATGCGTTGAAGATCGCCGGTAGTTTCCCGTCCACGACGGGAACCAGAGCGTCAAGCTTCATATCGCGCGCGGGCTGTTTGGAAACGTCAGCCCCATCCTTTTTCCACTTGTCCCATTTCTCCTCATAGGCCTTGGCGTCCGACAGTGCATGACGGATGATCTCTGCCGTCTTCATGCGCGTGGTCGGAGCCTTTTCCTTCTTTCCGTAGGTAACTTTGGGAGTTTCGCCAAGGTTAAAGACCATGGCGGATTCCTGACGAACGGCCAATTGCTCCACTGTCGCGGGCGTGGAGCCCGGCCCGGCGGTCTTGAAAATCCCGGCGCGACCAGCAATAGGATTGCGCGGCCCCGGCGCCGATTGCACCGTGGTCACGCCGTATTGATTCAGAACCTTCAAGAGCCGTTCGCTGGGATTGAAGCTGTCGAGCGTGCGCACATCCGCTGTGTTGGGGTCGGTGGCCTCGTCCTGGTCCTGATCGGCGGGAATGTTGAAGGCGCCGGAGATTCCCGCAGTCGTGTCCGTGTCAATCAAGCCAGGAGTGACGAAGACGGCTCTAAGCGTCGTGTATCCGTCGGGCGACGACTGGTGCGGGCCGGGACGCACAGCTTCAATTTTTCCATCACGGATCAACACTATGCCTGGTCCACCTTGCGTTCCTTCTGCCATGGTGTAAAGGTGATCGGCAAACACCGCGATATTTTGCGCTGGCAGGCTAGTTGCCGAGGCCACGCAGAGCAGCAGAGTGAACCAGCGAAGCGGGCGCATTAGTTCCCTCCTCGGGGTGAGGCGGGAAGGCGATCAACAAGGCCGAATCCACCCGTCGCATAACGTAGATCTTGAGGATTGCTGCGATCGAAAACCTTCTGCCCCTCGATCCACGTCTCCAGCACATGTGTATAGACGCTAAAAGGTGGCCCACTCAATACGATGAAATCGGCGTCTTTGCCGGGCTCAAGCGTCCCGATGCGATTGCCCAAGTCGAGCATCTCCGCGGGATAGATAGTCAGCCCCTTCAACGCTGCCTCTTCGCTCATTCCTCCTCGCACGGCCAGCGCGGCCTGGCGAATGATGAGCCGCGAACTGGTGATGGGATCGTCGGTGTTGAGTGCGATTTTGATACCGGCTTTTTCGAGCCTACCTGGGCACCCGAGGTCAAGGTTGATCGTCTCAAATTTTCCTCCCAGAGAATCCACGATCGTAAAGCTCACGGGGATGTGCCGTTTTGCAAGTTCGTCCACCACCAGGCAGGATTCGGTTCCGTGCTGAACCACCAGACGGTAGTGGAATTCATCCGACAAGCGAAGCGCCGTCATAATGTCATCCGCCCGGTGAGTGTGGTTGTGGACGACCCGCTTGCCTTCGAGAACTTCGACCACCGGCTCGAGGTCGAGATCGCGATCCGGCTGTTTCGCAGTCTTGTCGCCGGCCGCGGCGGCTTTGTTGTAAGCCTCCCATTTCGCTTTGTACTGCGTGGCCTTTTCGTAAATTCCGCGGGCCAGCGCCGCCTCTTCCATGCGCGTCATGGGAGCTTTATCTTTGGCGCCGTAGTGTTTCGGGTTTTCACCATTCGCCATTTTCATTCCGCCAATGGTCCCCGGGATCAGCATCTGCTCGATCGTGTTCCCGCGCAGCTTGACGTATGCTGTTTGTCCGCCCATCACATTTCCGCTGCCCGGCATAATGTTCGCGGTAGTTATTCCCCCGGCGTTCGCCATGCGGATATTCGGGTCGGCGGGATCAATGGCGTCCATGGCGCGCAGCCCAGGTTCGATCGGGCCGCTCGACTCATTGGCGTCGCCCGAGTCCTCGGCCATCGGGTTGGCAATAATTCCAATGTGAGAGTGCGAGTCCACGATACCAGGCATGACGATCTTGCCGGTTGCGTCCTCGACCGTGGCGCCGCGCGGAATCTTTATCTTGCCTTCCTCACCTACCGCTACGATCTTCCCGTTGGCGACGACCAGCACTCCGTGCTCGATCGGCGGTCCGCTGATGGGATAAATCTTTCCTCCACGAATCGCCAGGGTTGCTTGCGCCGCGGATGTCTGAGCGCAAAATGCAATGCCCGCACAGAGAATTGCCCACAAGATCGTTCTGCCTTTTCTGAATCGCATCCAGCCCCCCGGAAAATTGTGGAGCATGAAACTATACCATCGGTGTTGGCGTTACTTGACGTCATCGTAAGTGGCGCTGTTGCCGCCTCTGTTCGTTTTTCTCTTCCCTTGACGTCATCCTGAGTGGCCGTCAGGCCGCGAAGGATCTCGCGCGGCTGGCAGGAATAGAGCGGTCGCGTGGCCTCCCCCAAAGTTTGTCGCACTCCGCGCGAGATCCTTCACCCGGCTCACGCCAGGTTCAGGATGACGGCTTTCGAGAGTCAAGTTGTGAAAGCGTTTGTGTCCGTGAATTGGTGGGTGCAAGTTATTGACGTGATCCTGCGCGGCGCTATTGCCGCCTCTGGGCGTCATCCCCTTCCCTTGACGTCATCCTGAGTGGCCGTCAGGCCGCGAAGGATCTCGCGCGGACTGGCAAGAATAGAGCGGTCGCGTGGCCTCCCCCAAGTTTGTCGCACTCCGCGCGAGATCCTTCACCCGGCTCACGCCGGGTTCAGGATGACGTCCTTTTTCGGGAGCAGAGAGTGTGACGGGCAGCAATCGTCTTCAAAAACAAAAAGAGGGCAGCGGAAATGGCTGCCCTCTTAAGTTAACAGGACGTTCTACGGCTCGGGGGTCGTGGCAAAGTCCACGCTCTCCACGTTTGCGCCGCCAACCTTAGTTCGACCGTCGGTCCAGGTAATATACGCGGACCCGGTGCTGTTGCCTGCGTCGGCTGCGTTCAGTGCTACGTTGTAATCGTAATCACCCGCGTAGCAGGCTGAACGAAACCGTCGTTCTGGACTGGCTGCGCGATGAGCTTAGTGCTGATTGTGACATCTGAATTCCACGGGGCGGGACAAATTGATCGAGTGCGACCACTCCGAAAAGTAGAAGGAGGCCGCTTTCTCGCGGTCGGAATCGCCAGCATGATCGTGGTCCAAGCCTTCATCAATATCAGCGTGGTGCTCGGCCCACCTTGAGCGCGTGTGATCCCTTTCGGAGACGCTCAGGGATCCTGGCGAGGTCCGTGTTCCAATTCCCGAACAGGATTCACGAAATTCGAGGCCTCGGGCCGATTTGTCCACAGGTCGCCGAATAACGCACCTCCCGCTCCAGACAGGCATTTGCGCTCTCATGATCAAATGTCTTGTTCCGTTCTAGGAACAGCGCGAATTATCCTTTTCAGTTTTTCAAATCTGTGTCAGTCTCTCAGCCCGTTTCCTGGGTGCTCAGCTTCCGCATTGGGCTCGCAAGCTTCCCATCCAGGCGAGGACGACAATCCGTCATCAGTGCGCGGCACGAGGAAGAATTCGCGCGCTGATCGGCAGGCGGGGCCTACAGCACAACAAAATCACTACAAGGAGAAAACACGTGCGAATCAAGAGCAGAGTAGCAAGAAGAACGTCCGTGAAGCCGGAACGACCTGTAACTTCCAAGCGGACGCGCTTGGCAGCGTTTGTCCTTTTCCTGGCATGCATTGTGGGGGGACTGCCGATTGCCGCCTCGGCACAGGGTGTCAATGCCGGCGCCAACGCGGTTTACAACTATGCCGCGACCACCACGATTCCGTCGACCAGCTTCGTGGACGCTAACCAGTTCACGGGGAGCAGTTCGACTGACGTTTGCGGCAAGATCAACGCCGTGCTCACCTGGGCCAACTACCCCGCCAGCGGCACAGTGATAGATGCCCGCGGCATAGTTCCGGCCATGAACACAAGAAACTACACCTGCTCCATGAACCCGTTTTCAGGCGTCTCTAGCCCCTCCGTTGTACTGCTCCCTTCGGGGACAATCAAAACAGCCTTCACTTGGATTCTGCCGGCCAATACCAGGCTTATCGGTGTCGGCCCCTCGGGCATTACTCCCCCCGGGACCACGATTCAGGCCATGTCGGGGCTAGCCTCGACTATCATCCAGCTTGCCACTGCGTCCGCTTCCGCCGAAAGCGTTTCGGTTGAAAACCTCACGCTAGAAGGAATGAGCATGGCAGTTTCCGGGATAGTTAACGTTTATGCGGAAGAACACAGTTACGTAAGAAACGTCACCTTCATAAACTTCTTGGGGGCAGCAGGGGGGGCGGCCCCGGCCCTGCTGATCGGGTCGACGCCCGGGACCCAAGCCGGGCAGAATTCCGGTCCCTACGAAGACCTTTACTTCGTGAACACGGAGGGCGGTTGCGTCACACTGAACTCTAAAAACACACGAGGCATCCATCAGATGACCTGCATAGGCAACGTCTCGACGTACCAAGCCGGCGTGTACCTGGACGGGCCGGCGAACAGGATTGAAGACACCCATTTCGAGGGATTTGCAGATGGCATCCTGGTTGGATCGCAGTCGGGATCGGCGGCCTTTGGCGACGTAATCTCTAACGCCGACGGTAACTCCAACTCGCTGAATGGGCCAATGACTAACGTCATCCATATTGAGAACAACGGCGTCGTGGATCTGGCTATAACGGGTGTCCGGGCGGACGAATTCGGCAGCACGGCACCGAACAGCATCCGGGACGATGAGACATCCACGACCCTGTCCGACTCGACCGTGGCGCTGTATGTGCTAGGCGAGGCTAAGGCGGGAGGGCGCTCGCGATTCACAACAAGTCCAAATGCGCCGGCGTGGGTCGTCGGCAATGTCGCGCCCTCGGGCTCATGCGCCCCTGCAAGTATCGGGAGTCTGTACTCGAACACAGGGGCGGGAAGTCCGAGCACGACCCTGTATGTCTGCGTTCCCGGATCCTTGGGCGGCGTTTGGTTGGCACTGACCATTCCGTAGCCCGCGCGGAAAATGGAAGGAGGGCAGCTGAACTGCTGCCCTCTTTTTTTGGATTCGTGCCAGGACTTCTTACGGCTCGGGGACCTTCGCGAAGTCCACGTCTTGTACGTTTGTACTCGAGACCCTGCGACGCCCATCAGTCCAGATAACGTAGGCAACCCCATTCGCGGTCGCCGAGTCAGTCTTGTTCAGACCGCTGCTGTAGTCGTAATCGCCGGCATAACAGGGCACAATGCCGCCGTCCGCCTGATCCGGTTCCGGGATTATGGCGGTGCTGATTGTTACGTCGGCCAGCCACGAGACGCCGTTGGTCTTCGACTGACGGCCTACGCGTTCGTACTTACATCCTGGATCTCCGACGTTCGTGCATTGGCTGGTGGCTTTGCGACGATCATACCAAGAGGCGGTGACGTTGCCATCCGAGGTGGCGGACAACGAAGGCATCCACTGCGTCTTGTTGGGAGCGTCCTTGTCGGTGTTGAGCTTGATTGCTTTCGACCAGGTCTTGCCGTTGTCGGTCGACCGTTGGTAGAAGATGTCCCCGTGGTCGCCGTTCGTCCCTGCCCCGGCGTAGACGTAGTGGACCACGCCATTGGGCCCGACTGCCGGTTCTCCCCAGCCCATGTGGCGCCAGATTGGATTGACTACCTCAAAGTAAGGGTTGTACTCGGTGCAGGTCCGGTCGCCAACTGGGTTAAATCGCGGCCCCATGGTCACTTGCTTCCAGGTTTTGCCGCCGTCGGTTGAGCTAAACATAATGTTCTGTCGGGTCGCGTTCCCCCCGCCGCCCTCATCCATGCTGGCAACGAATACAGTGCTGTTTTTCCCCACCAGCTTGGCGCCGCGCGGTGAGCCGGTGATCTGCACGTCGCGGAAGAAGGTGCTAGTGCCGAGTTGCAACGGGGTGCTCCAAGTCACGCCGTCGTCTGAGTAGGTAACGAAAAGACACCCACCCGCGCCGCAGCTTGTAAGGTAATCGTTATATGAGATATACATGCGGCCGTACGTACCGCTCGTCGGCTCGTTGTCCGCCCACATGGACTCGCGGTCGTCGGCGCCGCCATTGTGAGCGCAAGCTCCGACCGTCCAGGTTTTGCCATCGGTAGAAGTCCACAAACCGATGCCCTGACCATTGTTGCAAGCCGCCAAGTCGCCAGCGAAGAACTCGCCCAACTTGGAGTTGAAAACTACGATCGGATCTCCGACGTTAAAGCCATGGCCGTTGTCAAAGGGCGGAGGTAGAATTTCGTGGAAGGTCACTCCGCCATCCGTGGAGTAGGACGTACCCGAAAGACCGCCCGCGCTGGTGTCGTCGTCGTTAAAGTTGACGACAATGGTCTTGCCCTTATCCTTGGTGCTGCCCGACACCATGCTTTCGCTTTTCGTACAGGACCCGACGGTGCAGGCTCGGTTACTCACACGGATGTTAGGAGGAGCTGGCGCTTTCACAGCGCCACCGTGGGGCTGGCCGCCTGGCGCATATCCGCACTCGATCAGGGTGCGGCCAGCTCCCAGGTTGTCCTCCATCAAGAGACGTGAAACATTGATCTGCGCGCAGTCGACACCCATCGAAGTCATTTGGGCGCTGGCCAGCGACGGTTGAAAGACGCACGCCGCCAGTAACGACACTGAAAGCGCAAGATAACAGAAGCTTCTACTTCTGCCGTTCATCTTCATTGTTTTCCCCTTTTTTAGCTGATTCTTGAAGCCCTGACGGTGGGACAGAAACACGCCGCTTCGCGCCCGGGACAGGAGCCACCACGGTCCCAAAATACTGTTCGTCCATCCAGATTCCGGCTTTCTTTTTCAGATCGTCCAACAACGCTTGCATCTTTTCGCCTTGCAGATTTTTTTCGATGCGCTCCGACATTTGCCCTAGTTGTTGGCGGTCGCGCTTGACCAGTTGAATGAGAAGAAGGCGCGCCGGAGTGTCTTCAACCTCGGACCACTCGCCCTCCTTGAGGGTGAACGCAACCTTCTCCAATTGCGGCGGCAACTCTCCACGCGGAAAAGTGAGCGGCTCGGGATCAAGCATGCCCTCGCCCGACCTCCTGATATCTTCTGACAGTTTCTTCACGTTTGTTCCTGACGCATACTCCTTACGAATCTGGTCGGCGCTGGCTCTGGCAGCCTGTGAACTCAAAACCGGCGCAGTCTTGGAGTTGTCTCGCTGTTTCCAAATGAACAGCCTGCGAATCTGCACTTCGTCATAGTCCGGCAGATGGGCAGAATAATATTGGCTGACCTCTTCGGAACTCGGCGTGGCCTGACGCATCAGGCTCTCGAATTCGGCGTCGGACAACACCTGCATGCGAGCGATGGCTAGCTGCCGGCTAACCTCGAGCGAAGAGTCGAGGTGATTGGCCACAGCCTGTTGCGAGAGCATCAGCACAGAAGCGTAGTCATCGCCCAACTTTCTTCGCTCCTTCCCCGTGGCGCTGTCCTTATCGGGGTCGGCTTGCGGTTCGATCACGGCGATCCTGGACTCGAACTCTGCCTCAGTGACCTGCACATCGCCAACTTTGAGCACCACTCGGTCCGCTGCCGCCGAAGTCTTCTGTGCGGATACGGACGTTGCGTTTCCTGATGAGCTCGCGGGGTTTGGGTTGCGAGATTCTTGTGCGTGGCCGAGGGGCGCAAGGAGAACCGCCAATAGAATGTAGGGAGATATTCGCGCGCTGATCAAGTCCACTTAGTTACCTTGACGAGCCGGCCAACCTTGATTCGCTAAATTCCCAGGCTGTAAGGCCAGCAGGCTCAGAACTAATCGGACCCGGTTGGAGCAAGAGTTAAGAACGATGCCCGGTAGTAGAGCGTCCGCAACTTTAGAGCACAAGGGCGGGGCCTGTCAACGTGCAAACTTCTGCACACGGACCACCAAATACAATGCCGATGCCATGGCAGTTCTTCAAACTGCAGTTTCGGTGATTTCTTCGAACGCACCTTCCGGCTTCTCTCCCAGCATGAAGGCCAGAACCTCTTGCGGCACGGGATTATTCCAGACCGGAGCGAACGACTGGCGATGCAGAGGAGACGGTCCGTGCTGGCGCAGAGCGGCGAGGTGGTGAGGCGTGCTGTATCCCTTGTTCGAAGCCAGACCGTACACGGGGAAGACCGGATCCCATTCGCGGACCATGCGATCACGTTCCACCTTGGCCAGAATCGACGCGGCAGCAATGGAGGCGGAGAGCGCGTCGCCGTGGATAATCGCTCGCTGCGGCAGTTCGCAGTCGAGGCGCATGGCGTCGATCAGTAAATGGTCCGGGCCGGGCTTCAGACGAACAACCGCCTCGCGCATGGCAACTCGCGAAGCCTGATAGATGTTGATCTGATCGATGCGGGCAGCATCGACGGCCGCGATGGCCCATGCAACGGCGTGTTCGCGGATACGTTCCGCTAGCACCTCGCGCCGCTCGGCGAGCAGCAGTTTGGAGTCACGTAGGCCTCGAATGCGATAACCGGGGTCGAGTATGACGGCGGCGGCAACAACCGGTCCGAACAGGGAACCGCGGCCGACTTCGTCCACGCCCGCGATCAGGCGCGCACCCGTTTGCCAGGCTTGCTTCTCAAATTTCATTGTGCAATGCAGACGCTTGAGCAGGCGAAGCTTGGCAGCCGAAGGCGAGATCGTTTTCTCGGGAGCGAGTTTGAGCTTGGCCGACACGAACTGCTAGGTCACGAGATCGAGACAAACTCATCTTCGCCGAGGTCGGCCCTGTGGAGCAAGGTGAAAAAACAGTTTCGTCGAGCAGTGCCCGAGTCCCAGGTTGCGCTCGGTTTGCAATCCAACTAACTTCGTTCGCAGTCAGCTAGAATGGCCACGCCGTGCAGGAGGGAACATGCCGGACACGAGCAGCAGTATCTCGCATCGAGTGAACCGGCGAGTGCTGGTCCATTCGGCTCGAACCGCGGTGGCAGGGGTGGTTTCGCTGGTGGTTGCCCGCGCTCTCGGGCTTCCAGAGGCCTATTGGGCCACGATCACGACTCTGATTATCATGCAGTCAACCCTCGGAGCAGCGCTTACCGTGTCCGAACAGCGCTTCGCTGGAACCGCGCTGGGTGCCGTGATGGGCGCGCTGCTGACGACCTACTTCGGATCAAACTTGATGGTGTTCGGCTTGGGCGTATTCGTGATTGGATTGATCTGCGCGGCGCTGCGTCTTGAGGACGCGTACCGGCTTGCCAGCGTTACATTAGCAATTGTGATGCTCATCGCGCGCACGAAACAGGCCTGGATCGTTGCGGCTCATCGCTTTGTTGAGGTCACCGTGGGAATCGTTGTGGGGTTAGCGTTGACGGCCGTGTGGCCAGGGGATGAACCAGGGGCAAGTTTCCGGCCGCCTGGTTCCCCTACGGTGTAGGGCTCATTCGACTACTTCGCCGGCGCGGCCACAGCCGCGTGCTCGCGGTCGACATCCTTGAGGCGGGCAGCCTTGCCGCGCAGCGCGCGCAAGTAGTACAGCTTGGCGCGGCGAACCTTGGAGGAACGGACCAACTCTACTTTGTCGATCACGCGGGAGTTCTCGGGAAAGATGCGCTCGACCCCTTGACCGAAGCTGATCTTGCGCACGGTAAAGCTGGCCTGCGGGCCTCGCGAACGCGAGATCACGACTCCTTCGAAGGCCTGCAGACGCTCCTTGTCGCCTTCCTTGATCTTGACGTGTACGCGGACGGAATCGCCCGGAACGAATTTGGGAAGGTCGGTGCGCTTGGTTTTGGCCAGCAGTTTTTCAATGATGAGGTTCGACATGATCCTGTCCTCTGTTCTATAAGTTCTTGCCCGTGATCTGGGCCAGCAATTTCTGGTCTTCGTCGCTGAGCGCGGCCTTGTCCAAAAGATCGGGCCGGTTGCGCAGCGTTTTCTCAAGTGCTGTACGATGCCGCCAGCGCCGTATTTCTTCATGATTGCCGGACGCCAGCACTTCCGGAACTCCCATGCCTCGGAAATCCGCTGGACGCGTGTAGTGCGGGTAATCCAGCAATCCGCCCGAGGTGCACGTCGAACTCGGGCCATCCCCACTTTCCGTTTGCGAGAACGTGGTGAACGATTCCTGCTGCGTCGAGGCCTGATTGCCCACTGCGCCCGGGATCAACCGTGTGACGCAATCCACAATCACCGCCGCGCCCAGTTCGCCTCCGCTTAGCACGTAGTCTCCGATAGACAACTCGCGGTCTGCCAAATAGTGGCCCACCCGTTCATCGACGCCTTCGTACCGGCCGCAAATCAGCACGATCCGTTCCAGCGCGGCGAGTTCATTGGCCACACTCTGATCGAATCGCTTGCCCTGCGCCGAAAGCAAAACAACTGTTTGGCGCACATCGTGGCGTCCCTCTCGGGATGCGACATTCAGCGCTTCAATACATTCAAAGATCGGTTCCGGCTTCAGCACCATGCCTTCGCCGCCGCCGAATGGGCGGTCATCCACGGTC
>Ga0209415_10011821_pt1 | contig 14658 bp, 8 predicted proteins | sample PeaSoiSIISIP2007_FD_187696 | JGI IMG/M metagenome (GOLD analysis project Ga0209415, IMG submission 187696) | Peat soil microbial communities from Weissenstadt, Germany - SII-SIP-2007 (SPAdes) (version 2) | ecosystem: Environmental > Terrestrial > Soil > Wetlands > Peat | place: Germany...
CCGGTTCCGGCGGAGGAAACAGGATGCGACGGGTTTTGCTGCTTCTGGGATTGACGGCTGCCGCCGCCAGCGCCCAGTCTCATGAGATCGACTTCACGTTCAATGCGCTCTTCACGCAATTTCCAAACGGGTCTACTTTGCCAGACGGGACTATCTGCTACCAAACGTCGACCGGTACAGGAACCCTCGATCCCGGCCCTGGCCCGGCCACCATTACCCTTACGACCCCCAACTGTGGATCACACTTCACTTTGATGTTGCAGTTCCAGTCGGGAGAAATCGATCTGCAAGGCACCGTAAACTCATCGGGCACCGCACAGGGCTTGGTCACTCGAGGGACAAACATGTTCGCAGCCGCCACCGGAACCATCACGTTTACTTACAATGTCGCAGGTCAGCCAGGCGACCCAATTTTTGCAGTCTCACTCACCGGTTCCGGAAGTCTATTCACGTACAGCATTCCCGCCATCTGCGGCAACGCCAATCTACCCGCCAGTTCGGACGCCAACAACTGCAAGATTCTTATTTGCCAGCGTATTGTGCAACGCTCCGCCTTCGGTGCGTTTTACGAATGCGTCGAAATATTAGGTAAGAATGGTTCGTACCAGGCCCTGTTTTACCACTCTTACTCCCCAGGACAAGTGATCGATACTGGACAGCTTGGGCTTTCGGTTACCAGTATCGTGGAATTTAATGGCCCCGGCGCCCCTTCGCAAATCATCCCTGCACCGCCGCCGGGTGCGCACAGCGTCTGCCAGGATTGCCCGGAAGCCAAGGCGGTGGCCAATACCGTCAGCCAGTTTGAAATTGTGACACCACTCGAAGCCACGGCCGCCAACTACAGCGCCACGGCCAGTTGTTTCGATCCCACCATCGCCTGTTGGCTGACGGTTCCCTCTCCCACCGGGGCGATCCCGGCGGCCTCCGCTGCCGGCATCACCGTGCAGACGGATTCCGCGGGTCTGAATCCCGGCGCGTACTTCGGTAATGTTTCGGTGAGCCTGGACTCGGGCGCCGTGATGAACTCCCCGTTCGATATCCTGGTGGTGCCTTCCGGGCCGTTGCTTTCGCTTTCACAGACAGGTGTCGGGTTCCAGGCGGTGGCGGGCGCGGCCGCGCCGGCGGCGCACATCGTGACGGTCTCCAACGCCGGCACCGGTACGCTGGCGTTCTCGGCAGCGGCTGCCACATACAGCGGAAACTGGCTCGCGGTGACGTTGAGTGCGGGGGCCGCGCCGGCGCAACTGACCATCGGCGCCAACCCAGCGGGACTGGCGCCGGGCGTCTACAAAGGCCGCGTAGACTTCAGAGGCACCGGCGTCGCCAACCTGCCGCAATCGCTGCCGGTGACGCTGACGGTGCTTGCTTCGAACGCCGCCACGGGGCCCGTGATCGCGCCAACGGCCCTGGTGTTTGTGGCGACGGGGTCGAGCCCGGCGCCGCAAGTGGTGCAGATCACGAATCCTTCGAGCCAGACCCTCACCGTCACCAGCGGGACGACTTTGCCGCCGGGGACCAGCACGCCTCAAGGGAACGGCTGGCTCAGCGTATCGGGTTCCGGCACTTCCCTGACGGCATCGCAGCCGGTCACCGAAACGGTCACCGTGACGGCCGACGGTCTGGCCGCCGGCGTGTATACGGGCACCGTGGACATCCACATCGCGGAAACCGCCAGCGATTACGCCATCGCGGTGCTGTTGGTCGTCGCGGGCGGCGGCTGCCAACCGACGCAACTGTTGCCCGTGGTGACCAGCCTGGAGGGCAATTTCCAGAGGACTGCCGGCGTTCCCATCCCGTTGCAGGCGACGGTGGTCGACGATTGTGGAACGCCGCTCACCTCCGGCACCGTGACGGCGACCTTCTTCAGCGGCGACGACAACGTGTTGCTGACTGCGGCGGGACCGGGACAATGGACCGGAAGCTGGCTTCCGCGCACTCTCGCGGGCGGCCCGGCCGCGGCCGGAATCGCGGCGGAAAGCGCGGCGGGGTTGTTCGGTTCGGGGGGCGTGGAGGGAACGCTGGCGGCGGCGCCATCGCAGCCCGCGGCGGCGGCGCCCGTCGGGGTGGTGCCGGCATCGGGCTATGCCGCCAGCCAGACCTTCCAATTCACGTTCAATGACCCGCACGGATACCAGGACCTGGGCGTGCTCAACATCCTGGTGAACAATTTCCTCGACGGCCGGCAGGCGTGTTACCTGGCATACAGCCAGGCCTCCAACGTTCTGTTTCTGGTGGGGGACAATGGCGGCCTGCTGGGGGGCTTATCCGCCGCCACGGCGGGCAACATCGTGAACAGCCAGTGTACGGTCGAATGGAACAGCGCGGCCGTCAATGCCACGGGGAATAGTCTCTCGCTCACCCTCACCCTGCTCTTCAAGCCCGGCTTCGCGGGCCAAAAGGTGATTTACATGGCCGCGGGAGATGCGGCGGGGAATAACTCCGGCTGGCAGCCGCTGGGAGCGTGGGGAGTCCCCGGCGCGGCGCAGACCATCACCACCGCGGTGCTGGGGATGCTCTCCACGGGGCCCTATACCTTCGCCTTCAGCGACAGCGCGGGCTACCAGGATCTGGGAGTCGAAAACATCCTGGTCAACAATTCGCTCGACGGCCGCGCCGCCTGCTATCTGGCCTACGACCGGCGGTCGAGCCTGCTGTACCTGTTCACTGACAACGGCTCGGGACTGCTGACGCCGCAGAGCCTGAGCGTCCCCGGGTCCCTGCAAAACAACCAGTGCACGGTGAGTTGGGGAGACTCGGCGCTGATCGCCAGCGGCAACAATCTGACGTTGACGCTGAGCCTGGTGTTCAGTCCCAGCTTCGCCGGACCGCGCGTGTTCTACGTGGCGGCGCGCGACCACAACGATCTCAATAACACGGGATGGCAGTCGATGGCGGCTCGCGTCCTGGATTGACCCGTGTAAACTGGTTCGGTATGGACCCGTCAAAAGGCGCTGTGATTCCGGTGAGCCAGGGGCTCCAGCCGAAGTGGTCGCGCAGCAACACCATGATCTTCCCGCAGGCCCTGCGCGAAGCGATTCCGACGACGCCTGGGTGCTGGGGCCGCGCCCTGGAGCTGGCATCCATCGATGGCGACTGCTGCAACTCCGCGTTCTATGGCCGGCAGACGCGGCTGAAGTTTGTGGTGCGGGAGACCGGCAAACTCACGGGGGTGTTCGAGGTGCACGCGCAATTGAATCTGGAAGCGGCCAGGGCGCTCGCCAAGACGTTGTCGGACCTGGTGGAGCAGGCGGAGCGCATGCCGCAGACGCTGCCGTAACGAACCGTGGGACCGCTCGCTGACGCGCGCGGCTCTGGTCAGAGCCGGTCTGCACGGCTTGATTATCGAGCCGGCTGAAAAACCTTCTGCGCGAATTCCGCGAGCGCGTGTCTCCAGACTTTCCACTCGTGGACGCCCGGCGTCGGGTACCACACATATCGAACGCCGTGCTGCTTCAATAGGTCCGTGAGGTCGAGCTGTCCCGGATACCGCGGGTCTTCCGTTCCGCAACTCAGGAACAATAGCTTGAGCTTGCGGTTGACGTCATCGGGACGATCCAGAAATCCCGGAAGGTGCTGGTCGAGGCGGAAATCCGTGTCGCTGACCAGCCCCGAGCTGAATTCGCCCACCCACGCGAATTGGTCCAGGTGCTTCAGCCCGATGGTGAACGCCTGCCCGCCGCCCATCGAAAGGCCGGTGATGGCGCGGTTCTCGCGGCCGGGCGACACGCGGTAGGTCTTGTCGATCATGGGGATGATGTCGGTCAGCAGCTCCTGGCCCAATATCTCGATCCCCGCAGGCGAGCTTCCACCCGCCCACGTGCCGTCCGTATCGCCGTTCGGCATGACGACGATCATGGGAACCGCTTTGCGCTGTGCGACCAGGTTGTCGAGAATCACGCCCGCGCGTCCGGTGTCGCTCCAGTTTTCCTCGGTGTCGCCGCTTCCGTGGCGCAAGTAGAGCACCGGGAAACGCCGGCCAGGCTCGGTGTCGTACTGGGGCGGCGTGTAGACATAGAGTTGCCGCGTTTTCTTGAGGGGAGTCGAATGGTACATGCGAATCTGCAGTGCGCCGTGCGGGACGTTCTGCACTTCATCGAAGCGCGGCGGGGAGCCCGGCACCTCCACGATACTGGCGTCGAGCGCGCGGCCATTCTTCAGGTGGGGATTCCCCGGGTCGAGAATGCGCACCCCGTCGACCACGAAGTTGTACTGGTAGATTTCGGGCGGGACCGGGCCGACGGTCGCGGACCATACACCGTTCGCGTCTTTGGTCATCGGCTTGGCGCCCGCGAAAGACAAGCTGACCTGGCTGGCCTGGGGCGCGCGCAGGCGGAAGGTGATGGCGCCGTCGGGGTGGACCTCCGGCGAAATGAGGCGCTGCTGCGCGGACGCGCCTCCGCTCGAGTGATAGGTATTCTTGGGGCGCGGCGAATCCTGCGCGACAAGCACGCAGACCGCGGCGACCGCGGCGGGGAGCAGTTTCTTCATCAGGGACCTCGTTGATTGATGATAACGCTCCCTACTGCCCCGGGACTGCTTCGGCGCCGAGTGCTTGCCAGGCGCTGGTTTGCCCGCTCATGGTTGAGGCCGCCAGCCATACGCCCTTGAATCCGGCAAATCCGGTCTTGAAGGTGATGGGCAATGTGACGCTCAACGTGTTGCCGGTGGTATTGACGCTGGCGCCTTCAGCCGAGATCGTGCACTGGCTGTTGCTGACCGAATTGGCGCCGCTGAGTACTATGTTGATGGTCGCCGAGGCATCTCCGCTATCCGGCAAAAGTAACAGTTGATTTCCCGGCCGGTAATACGCCACATAGCAGGACCCACGCCCATCGAGTGCCGTATTGATCAACGCCCAGACCGTTTGTAAGTTGGTTGCGGCGCTCTGGTCCTGGAAGCTGAAGGTGACGGTTTGGGTCAGAGTGTTCCCGGAAGAAGGATTCATGCCGATCGGGTTAGGGAACGTCGAGGGCAGCGGCGGCACGCCCACTGCGCCCATAGTCTGCCAACCTGAATTCGTCCCGGAGAGATCGCTCGAGGCCGCGTAGACCACCTTGTTTCCACCGAACGAGGCCGAAAACTCGAGAGCCAGAGTCAAAGTGAAGGTATTGCCGTTGCCTGCGGCCAAAGATCCGGTGAGATCTACGGTACATTGACTGTTGCTCACGGCGCCTGTGCCGTCCATCACCTTGCCGGAGATCTGAGTAGGGTCGCCATCGTCTGCAACCACGTAGAGCGCGTTGGAGCTTTGGGAATATGCCAGGTAGCAGGCCTGGCGGCCGTCCAGGAAACTGTTGATCAGGACGTTGAGTACGTTGAGGGTCTGGAGCCCGCTCGGGGCGTTGTAAGTCAGGGTGAGGACCTGGCTGCTGCCGCTGCTTACGGCGGGTGTGAGGGTCGCTGGAACAGGCGGCGCGGACGACGCAGTTCCGGAAATCTGGAAGCCATCCACCCACACCCAGGAGCCTCCCGACGCCGCATCGTGATTTCCGGTGGCCACAATGCTCAGGACATGGGTTCCGGGGGCCAATCCGGTCAAGCTGTAAGTGGTGGTTTGCGCCTTCGAGGGAGTCAGGTAGGTGTCCACCGTAGCCTGGAGTTGCCCATCGAGGAGGACTTGTGCCAACCCCGACCACTCGTCGCGGTAGCCTATCCAGGAGACGGCCGTGCCGTTGAAAGTCAGGTCTACACGTGCGCCCGCGTCGACTGCCGAGTCGATGCTGCCTCCGCTGTAGATTGCGCCTGTATTCTGGAACCAGTGTCCGGAGTAATTTGCCGCAACGTCGGTCTGTTGCACCAGGCCCGGACCGGCAGCCGGGGAGCCTCCGGCCAGCGAGCCATTGTCAATATCGAAAGCATCCACCCAGATCCACGACTGGTTAGTAGAGCCGTCATGAGAGTGGGTCACCTCGATAGTCATCCGGTGCAGACCGGGCGTAAGGGTATGGATACTGAACAACGGCTGCTGATAGAGCGTGGCCGCGGAGGAGTTGGACGTATCCACTGACGTTGGCAGACCATCCAGCGTGAGATAGCACTCTCCAGAGTAATAATCGGAGGCGCCGATCCAAGTAATACCCGTTCCGTTAAAGATGACGATGGCCTGCGAGCCCTTCAGGTTTGCCAATCGGGCGGTGCCTCCGCTCTCCAGTGGGTTAGAGTTCGGGTACCAGGTTCCGGTGTAGGTGATCCTGGGATCGTCCTGTTCGAAGCGCGTGACCGTTTGCGCCAGAACGGGAAAGGGCAGCATTCCAACGAGACAAGCGAGCAGGTTGTGTTTGAGCATTAGGGCCTCGAACGATTGCGTGGCTCTTCCCACGCGCACCGCCCCTGGTCCTCTAAGCAATCGGCCTTCCAGTGTATGGCGCAGCACGGAAGCCGGGCTGGACCGTTTTTGCCGCCCTTGGGGCTCAACCCGTGGTTAACGGAGCTTTTCGCGACTTGCCGCGTCTAATCCGGACATATGAAAAACACGACCGCTCTTCTGGCCGCGGCAGCCATCCTGTGGCTCAATCCCGCCCGCGGCCAAACCCTGGACAAGCTCAAGCTCCACAACGTCCGCGCGGAGTCCGCCACCTACCGCGGAAAGCAGGCAATCCACATTTCCGAGATGCCCGGCGGCGGCCAGGGCGAGAGCCTCGCCATCGTGGACGGGCCCGGATTCCAGGACGGCGCCATCGAGGCAGATCTTGCCGGCGCCCCGGGCGCGGGCGCCATTGAGGCGGCGCGAGGATTTATCGGGATCGCTTTTCGCGTCCAGCCCGAGGCCCGCAAGTTCGAGCTGTTCTACCTGCGGCCCACCAACGGCCGCGCGGAAGATCAACTCCGGCGCAACCACTCCACGCAGTACGTGTCGTTCCCCGATTGGCCGTGGGATCGTACGCGGAAGGAGACGCCGGGCCTTTACGAGTCGTATGCCGATCTCGAATCAGGCGCGTGGACGAAGGTGAAAATCACTGTCTCCGGCGCGAAGGCCCGGCTCTTTGTCAACAACGCCGAGCAGCCGTGCCTGATGGTCAACGATCTGAAGCTGGCTCCCGCGCCGGGCACGATCGCCCTGTGGATCGGCCCAGGCACGGAGGGCTACTTCGCGAATTTACACGTTCTGCCGCAGCGGTGAGGTTGACTCCACGGGTCCGCCGGAGTATTGTAAATAACTTAGGTATCGCCCTATGCGCTGGATGGACCGATGGCGGCAGCATTTCCGATCGCTCTTCCGCAGGGCGCGGGTAGAAGACGAGCTGGATCGCGAGTTTCGCTTTCACCTGGAGCAACAGATCGAGGAGAACCGCGCGGCGGGCATGGCGCCAGACGAGGCGCGCCGCTCCGCGCTGGCCACCTTGGGCGGCGTGACGCAATTGCAGGAGGCGTGCCGGGACATGCGCGGCGTCCAGTGGATCGAGACACTGGTGCAAGATCTGCGCTACGGCTTGCGCACCATGGGCCGCAACCCCGGATTCACCACGGTCGCGGTGCTCACGCTGGCGCTGGGGATCGGAGCCAACACCGCGATCTTCAGCCTGCTGGATGCGGTAGAGCTGCGGCGGCTTCCGGTGCGCCATCCCGAGCAGTTGGCCGAGATTCAGTGGACCACGGAGAAGCCCGCGAACTGGCAGGGCTACAGCAGCTACACTGGCTGCGACTCCCGCGTAGGACGCAAGGACGCCTGTTCCTTCCCGTACGCGATCTTCGATCAGTTTCGCTCCCAGTCGAAGTCTTTCGAAAGCGTCTTCGCGTTTGCCGGGCCCGCCGGAGTACAGGCGCTGATTCGCGGCGAAATCACGCCGGCCAGCGCGGAACTGGTGAGTGGAGAGTTCTTCGCGACGCTCGGCGTGCCGGCGCAATTGGGGCGGGTGCTGGATGCGAGTGACGATCGGCCTGGCGCGGACGCAACGGCGGTGCTCAGCTCGGCTTTCTGGCAGGCGCACTTCGGCAGCGACCCCGGGATTGTCGGGAAGACCATCGCGCTCGAAGGCGCGCCGTTCACCATCGTGGGAGTCGCGCCCCGGGAGTTCTTCGGCTTGCAGCCCATCCGGATTCCCAGCCTGTGGATCGCGATTCACGCCGGCCGGAAATTGGGGCCGGGGTGGTGGGACGCCCTGGACGACAAGAACGCCTGGCTGCCGTTGATAGGCCGCCTGGCGCCGGGCGTGACGCTCGAAGCGGCGCACGCCGAGCTCGAAGTTCTGTTCCGGCAAAGCCTGCCGCCCGACCCCGGTCACGCACCGGGAACGGCCGGGCAACCCGGCATCCGGCTGGTGAGCGCCGCGCGCGGCTTGGCCGGTATGCGCATGCGATATTCGCAGCCGCTCCAGGTGCTGATGGCAGTGGTCGGGCTGGTGATGTTGATCGCCTGCGCCAACATCGCCAACCTGCTGCTGGCGCGGTCGTCGGTGCGTCGCAAAGAGATGGCGATCCGGCTCGCGATCGGCGGCGGGCGCCGGCGGCTGTTCCGCCAGCTTCTGACCGAGAGCGCGCTGCTGGCGACGGCGGGCGGAGTGGCGGGCCTGCTGGTGGCGATGTGGGCGAGGCGCGTACTGGCGGCTCTGTTCACTCCCTCGGGGGAGAGAATGCTCTTCGACGTGCGCCTCAACACGACGGTATTCGGCTTTGCAGCGGCGGTGGCCACGCTGACGGCGGTTCTGTTCGGCCTGGCTCCCGCCTTGGCGGGTTCGCAAGTGGAGCCTGTGGTGGCACTGAAGTCGGGCACCGGCGCCGCCGGTCCGGTGGGCCGGCGGAGCCGGTTCGGCTGGTCGCTGGTGGCTGGTGAAATGGCGCTGGCGCTGTTGCTGTTGGTCGGCGCCGGGCTGTTTCTGCGCACCCTCATCAACCTCGAGACCCTCGACCCCGGTTTCCGGAGGGACCATCTGCTGACCTTCGTGGTTTCACGGAAACACGATGGCCGGCCGATCGAGAGCCGGCCGTTGCTGAATGCCGAGTTGCAGGCGCGGCTCGCGGCGCTGCCCGGCGTGGTGTCCGCCACGTGGTCGAGCGAGGTGCTGCTCGCGGGCAATCTGGAGACGGACCGGATTCGAATCGAGGGCAAGGGCGACAAGGACGCCAGCGTTCAGATTATGCGGGTTGGGCCGCGATACTTTGAGACTCTTGCGATTCCCATCCTATCGGGGCGCAACATTCGTCCGGAGGACTGCCGGCCGGACGCCGACGCGGTCTGGGTCAATCACGCCCTGGCGCAGCGTTACTTCGGCGGTGACGACCCGCTCGGCACGCGGATTGCACGAGGCACGCGGAAGTTCCAGATCGCGGGGGTGGTGGGCGACACCAAGTACGAAACGCTGCGCAGCGAGATCGCACCCACCGTCTACACTCCATCCAATGGCGGCGGGGTGTTTCAACTACGTACCGCCGCCGACCCAATGTCCGTCGCCGGCGCGGTGCCGCAGGCGGTCCACGAAGTGACTCCCGACCTGCTGGTCCTCGACGTCAAGAGCGAATCGGCACAGGTGGACGCGCAATTGTTCACCGAGCACGTGATGGCGCGCCTTTCGGCGGTGTTCGGGCTGCTGGCGCTGGTGCTGGCTTCGGTCGGGATTTACGGCGTCCTGGCGTATTCGGTGACGAGGCGCACGGGGGAGATCGCCATCCGCACGTCTTTGGGAGCGATGCCGCGAGAGATTGCGCGAATGATTCTGGCCGATGGGCTGCGCCCCGCCGCGGCAGGGGCGGCGGCCGGTCTCGCGGCGTCCTTCGCGGTGACGCGTTTCATCGGCGGATTCCTATTCGGAGTGGCGCCCGTGGATCTGCCTACTTACGCGGCGGCGACGCTGTTCCTGCTCGGCGTGGCCGCGCTGGCCTGCTACCTTCCGGCGCGCCGTGCGACGAAGGTCGATCCGATTGCCGCCCTGCGGGAGGAGTGAGCGTCGGCACCGGTGATAAAACAGCTCGTACATAAGTGTGCGATAACCCAGTCAGGTCAGGCTTGAACGGCCGGGCTAAGTACACCGTTTCGGAAGTTCACTAACGTATCACGGGACCGCTTGCTGACGGGGTGCCCTCTGGGCCCGGCTCTGATCGGAGCCGCGACCGTAACTCGCCCTTGGCGAGCGAGGGAGCGGTCTTCGAAACGGCGTACCTGTAAAGGAGGTCGTATGCTTGCGTTCAGCTATCCAGCTACATTCCGAAAAGACCCAGCCGGCAGATTTCTGGTTCAGTTTACGGATTTTCCGCGCGCCGCCACGGATGGCGCAAGCTTGCCGGAGGCGATGGAAGAAGCCATCGACTGCCTGGGCAGTTCGATCGCTTTTCTGCTGGCGCATAAACAGGAAGTGCCTAAGCCCGCAGCCCTGAAGCGCGGACAGAAGCCGGTGCCGGTGCCTTTGTGGATTGGACCGAAGTTAGCCTTGTACTGGCGAATCCGCGAGCTTGGTTTGAACAACTCAGAACTTGCTCGCAGGCTCGGGGTGCGCGAAACGATCATCCGGCGGATGCTCGATCCGGATCACGCCACCAAGCCCGAAAAGCTGCAAGCCGCGCTGAAACTCCTGGGGCAAACGGTTGTACTGGCAGTTGAGGATGCTGCCTGAGGCTACTGCGGGAAATTGATTCGCCGCATCAGATCCTGGAATCGCGGGTCCGAACGCAAACTATCCATCTCCGGATCTACCTTCAGGTAAGTCACCCAGCAAGAGCGAGCCTGATACGCCTGCTCCAGTTGGGCCAAAGCCTGCTCCTTCCCCCCGATCCCCGCGTAGGCCTTGGCGATAAAATACTTGGATAGGTACTCGCGTTTAGCGCCTGCCAGCAGATCGGTCATCGCTTGGTGCCCCTCCTCCGCACGACCCGCCAGAGTGTAGTCGCGCGCCAATTCTGACAGCGCTTGCAGACCGCCGGGCTTCTCGCGGGCTTTTTGTTGCATGGCGATAGCTTCGGCAAAGCGGCCCTGCTGGGCGTAGATTTGTCCCAAAATAAAATAAGAGCTCCAGGATTCGGGCGTCAGATCCATAGCCCTACGAGTTTCCGCGACGGCATCGTCATAGCGGCGGGCGAAATACAAGTCCCACCCCAACAGCACGGCGCTCTCAAAGAAAACCGGATCGAGGGCTACAGAGCGCCGGTTATGATCCAACCCTTCCCCCGTCCGGCCCATCAACACCAGGAACCACCCCAAGATCTCCTGCGCGCGAGCATTGTTGGGATTCAGTTCGACCGCGCGCCGCAATTCGCGCTCCGCCGCGGGCCAGTCGTAGTCATACTGGAAGATCGCGGAGCCCAGCTCGACGTGCCCCTCGGCCAGCGTGTCATCCAGTTCCACTGCCTTGAGCGCCGCCTCCTTCGCCTTCGGCATGATTTCCCGCGGAGCCACGACCACGTCATCCATCAAGGCTAAGATGGCGGAGATTCCGCTGTACGCCAGCGCATAGTTCGGGTCGAGGGCGATGGCCTGGTGGTAGTAATCGAGTCCCTTCTCGATCCCTTCCGGCGTCAACTTGGCAGTGTAGAAGCGGCCCTGGAGGTAAAGCCGATACGCCTCCGGATTCTCGGTCTGGCGCTTGGCCAGCCGCGCCTTCTGCCCGCTGCTCAGCTTGAGCCGCAGCTTATCCGAGATTTGCGCGGCGATCTCATTCTGCACCGCCAGCGCGTCGGCCAGCTTGCGATTGTACTGTTCGCCCCACAGGTGGCTGTTGTCATCCACATCCACCAGCTCCGCGCTGATGAAAAGGTTGTCGCCGCGCTCGGTGACCCGGCCCTGCAACACGGCGCGCACGCCCAGCTCGCGTCCTACCGCGCGCGCATCGGTCTCTTTGCCTTTATAGCGGAACACCGCGTTGCGGGACATCACTTTCAGGTTGGGCAGCTCGGAGAGGCTGTTCATGAGGCTCTCCGCGATTCCGTCGCTCAAGTATTCCGTATCCGGACTGCCACCCGCATTGATGAACGGCAAAACCGCCAGGGAGTCGATGCTGCGGCCCGCGTGATTCCGCCAGAACCATCCCGCGCCGGCCAGAATCGCCAGCACCGCGCCGACCGCGACCGCCGTGCGAAGGCGCACGCGTGCCGGTGGCGCGGCCGGTGTTGGCTCCCCCGTGCCCCCGGAGATGCTCCGCAGCGCAAACGCCAGGTCGCGCGCCGAGTGAAATCGCTCGCCCGGATTCTTCGCCAGGCAGCGCCCGATCACGCGCTCCATTTCCAGCGGGACCTGCTTGCCCGATTCCGCCATGGCCGGCGGTTCCGCCAGGAGAATCGCGGCATTCGTGTCGCCCGGCGATTTTCCGGAAAACGCCCGCCGCCCGGCGACTATCTCATACAGCACGCAGCCCAGGGAAAAGATGTCGCTCGGCGCCTCCGCCTTCTCCCCGCGCACCTGTTCAGGAGACATGTAGCCGACGGTTCCCATCACCATCCCGGTGATCGTTTCCGTTTCCCCGTCCGCTGCATTGTCGGCCCGATCTTCCGGCCTGCGGGCGGCGAGGCCGAAGTCGAGAATCTTCACCCGGCCATCCGGCGTCAGGAAAATGTTGGCGGGTTTAAGATCGCGGTGGACGATCCCCCGGGCATGCGCGGCGGCCAATCCTTCGGCGATCGCCGATCCCATCTCCGCCGCTTTGCGCCACGGCAGGGACGACCGCCTCAAGCACTCCCGCAGCGTCTCGCCCTCCAGCAGCTCCGTGACCGCGTACGTGATTCCTTCCTGCGTGCCGACGTCGTACAGGACCAGAAGATTGGGATGCGACAGCGCAGCCACCGCCTTGGCCTCCCGCTCGAATCGCGACAGCGCTTGCGGGTCGGCGGACAGATGTCCGGGCAAGACTTTGATCGCCACATCGCGGCCCAGACGCGAGTCGCGCGCGCGATACACCTCGCCCATCCCGCCCGCGCCGATGGGCGCGAGGATTTCATAAGGGCCAAGGCGAGTTCCAGCGGACAGGGCCATGGGCGATGAACAATTCTACTCCCGCAGGCATGATTGCTGTACAATGTCTCTCGACCGCCTCGAGGGAGCCTGTCTGATGGCGAACATCCAATCCATCTCGCGCCGCATATGCCTGGCCGGGATCGCTCTTTTCTGCTCCACCGTCCTGTGGGGCCAATCCATATCCATCACCGAATTCTCGGTAACCACGGCCGGAAGCAAGCCCGCCAACATTGCCGTGGCTCCCAACGGCGACATTGCGTTTACCGAGAGCAACTCCAATAAGATCGGCCGGATCAGCACCGCCGGTAAGTTCACCGAGGCCCCGGTGCTTACCCAAAACAGCCAGCCCTACGGAATCGCGTTAGGCCCGTATGACGAGGCGCTCTGGTTCACCGAGTCGAATGCCAACAAGATCGGCCGCCTTCTGCCGGACGGGACGATTAACGAGTACCCGATCCCTACCGCCAACAGCGGTCCCTACCTCATCACCGGCGGGCCCGATGGAGCGCTGTATTTCACGGAGCTGACTGCCAACCAGATCGGCCGGATCGTGGCCTCCGGGAGTAACATCGGCAAAGTCACTGAATTTCCGATCCCTACCGCCAACAGCCAGCCCTCTGGCATCGCCATGGGGCCGGATGGGGCGCTGTGGTTCACCGAGGCCGCTGCCAACAAGATCGGGCGCGTCACCACTACCGGAACCTTCGCCGAGGTAGCGACTCCCACGGCTAACAGCCAGCCGACCGGCATCACTCTCGGGCCGGATGGCGAGATGTGGTTCACCGAGTTCAGCGGCAATAAAGTCGGCAAAATCACGACCGGGCTCTTCAAGCTCATCACCGAGTTCCCGGTTCCCACTTCCGTCAGCCAGCCCAACGGTATTACCCTGGGGCCCGATGGGGCCCTGTGGTTTCTCGAGTCGAATGGCAACAAGCTCGGGCGGGTCACGCCCCTCGGCACGGTCACTGAGTCTGCCATTCCTTCTGGCGCCAGCCAGCCCGCAGCCATTATTCTCGGTCCGGACGGTGCACTCTGGTACGCCGACCAGAACAGCAACAAGATCGGGCGCGCAAAACCCGCCCCCACCATTACCGAGATCCCGGTGCCCACGGCCGCCAGCAAGCCGGACAGCATCACGGCCGGACCCGATGGGAACGTGTGGTTCACCGAGCTGGCCAATGTCGGACGAATCAACCTGGCCGGGAAAATCACCGAGTTCCCGATACCCACAGCAAACAGCCTCCCGGCAGGTATCGTTTCCGGCCCCGATGGAAATCTCTGGTTCGCCGAAAGCGCCGGGAACAACATCGCGCAGGTCACTCCCGCCGGGGCGGTCACGGAGTTCCCGGTTACGACCGCCAACAGCTACCCCGGCTCTCTTGCCGTCGGGGCGGATGGGGCGCTGTGGTTCACCGAGGCCAACGGGAACAACATCGGACGGATCACCACTGTGGGGGCGGTCACCGAGTTCCCGCTTCTGACCGCCAAGAGCCTCCCCGGAGGCATCGCTGCCGGGCCGGATGGGGCGTTGTGGTTTGTCGAGATTAACGGGAACAACATCGGGCGGATCACTACTGCCGGCCACGTCACCGAATTTCCCTTGCCCACAGGGTATACCGCTCCTTTCGGCATCGCCTCGGCGCCCGATGGGGCGCTCTGGTTCACCAATAGCCACGCCATCGGGCGGATCACGACCAGCGGAACTGTCACCGAATACCCACTGCCGAACGGGATCAAGGCCATCTATATCGTCGTGGGGCAGGATGGGGCCCTGTGGTTCACCG
>Ga0209415_10011822_pt1 | contig 14657 bp, 15 predicted proteins | sample PeaSoiSIISIP2007_FD_187696 | JGI IMG/M metagenome (GOLD analysis project Ga0209415, IMG submission 187696) | Peat soil microbial communities from Weissenstadt, Germany - SII-SIP-2007 (SPAdes) (version 2) | ecosystem: Environmental > Terrestrial > Soil > Wetlands > Peat | place: Germany...
CGGGAACGGCAGAAGGACTGTTCCGCGTTGTCTATCGTTTCCAAAACGAACAGCTACTTGAAATACAGAATCGTACCGTCCATGCTGCGGCCCTCAGTGCCCTCGCTGAAAGGGCCGACAGCTATCGATTCTACTTTGCGGTCTACGTGCGCCAGAATACGTGGATTACGCCGTTCTACATGGGCGTCATCGACCCGTTCCGAAAATGGATTATCTATCCGGCCTTGCTGAAAAAAATTCGTGCAACCTGGGATCAGAATATATGACCAAACGACTCACCCTTGCGGCGATTTGTTAGAGCCTGTAACAAAACCTTTCTGCAACGGGGAGCCGGCTGCATCGGTAAACACTTGCGGTTTATGAGGACCAAATCTGTGCAACTGCGTGTGCCGATGAGCGGTGTAGGCGACGGCGCAATGAAGACACCTTGGCGCGGGCGTGCCGCCCACAGCAGTCTCTTCATCTTCTCCGCGCCAGAACGTTCCTTTGTTTAGACCGCCTTCGCTATCGGCGGCCTGGGTGCTGACGGCGGAAGAATCAACAGCCAGGGTCAGCCCCAGTCGGGATGTCGCTACCGTCCTTGAACTGATTCCGCTTGCGGTAGGCAAGAACGGTGATTCCGATCGACATCAACATGGGAGGGATAATAAGGATGAGAATGCCGCTGCGCAGCGCCGCAATGAATCGCGCGGTGGCCGAGGCCGCTTGCGTGTAACAGAGCGCGCAACTCTGGGCCCAGGCCCCAACCGGAAGCAGAAGAACAATCACCGTGAGGAATCCCCACAGGAGCAGCCGCCAGGATCGTTGAACCATCATGTCGTTGGCCTCGTTCGGCTTGCCTGGGATTCCAGGATCACTTCAGCAAGCGGAAATGCAACAGCCGGAAGCTATCTGACCAGATCATATTCATCATCGCAAGTACAAAGAATAAGCCGATGGCGACTGTCACAAGAAAGTTCCGACGCTCCATCCACATGTGCATGAAGAACATGACCGCCAGGCCGGCCTCGACGATGGCGAGCAAGAACATGCGCAGGAACATCTGCGAAGGATCGATGTGCTGATACGCGACTACGAACTGCAATCCCGCGATGATCAGCATGCAAACGTAGATAACAAAGTTCTTCGCCACGCTCCCGCTCAGGTCCTTCGACGTTTCATCCCGGTTATGCCCGGCAGCATTCATAACGAATCTTTCTCAGCCAAGCCGTGGCTGCTTAATGAGCAATGTTCAACAGGTACACGAAGGGGACGACGAACATCCAGACGATATCCACGAAGTGCCAGTACAAGCCCCAGATCTCGATGTGGCCGGCATCGTAACGGCCACGCTTGTAACCGAGCGCCACCACGGTAAGCGCGATCACACCGCCCACGACGTGCGAAAGGTGCAAGCCGGTGATGGTGAAGAAGGCTGCGCCAAACAGCCCCGAGCCCCACGGGTTCTGGAACAGCCGCAACCCGTCGCCGATGAGCCCGATCCATTCCCGGATGTGCAGCAGGGCAAAGATGACGCCGGCCACGACGGTGATGAACGTCCAGCGCAGGGCGCCCGCCTTGTCGCCCAGGTTGGCGGCGCGCATGGCGATCAGCATGGTAAAACCGCTGGTCACCAGGACAAAGGTCATGATCATGGCGTTGATCACGGTCGGCGAGAAGTGGAACGGCCGCGGCCAGCCTGGAGTGGCATTCCGCAAGTAGCCGTAAGCGAACAGGAGCGCCGCGAATGTGACCGCATCCGACATGATGAACAGCCACATCACCAGCTTCTTGGAAGGCATCCGGTAGGGCGACTCTTCCAGCGCGCCCGGCGCATGCCCTCCCATGACATGGGAACCGCCCATGGCAGTTAGATTGGCTTCGCTCACGCCTTTCCTCCCGATCGACGCCTTAGCAGGTTGGTTACGCGACTGCCTGTGGTGACTGATCACCGAACGACTTAATTGCGCTGGCCTCGTCCTTTTCGATCGGGAGGACCATATGCAACCGTGTCATTTGGAGCAGCTCCTGGACCCTCTTGCTAATATTTACCAGCTTCAATTGCCCGCCCTGATTGCGAACCGTCGTGTAGGTTTTGACCAGCTCTCCGATCCCAGAGCTATCGACGTACTCGACTCCCCCCAGATTCAGCAAAATCTTCTTATTTCCCTTGTCCAGGAGGTCGCGGACAATCTCGCGAATCATGACGTTGCCTTCGCCGAGGGTGATTCTTCCGACGATATCAACGATGGTCACGCCGTCCACCTGCCGGGTAGTGGCCGCCATTTTGACCGGGGTGCGCCCTTGTAAGCCGAGACCCAAGCGGTCGAGTATGGCGCACGCCGCTGTCGCAACCTCGTGCGAATCCGTGCGGACCACAATCAGGGAACGGCCTTCTTTCAACACCTCGCGGAAAAATGCCACGTCTTCCGAGCTCTTCTCGTCGGGTGTGGGCTGCGGAGTGCTGGAGTCCTGCGAGATGCTTTTGCCTACCGCCGCTCCCGCACCCGCGCCAACCAGGCCTAGCAGTGCGGCTGCGCCAAAGCCAAGAGCAAACACCGCCCCGATCCCGGGGACCAGCAATGTCGCGGCTGCGACTCCGGCTGACATGCCGACAGCCCCACCCATAAACCCGCCTGTGTACGCGCCAACTTCTTTGCCAACCGTTTTGGCCTCGCTTTCGGAACGGGTCAAAAATACGATCGATTGTTCCGGCACATTCTGCCGCAACAAGTCCTTCACCGCCTCTTCGGCACGATCACGCGAAGCAAATACTCCTATGGCGGTTTCCATGATGCCTCCTGAAATTCAAGAGCGGTCAGATCTTAGACCTTCATCCATAGCAGCAGAAACAGGTACAACCAGAGTATGTCCATGAAATGCCAGTAGTGCGAGGCGGCATCCAGCGTGTTTTTCCGCAGCACGGACCTGCGAAGTTTGCTGGAGACATAGATCAACCCGCCCATCCCTCCCAGAACGTGCAAGGCATGCACCGCCGTTAACACGTAAAAAAACGAACTGCTGGGATTGGTCGCCAGGTATAAGCCTTGGGACCGCAATTGGACCCAGGCAACGTATTGCCCGCCGACGAACAGCAACCCGAGCGCCAACGTCGCATGGAGCCATCGCAGCGGGCTGGTCGACGGCTCGTCGGGTCCGAGGATGGCGAACCTTGCGAAACGCCGCCGCGCGAACTCCAGCGTGAAGCTGCTCGCCAGCAGCACCAGCGAGTTCAGGTAAAGAATGCTGGGGAAGGTGAAATGCCGCCAGTCGGTGGCCGAACCCTGCCGCACCACCAGGGCGCTGGTCAATGCGGCGAATGACATGGTGATGGCCGCGATCCCCACCCACACGCCCGTCTTCGAGGCAGCAGGCGAGCGGTCACCGAGAGCCAAAACGCTGCCGCCGCGCGGAGTGCGATCCCGCCAGCCACCGCCGCCAGAGCCGGTCCCGCCTTTCCGGGCACGGGGTTTTATCTTCGGCGGTTCATGAACCGTGGTTGCCATAACTACCTGAGCCCTTCTTCGGGAACCGTGGGAATGTTCTTCGGGTCATTCTGCATGACGTAATCGTCGGTCGCCCCTTCGATGCCGTACTGGTATGGGTCGTGGTAAACGACCGGGATCTTTCCTCCAAAATTGTCCCACGGCGGCGGCGAGGGAACTGTCCACTCAAGCGAAGTCGCTTCCCAGGGGTTCTGCGCGGCGGGCTTGCCGCGGAAGCGGCTGTGGATCAGATTGTAGAGGAAGATGAGCTGGGCCGCGCCTGTGGCCAGAGCGGCAATGGTGATGAACCTATGCACCGGCATGAGTGGCAGCAGGTAATCGTCTACGAAAGCCGAGTAGCGGCGTACGTTGCCCGCCATTCCCAGATAATGGAAGGGCATGAAGATCAGGTAGGCGCCGGCGAAGGTGAGCCAGAAGTGGAGCTTTCCCAGCTTCTCGTTCATCATCCGGCCGAACATCTTAGGGAACCAGAAATACGTCCCGGCGAAGACGCCGAAGATAGCCGCTACACCCATCACCAGATGGAAATGCCCCACGACAAAATAGGTGGCGTGGAGCAGGACGTCGATCGAGGGTTGCGCCAGGAAAAACCCGCTGACGCCGCCGCTGACGAACAGGGAAACGAACCCCAGGGCAAACAGCGAAGCGCTGGTGATGCGCAATTTGCAGCCGTACAGGCTGCCGATCCAGATCAGGGTGAGGATAGTCGAAGGGATGGTGATCACCAGGGTGGGGAAGGAGAACATCAGCGACGACAGCGGGTTCATGCCGCTGACGAACATGTGGTGTCCCCACACCATGTAGCTCAGGAATCCCAGAGACATCATGGAATAAATCAGGACCTTATGGCTGAGCATCGGCCGCCGCATGGCGTTGATCAGGATGTGCGAAACAATGCCCATGGCCGGAAGGATGGCGATGTACACCTCGGGGTGGCCAAAAAACCAGAACAGGTGCTGCCAAAGCAGAGGCGACCCGCCGGAGTGGGGCTGGATTTGATCGCTCACCACCAGGTTCGCGGGTATGAAGAAACTTGTTCCTGCCAGCCGGTCGAGGATGAGCAGTCCGCAAGCGGGCAGGAGCACGGCGAAGGCCAGCAGGGCGATGCAGGCGGTGATGAACCACGCCCAGGTAGAGAGTGGCATGCGCATCAGCGTCATACCCCGGGCGCGAAGATCGAGCGTGGTGGAGATGAAGTTCAGCGAGCCCAGCAACGAGGCAATGCAAAACGTCGCGATCGACAGTCCCCACAGCGTCTGACCGGTTCCCTGGCCGGGGCCGGCAACCGCGCCCACGGCGCTCAGGGGCGCGTACGCGGTCCAACCCGAGATCGGCGGGCCATCCCCGACGAAAAACGCCGCAATCAGGAAGCAAAAGGCCAAGAACGTGATCCAGAACGACATCATGTTGAATCGCGGGAACGCCATGTCCTCGGCGCCGATCTGGATAGGCAAAAAGTAATTGCCAAAAGCTGCAAAGGGCGCGTTGGTGAGCACGAAAAACACCATCAGCGTTCCGTGCATGGTCATCAACGACAGGTAGTATTCCGGCGTGATGACCCCGTTGGGAGCGGAGGTGTGCGCCAGCCATTTCAGTCCGGGGACCGGAGAATTCGGCCACACCAGGTGTATGCGCATCAGCCAGGAAAGCACCATCCCGATGAGGACGGCCACCAAGGCCAGGCCGTAATACTGCTTTCCGATGATCTTATGGTCGACGCTGAATACGTAGTTGCGAATGAAGCCCTGCGGGGGAGTATGGTGCTCTACATATGGCGCCTGCGACGTCTCATCCATGGACTCACCTCGAGAACCCTACTGTGCCGCGGCTTGCTGCTTCATCCAGTTATCGAAGTCTTCCTGCGACATGACTAGCAAGTACGCTTTCATGTTGTAATGTCCCAGGCCGCAGAGCTGAGTGCAAACAATCTCGTACTTGCCCGGTTTGGTCGCGGTGAAATGCAACGAAAGATCCAGCCCCGGAACGAAGTCTTGCTGGATCCTTAATTCCCTGACGTAAAACGAATGCCCGACATCTTTGGCATGCATGAGCAAGTGGATCTCGCGATTGACGGGCACGGCCATTTGGGCGGTCACGATGTCATCTTTCGAATCCTGGTCATGGTCCTGGTCGAGTCCGAAGATGTTCTGCGTGGCCTCGTTGATGAGCTCGGGGTGGATGGGACCGAACTTGCCATCGGGGCCCGGATAGCGGAAGTAGAAGGCAAACTGCCCCGCCTGAACCTGGATGGGCATGGCATTGGCTCCAGGCGGGGTGAAATAAATATTCGCCCACGCCTTCTGCCCGAACACGCCCAGCGCCAGTACTTCCAGTCCGACGAGAACAATCGCCGCTGCCACTAAGCCTCTGGCGCCGCCGGGGAAGTTCTTGATCTTCTGTCCCGGCTTGGAGGTCGAGAACCACCAGATAAACACCGCCAGGATGATCTGTGCGGCCAGGAACGAGACGCCGGCTTCAATCATGGTGTCGGCCATCTGTTCATCGATCAGAGCTCCATGGGTGGAAATATCCGGCGGGGGGTACCAGGTGTGGAGGATGATCGGAACCGCAGAAGCTATCGCGATGATGATGAGCGTGATTGCAAAAATCTTCGCCACGGCGCCTTGCCTCTTGGCCGTCCGCCGGCCGTGTAGCTGCTGAAGGCGGCGCCGGTTGGCACCCGCGGTGCTGCCCTCTTACTCGCGTTTACTTTGCCTTAAACGTAAAGTCGGCCGTTACCGACTTGCCGGATGCTACCGTCACTTTTTGTGTTTGCGTTCCGTAGGTCTCCTGCCAGGCCGTCAAGGTGTAGCTCCCCGGGGGGGCATTCTCGATGGTGTAGGAGCCTTTGTCATCGCTGACCGCGTAGGGCCCCTTTACCACCGCCATGTAGCCATGCATCCAAGGGTGAATGTTGCACTTGACCGGGATAGCCACTTCCTGCGCTTTCCAGGTAGTGTCGATGGGGGGCGATCCCGGCGATTGGGACTTGTTCCAGCCGATGTTGCCAGTGCCAGCCGCCGGCAGGGGATGAATATTGTGGGTGGTGGGATCGGCGGTGGTTACCAACAGCTTCTGACCCACGTCGATCGCGATGACGTGCGGTTGATACACGCAGCCCTTCTGTGCAAAAGTCACAGGCTGTGCGGGCACGGCATTAGCGGCGCCCTCGGGAAGACCTTCAGAAATGTAGACCACCACGTACTCGAGCCCTCCATTCGCGCCCACCACCACGGTTTCCGTCTTGACCGGATTGCCGGTGTGCTGCTGGGCGCACACCGGATCCTTCGACATATCGATGGGCCGCTGGTGCGCGGGTGTGCCATCCAGTTTGATGGTGCCGGTGATCTTGCCGCCGGCAGCGGCGCCTACAGCCGGCCCCGAGTACAGGAGTGCGAGCCCCACCAGCAGAAGCACGACCAGCGTTCCTGCAGATTGGTAACAACTTTTCATGGAGTACTTCTCCTCGTCACAGACTCACTTGCTTTGCGGTTGAGCAGCCGCCGCATTCGGGCTGACCGGTTGCAACCCCAGTTGTTTGGCGATGTCCTTGGCTTTGGTGCGCATGGGCTGCAAAGTTCGCAAGTAGAACACCAGGTCCCATGCATCGTCGGGCTTGAGATTGTCCATGAACGAAGGCATGGGCGTACTGTCCAGGCCGGTCATGAAGATCTTGTACAGGTCCTGGTCGGTGGAACCGCACTTGAAACGATCGGTATCGTGAAAGTTGAAGGGCTTGATGGGGCGGTTGAGATCGTCGGTGAGCGTGTCCGCGGACGGTCCGTTGCCCCGGCCCTCCACCCCATGGCACTTCCAGCATTCCACCCGCTTGAAGGTGGCCTGCCCCGCTTTGATTCTTTCCGCCGTCACTTCCGGTTCGGGAGGAACTTGAATTGGTGGTCCAGGTTTTTCCGAGGCGAAGCGCGGGGAAAAATGCTTCACGTAAGCCACCAGGTCCGCGCGGTCCTGGCCGGTGAGCGGGCGCCATGGCGGCATGTTGGAGTCGAGCAGGCCGCGGCCGATGGTGTCGAACAGATCTTCGTCCGTGGGCAGAGTTCCGCTGGGGGTGGAGCGGCACTTGAAAATGCCGAGCGTGAAATTGCGCGGCTTGGGATCGATCCACATGGCGTTCTCGCCCTCGCCGTCCCCGAGCGAGCCATGACAAAAAACGCAGAAGCGCCGATAGAGCTGCGCCCCCGTCTTCGTATGCCCGGTCAGCTTGCCGATGTGGCTCTCCATCCCCATTGCCTGGCTTTCCTGGTACTCCGTGATCTGACCTGCACCAAGAGCGGAGACCGCGAAAACAGCAGCCACACCCAGGAACAGCGACCGTCCTAACCATCTTGTGCGCATCGCTAGCCCCCTAGAAATCGAAGTCAAATCCGGCCATAACACTGCTGTTGGTCAAGCTGGTCAATGTCGGCGACGTCCCCTGCTGCCGCGCGATGGAATACTCGTTGTGCCAGGCAAAGCCAGCTCGGCTCGACATGATGGGATACCACCGGTATCCAAACGTGTAGGCGTCGATGTTCCCCAAGCTGGAGGAATTCGTCGGCAAGGCCTGCTGGGACATACGCACGAACTCCGCCCGTTGAATAAAGATCAGTTGCGGATTCACCACATAGTGAGTCTCTACGAATCCGCCATTCCAGGTCGGCGCACGCGCTCCTGCAGGAAGCGGCATGTTTGCTGGTGTACTCGTCCCGAAATACGCGCTGTCCCAGCCGTGCTGGTAAAACAGTGAGAAATCAAACTTCTTCACGTACAACAAGGCATACACGCCTTCCCGGTGAAACGACTTATTGCCGACCCCTAAAATCGGCGCTCCGTTTTGGGTGAGATTGAAGGTGGGACCCTCTCCTGTGAAGACGTAGGCCCCTACCCGGTCCACACCGCCCTGGTATCCGAGGTCGAAGGCGTGGCTGGCCGTAATGAACGTGCTATAGGCATTGCGATTCGGCAGGTTCACATTGCCGTCATTGGAGCTGAGCACCGCGACCGAGTATCGGGTACGGTCATCCTTGGAATGGCCCATCAATTCGACGCCGAGCTGGTTATCGCCCATCTGACCCCAACTGTTGCTGTCGCCAGGGGGGGCAAAGTGATAGAGGTGGTAGAAACCGCCGTTGTTCGAGATGGTCAGAATCCGCTTTTCGGAGATGATATTGTCGAGCTCAAATTTGCCCAGCTTGAAGTTGAGCCAACTGCTTCCCATCAGGTTGTCCAGCCGGCCCATGACGGTTTCAAAGTGGAAAGCCCCGGTCGGATCGGAAGACGGAAGCACGTAAAACGAAATGTTCTTGGCCAGCGTGCCGCCAGTGTGAAAGTCCAGGCCGGTAAGGTCGAAACCATTCGAAACCAGATTGACGACCCCGCTGCTCGGTCCCCCCCGCGGCCGTGTCAATCGCCACTTTATTGGTCTGCTCCCGATGCCAGTTGGGAGTGATGCGGAAGGTCACCGGCCAATACGACGGGTTCAGCCAGATGGGGGCATCCCGATCGTTCATGAGCTGATAACCGTTGTCTTTGAAGGTTTGGCCGAAGACGTTCAGCATCGGCCAAGCCTCATGGCAAGCCGAGCAAGGGAGGCCATACTTGCGCGCAAAAGCCGGAAGGGCGGCGGCGGGCCGCAGCGAGCCCCAAAGCACGAACGCAAGCAACAGCAGACAGGGCAAACTCCTCCGGGACAAACAGGCCATCGAACCCTCCTGTCCAACCGAAGATCAGATTTGGCTTCCTCGGGCCCCCCACGGGCCCCCACTTTCCTGTCGAGCACCCTGGAGAAGGTGCGTGCGGGCGCACTTATTAGCACGGGGTACGAGAGGCGTCAACAAAAAAATATTTATGGCGAGAAAAGTTTGACTAACAACGGCCGTTACGCGCCGCCAACCCTCGGACGAAGGTTTTAGTGATCGACATGGCTACTTCTCGGGAGTGGGCTCGGCCATCTCCCAGCACCGCCGGATGCAGGAACCCGAACATGAAGCCGACCAGGCCCACAAAATAAGCCATGGACTCGATTTCGCGGCTCGATCGCCCGCGGCATTCCTCGAGTTTTCTCAGCCGCGCCGCAATGGCCTGGGCCCGCCGCTGGGGACCAACGGTTCGCGCCACACGCCCGATGGCGGGGTGGCTGATGGCGCAGGGGATAAACACCTTGAAGAAGTCCTGGTCCTGCCACACGCGCTTCAGCTCGAACGCTACCAGTTGGATGATTTCCTGATCCAGCTTCGGAGCCGGCGCCAGACGGGTATTCATCTCCGCCAAGGCGCGCGACACCCGGGACTGAATCAGGGCCATCAACAGGCCGGATTTCCCCCGGAAATAACGGTGGATCAAGCCTTCGGCACAATTCGCTTCCAGGGCGATCTCCCGCGTGGTGGCGGCTTCGTAACCGCGGGAGGCAAAGAGCTTGGCGGCGGCAGAAATCAACGCATGCTCACGGGCCGCGCGATCGCGCACTCTTCGCGGCTGCTTCCTTCGTCTGGACTGCCGGGTGATGCTCATGATGAAGTACGCTTTTTCGCGGAATGCGTTTACATCAATCGGATGGAGCTCGTCAAGAATCCGCGTTAAATGTTGCAATCTTTTTACTTTTCGGCCGCCCAGAGAGCCGTTGCGGGATGCGGGCGAGAGATGCTTTGGGCCTTCGATGGCCCCTCCCGGACGAGAGTTACAACTTGACATCCGGCGTCCCACGCTGTTAGGTATGCACACTTCTAAATGCGTGGCCACGCACTATCCGATATGCAGACCAACGACAGCAAGGGCGCCCCGGATGGGTTGAAACGGGCCCGAGCGGTTTTGCCGGCATTGGCTTGCTTCTTCGCCTTGGCGATTCCAGTTTCTGCCCTGCCCGCGGCTGGGTCCGCTACGGTTCCGGAAACCAGTTTCGGGGCCCGCTTGGACGCCCCCGAGGCCGACGTTCTGCAAGCGGTGCACGAAGTTGCCGCCGACCAGATCATTCACGGCACGTTCTCTTACGAGAAAGAGAAGATCCTGTACGGAGCTCATGCCGCCGATTCCTCCACCGCTTTCCATGATTCGCCGGCCGGTCCTAAGGTGTTCTACAAGGTGGCCGAACAAGTGCTCGCGCCGCGATATTTCAAGGACAGTGGAGACATAGGTACCCTCACCGTAAGGTATGTCGTGCAGGCCGCCGGCCCGGCCGCCACCAATATTCAGATCGAGGCCGTGTTCATCGATGCCCGGCATAAGGTCCATGCGTCTGAGGGCGGTGTCGAGTCCGCGGAATATGCCGCCATCAAGGAGCACCTACAGGGCATCGCTTTGAAGCACCAGCAGGAGGAAGAAGAAGAGGCGCGGGATCTGGACCGCCGGCGAAAGCTGGCCGAAGAGCAGAAACAGAAGCCGGTCAAGACCGAATTGCCGGCAACCAGTTCGGTTCCCGCTGGCGACTCCGCCAAGGATCTGGAAGCACAGATCGAGCAGGTTCGGCGGCAAGTGGAACTGCGCGTGAAAGACGCCGCTACACCGCTGAAATCCGCACCCTTCAAGAGCGCCAGCAACCTGCAATTGCTGGCGGCGCGGACCGAAGTAGTCGTTCTCATTCTCACTCCTTATTGGTACGGCGTAGAGACTGAGGACGGACATCGCGGCTGGGTCCAGCGCAGTCAACTGGAGCCCCTGCCATGAAGGGCGAACGCTCAGCAAGCGGCAGGAACCCCACCCGCGCGCTCCTCTGTTTTTGGGTGGTGGCGCTGGTGGCAGCGCCTTCAGTTCGAGCTCAGACCGCGCCCGTCGAGCGCAGTTTCCACGCTTCCAAAACTGTGGTGGAAGGCAAGCTGCGCGGGGTTGGCGCCTACGCCGGGGGAAGACTGCCTATCCTCGAAGGCTTCGTGGTTTCCAAGGAAGGTTCGCTGGATCGCTACCAGAACGGCTACTACCAGTATTCAGTTCAGCTCAACGCCGCCGCTTCGGGGGACACACAGGTTCGCGTGACTGCGAAGATCACGGCGTGGTATGCGGCCAGTGATCCATCGCACTCCGGATACCGCGTGCTTCCCTCCAATGGCCGGCTGGAAGCGGATCTGCTCGATCGCCTGCAACAGGAGTTGCCGGGCGCAGCCGCCGTGCCGCCCGGCATGTTTTCCTCGATGCCGGATAAGCCGGCTCCGGCATTCGCACGCGGTTCTGCCATCGCGGGCGCTCCCGGTCTGACTGGCTCACTGTCGTTGCGGCGGCAACCCGGCAATCCTTTTCCCGCCAGCAACGCCGACGAACAGCGAATGCCGCAGTTGCGGGAAGAATTGAAGAACCTGCAAGAGATTCTCAAGGGCCAAACACGTCCCGGCGATCTTGCGGCGGTGAAGAGTTCGAACACGCCGATCTTGGCCTCTCCCATGGAAGGAGCACAGGTGGTGCTTCGCGCCGAGAGTGAAGACGAGTTTCAGATCCTGGAAATCAAAGGGCCCTGGGTACACGTGCGGATTTCCGGGCTCTCCCGCGGCTGGATTCAGCGCTCGCAACTGGAGATGCCGGCGGCGTTCGAGAGCGCTTCGCAGTCGACGGACATTGCTCAGTCGGCGGAACCCTCTTTCCGCAAGAGCCGGGAAGAAACTTCGACGTTTCCTGGAAACTGGGAACCACTCCAGGGCAAGAGAGTGCGGATCATTTGGGTGCAGCCGCTGGGAGACCCTGCCCAAACCAGCAGAGCCAGCTACGCTAAATCCATTTTTCATCAGACCTACTCCGAGCTTTCCCAAGGCGCATCGGATGTGTCAGGAGTGGTCATCGTCTTCGATTCCAAGGATGGCGGAATGGCGGCCGCTACTGTACCGGCGCTGCAGCAATGGGCTGCAGGCCATCTGTCTGACAACGCTTTCTGGAAACGGTGCTGGTTCGATCCCGCGGACGCGTTCAACGTAAAGGAATAGCAGTCCGGTAAGGTACGGCTGCGCGGGTGTGGGGGCGCGCATCCGATGAATACAATGACACAGTCGCTGCGGCTCCAGCAGAGCCGCGTGGCGCTCCTGCTGAAGGACTACGCCGAACTCACGAAGCTCAATGTCACTACCTTGATTGTAATGACGACCTGGTGTGGCTATTTCTTCGGCGCTCGGCAGGCCGGTCTGCCTTGGTTGAGCTGGGGCTTGCTCCATGCGCTGCTCGGCATTGCGGCCGTGTCCAGCGGCACCGCGGCTCTGAACGAGGTCATAGAGCGCGATGTGGACGCCCACATGCACCGCACCGCGCGGCGGCCGTTGCCGGCCGGCCGCATGGGACTGTGCCACGCCACGTCCGTTGGACTGTTGCTGACGGTGGGCGGCTCACTCTATCTCGCCGTGTATACCAACCTTCTGACGGGGATACTGACTTTCCTCACCGCTGTGGTTTACCTGGCAGCCTATACGCCACTGAAGCGCGTGTCGCCGGTCTGCACTACGGTCGGCGCAATTCCAGGCGCCATGCCGGGGGTAGTGGGGTGGACGGCGGCCTCGGGTCAGTTCGGCTGGGGCGCCTTGGTTTTGTTTGCCATCCTGTTTTGCTGGCAGTTTCCGCACTTCTTCGCGATTGCGTGGCTATACCGGGAAGACTACGCTCGCGGTGGCATCCGCATGCTTCCGGTAATTGAATCCGACGGCCGCTCCACGGCGTTGCGGATTCTGTTCTATTCCCTACTGCTGGTGCCAGCCACTGTGCTACCCACCTTCTTGGGGATGGCGGGCTGGGGTTACCTGCTCGGAGCCGTAATTCTCACCGCCATTCTTCTTTACTTTTCACTGCGTTTGATAACCCTCAAAATGCCTTTAACGAGCCCCGTGTCCAAGCTCCGGGCACGCCGCCTTTTGCAAGGTACCGTCTTCTATTTACCGCTGCTATTTGCGCTCATGATGTACAACTCCGCCCGGCGGTAAGGACCCAGGCGATATGCCGCAGCGCTGGTGGAGGGCCGCGACCACTGTTGTCTTGTGAAAAGCATCTTGCTGTTTGTTTCCCAGGGGCATGTGGGAAGCTGATCGCACTCGGCTTCAATTTCACTTTGGGCTGGTGGTCGGCTTAGCGGACACGATCACGGGGATTGATCCTGTAGGAAATTCCAGCAGATCAGAGCGCACGCGAGCGATAGAAAAGCCTTGTGCATATCTGCTCGTTTTTCATACCGCAAACGAAGACGGCGAAACTGGTTCAGCCAGGCGAAGGTCCGTTCAACAACCCAGCGCCATTCTCCCAAACCGCTGCCATTGTTCGTATTGCGCATTGCGAGCAGAGGCAAGATGTGGCGGGCACGCAGAGCACGACGGATTTTCTCCGCGTCGTAGGCCCGGTCCCCCAGTATGCAATCAGGACGACAACGTGGTCGGCCACGCAGTCCTTGGAGCGGCGGAATAGCAGCGAGAAGTGGTAACGCTTGCGTGGAGTCGTGACAGTTCGCTCCAGTCAGTTGGATAGCCAATGGAATGCCGCGCCCGTCACAAATCAAATGGCGCTTGCTGCCAGGTTTAGCTCGATCGGTCGGATTCGGCCCTGTTTGCAGCCCCCAAAAACCGCTCGCACGGAACAACTGTCAACAATGGCACGCGACCAGTCGATCCGGCCGCCGCGCGAAAGCCAATTCAGCAACACGAAATGCATCAAGCGTGCTGCCAATCGCGTAAACGCCGCCAACAAGTCATGCCGGAGCCGCAGCCCAATTCCTTCGGCAGCATCCGCCAAGGACTGCCACTTCGGAGTACGAACAGAATGCCGGTGAGGCAAGCCCGGTCGCGGACACGTGGTCGGCCACCTTGCGGCTTCGGCAGTGAAGCTGGGAGAAGCGGTTCGATCAAACTCCATAGCGTATCAGGAACCAGCGTAGCAGCCATGAGAAGTTCTCCCGAGCAGAGGGATGTTCCAGAGGCTAGGATTGTACAAGAAGAGGTTTTGTTACAGGCTCTTAGTGACGAGGAGCAAGGCGGAAAGGGGGATCTCCTCACTAATCTCTCCGGGCGCTGGCCAGGGCGGGTTGCGTAAAGTACATACTGCCGTTAGAAAATAGCGACAATGCCGACGGGCCCAGTAGGGTATAGCAGGCGCCATCCTCGAATTGCCAGCGCCTCACGTCGATATGAACCAGCAATGTCTTCGCGTTGCTCCGCCTGATCTGCCTCGTGGGATTCGCCCGACCAAGGTGTTCGACACGTACTGGAGGTTCGCGGCCGAGCGGCAGGA
>Ga0209415_10011823_pt1 | contig 14657 bp, 12 predicted proteins | sample PeaSoiSIISIP2007_FD_187696 | JGI IMG/M metagenome (GOLD analysis project Ga0209415, IMG submission 187696) | Peat soil microbial communities from Weissenstadt, Germany - SII-SIP-2007 (SPAdes) (version 2) | ecosystem: Environmental > Terrestrial > Soil > Wetlands > Peat | place: Germany...
TTCTGCGTCCAGACCAGCATGATAACCCACTGCAACCAGCGCAAGGACTTTAAGCAAGACTTGCTGGTGCAGATGGAGTCGGGAGATACAACACAGTGTGGCGCAACCGCGCGAACTGGATGTGGCGCGCCGGGTTCGCCACCCAATCAGACGTAGATCTGGCGCAAAAAAGATCGCACGAAACTTTCGCTCCGTGCGATCCGTCAGTTTACACTCTCGGGCGCTCGTTCCGAAAAACAGAATCTATCGCAATTCAGATCTATCGCAACTCAAAAAGCAACACGTCCGTGCGACAGCTAGTCGTGTTGACCACCCCAGCCGGCTGGGTGTGATCGCACGTGTCCTGGTTCAGGCCGTTTCCGAATCCCTTGTCGAGGTTATACATCTGCAGATCTGAATTGCAGATCGCGTAATTTCCCTGCCGCGAGATGGAGCAACGAACGCTGCCGTTGAAGCCGCCGTATCCGCTGTCCCAGTCCTTGTTAAACCGGATCGTACGCTGCGACCCGTCCCAGTTCACCCCGATGAGCTCGTCTTCGAACACCTGGTTCACTGAGGAACCGCCCAGCCCCGGCTGCCAGGCCGCCAGGTAGATCAGCTTTTTCCCCTGTGTGGCATTCGCATGCGACATGTGCTCATCGTTGCCCCATTGACCTTCGACGGGCTCCGGATCAATATCCAAAACCGGGTTGAGGCTTCCAATCTCCTGTTGTTGCAGGGAATACCCGCTGCCCGGGCCCATGTCCCAGAAGCAGACGCCGAAATCGCAGGCCCAGTGCGAGTTGCAGGAAGCGCAAGTGTCGTCGACCTGATTGGTGCCAATCGTCCAAAACACTTTGTGGTCCAGACTGGTCCCGTTGATGGTCAAAACACCGGAAGCGCCACTGCGATCAATCTGCGCATTGTGAATTCCACCCGGTTGGGTGGGAGCGCTTCCGCTAGCCCACGCGATCTTCCGCGGATTTCTGAGGCCCGTGTTCCAACCCTGGCTGACCTGCCAGGTCTGAACGTTCATCCACTGGCACCCTTTGGTGGCATTCCAGACCACATAGTATGGGTTCTCATCCTGCGCCGGGCCGACCGCGACAATCATGGTGTTGTCGTCGGAGGACAGACCGCTGTCGCCCGTGTACCAGTGATTCGCGGCAATCTGTCCATTCAGGCAGTTCGCGTTGTCGGGATCGAAATATCCCAGCCCATTGTTGAAGGTCGGATCGGCTGCGATCGTCCAGTTCGCCGGATCGACGACAAAGCGGTAGAGCTTTTCCTCGTGGTAGCTGTAGAAAGCATGCTGGTTGGCCGTTGTGTATCCGAAGTCCAGACTTTGTCCGACATTGTTGTGGCAACCATGAAACTTGGCGCTGAAGCTGGCGGCGTCGAACTGGTACAGGCAGATTTCCCCAGCTCCGTTGTGGATGATGAACATGCTTTCATCGTAAGAAGTGACGTTTCTCTCCGCGGAAGAACCATTCGCGTAGCTCTCCCCGGGACGGGTGGCGTCGGTGTAGCCGTCGGTAACGCGCAGAATCCTGTTGTTGTACGCGGGATCAACCGCAACGATCCCGGCGCCGCGTGTGCCACCGCGGTAATTGAGATTGGCGCCGAGCTGCGGAGGTGCTTTCGCAACGATGACCTTGGTGTCGGTGCGAGAGCACAGATAGCTGGGCGGTCCACAGTTGCTGCCCGTTTGCGAAGTCATCACCAGCTGCAGTGCCTGGCTGACTGCACTTCCACTCTGGTCCAGCAGTCGAACGGTGAACGCAGAGGTTCCAGCCTGGGCTGTGATGCCGGAGATCACTCCCGTACTGGCATTCAGTTGCATTCCTGACGGCAATGCTCCCGAAGCCAGGCTCCACGCGTAAGGCGGCGTGCCTCCGTTCCCGGCAAGGGCAGCAATGTATGTGGTTCCGGCCATGCCGCCCGCAAGGCTGGAGGTGGCAATCGCCAGTTTCGAAGGGCGTGGGGTGACGGTAACGGTGACGCTGGCTGCGGCGGACGCCGCCACACTGCTGGCCGTAACGGTCACCGTTCCTGTGGCAACTGGCGCGGTGAATAAACCACTCGTCGTGATGGAGCCGCCTGTCGCGGACCATGTCACCGCAGGGTTGCTCGTGCCAGTCACCATGGCGCCCAACTGCAGTTTACCGCCAGAAACCACGGTGGGTTCAGCCGGCGTAACTTGCACGCTGACGGCTGGGGACGGGCTGGTGGACGATTTCGACGCGCCGCCCAAAATGCCATTGCAGGCGGTGATGCCGAAGCATAATGCAACGAGGACGACGGCTTGCAGCGTCGCAGCAACAAACACATCACAGGAGTTCGACATCGAACCCCGGGGCTTTTCGCACAACATTTACAAACACCTCGGAAAAGAAGTTGGGGGGACTTCCGTTCGAGTCCTTACGGTTGACTGTAGACACGCGCCCGCAATGCGCACAGATCACAAAAGGACCGTGACCCTGACCCACACACTAGTTCATCTTGTCGGGAAGTGGACCTGTACGAAAGTTTGGAAAATGAAGAAAACGCGCCAGCGTGGACCGGCAGCGCAACCGGATGGATTACTCGGAGTGTTTGCCTGGAAGCAGAGCGGCCCGCAGGCGATCATAAAGCCGATTCCCGAGGATGTTCTTCGCGGAGTCCCTGACGGTCTGCTGCAGGTTCAATTTCCAGAATCCTTCGCCACGGCACACTCGCGCCAGTTCCTCCGGGGTGGTATTACAGAGGACCGGAACGCGCCCCAGCGCATAGGGATCGGTGGATTTGGAATTCAGCTGCACGCGGCTGGTTGCCAGCGTGCGATATCCAGCCTGTTTCACGGTTTGCACCACGCGCTCGTCAAAGCGGCCCCCCGGACAGGAGAAATGCTCGACCTGCCGCCCGATGATTTGCCCCAACCGCTCCTTCGCCTCGACAATTTCGCGCTGCAGTCCGGCAGAGTCCAGGTCGGGCAGGTAGGGGTGCGTCATCGAATGGCAACCGATCTCAAAGCCGTGAGCGCAGAGTTCGCGTAGTTGCCCCTCGGTCATGTAACCGCGGCGGCCCAGGAATCCGACCGTCACGTAGAAAGTCGCGCCAAAGCCCAGCTGTTTCAGGATGGGCGCGGCTGATTCCAGATCAGTCTCAGAACCATCGTCAAATGTGATAACGACTTTCTGCCCCGAGGAGAATGCCAGCGCCTGGCCCACGTCGACGCCTTGATAGCCCAGATTCTTCAGCGAGCGGAGTTGACTCTCGAAAGCGGCCGCCGACACGATGTAGCGCGTGTAGCCTGGGTCCGACTGGCACAATTCGCGCCCCGGCAACTGCAATTCGTGATACATGAGGAAAGCAACGCCAATGTCCATGGATCAAAGCATCCTACAGCGTGCAGATCATGATGTTCAGATAATGTTGTGCAGATAATGATGTGCAGATACTAAACGGCCCAGGCCTTTCGCACGCCGCGCCTCTACCGCTTGGGTAGTACCGGGAAAAGGCTAAAGACCACGCCGATTCCGTGCGGTTCCAGCGCGATCTCTTTGACGCACTCGCCGCGTTCGAGATCATAGAGAGCAACGTGAGACGCTCTGTGATGAGCTTTGCCGCTCTTGATCCAGGCCAGGTTCTCTTTGAACTTTGTGGGTCGAACCCGCGTAAAACCGACCCAGATAAAACGCGCATCGAGCGGCAGCAGGCCGCGGCACCAACCCAACACCTGTCTTGGTTCCGGGTGCATCTGATTCAAATCGAAAGTCTTCGTTACTTTCCATGTCTTCTGGTCCGCGACCACGATTCGTCCATCCACCGTTGTGAAATAGACTGAATCGGCGAACAGATATCCGTCATGCGGCCGTTGTACCGCGATGTCGATGCGGCCACCCGGCTTGGTCAGGCAGATGGCATCTTTCTGCAAAAGGCGCGTGACCCAAAGTTCACCTGCCAGTTGAAATACGTGGTTGGGGTGCGAACGATGGGGCTTAGTGGTTGGGACTTTGCGGTAATCAATCTCACGCGAGAACCGCGCCCACGGATCTTCCCCCAACACGTTCCATTCGCGGACCACTTCGCCGGCACGCGTCATTTCGATCACCATATCGAGTCCGGTGATGGCAACCGCCAGCGTGCCCTGGTCTGTCGGACACACGTGGTGAACGTCGTTAAAGCAGGGTAACGAAATGGAAGAGACGCAACGAAAGTCTGGAAGTTCGTAGATCAGGACTTCCGTTGACGTGCAGGCATAGAGGGTATTTCCGTCCAGGTAGGCGGACTTGAAAAGAATCGCCGATGCTTCCTCCGGACAAACCTCGGGCGGAGAAACATATTCGACACAGCTGGTTGACTCGCTTTTCGAAGGATCGAGCCGAATGATGCGTCCCTTATCGCAGGATTGCCATTCCTCGAGCTTGCGAAAAATATTCTGTCGGACGTGCCCACCGACGACGTAGATGTCGCTCATCATCGTGATGTTGCTCTTGCTCATTGCCCTAGGGACTGTCCTTACCTATATCTATTATCTAGTCAGCGGAATCCAGTTCGAGCGCGGAGAGATCGGAAAAACGGCCCAACGGAGTTTTGATCTTCAGAAACAACTTCGTATCCAGCAGCACAGGATAGATCGACCGCATCCACCGGTCCCTCATGTTGGAGCGACGATCGCTCGCTGTTGTTGTAAGTTCGTATCCGAACTCCTGCAGACGATCCCCGATCGTTGACTCCAGTTGGGCTACCTCTTGCGGGGTGAGTTTCTCTTTCCAGCGGTTTACGGGATTCCCTTGATCTTCCTTCGGTTCCTCACGGAACGAGGAATTCGATTCTCGAATTCGGCCCAGTCCGGCTTGCTGAATGTGGTCGTAGTCGAGTTCGTGCTCGATGAACTCTCCAAGTTTCTTCAGAGTGCGGCGCGGGTCTGAAACCAATTCCTCATAATGAAGCTCGATGTAGTCCGCGGGAATCTGCCGCCCATAATTCCGGCCACGCCGCACCATCCACTCCCAGTACATTGCGGTCTCGAGCAGCCCGCGTTGCTTGCGGTTCCAGGGAAACGGTCGATAGCCCCCCATCTTCATCAGGGAGAGCGCAATGTCCCTTCCATCGCGCACAATGTGCACAAAGATCGCGTTGGGGATGTCAGCCTTAATGCTGGGAACGTGCAGCACCGTATCGGGATCATAGACGGCCCAGCGCGTCACACCTTGCTGGCGAGCGATCTCTTCCATGGTAATGCGGATGAAATCACCGCCATTCCGGCATTCGTTCAGCACTCTTCCGCTGAGGAGCCCGGCGTCCAGTTCGGACCGGCGGAAGCCCTTACTGCGTAGCCACATCTCCAGAACCTTCTGCCGGTTTCTCAGTTTGTCGAGCTTGCCGAAGCGCGGAATCAGGAGTTTATGCAGCGGCAAATACCCGCGATAAATGGCAAAACCGCCGGCGGACAGCAAGTTGTCATAAAGGAGGTTGGTGCCGGAACGGTGGCACCCCATGACGAACACCGGGGCTTGACTTCGGGCAGTGGACACGGGCCTTGGCAGATCTGGTCCGCGCGACGCGCAACCGCACTTTGGCCTGCCGCGGAACCATTCGAGTATAGCATCCGTCCGGAACCCGGAAACTGCGGTGACGCCGGCGAGCGCCGGAATTGTTCAATTCTTAACGATTCCATTTCCTGCGCCAGAAAGCGCCTTTGGTATGATTCTGGGGATTGATCCGGCCGGTTCGATGCAACTTGCGCCGCCTGTAGTTACGCTAGGCTTCTGCTTTCTGGACCAAAGTTCGGCATGAAAAAACCCAATTGTTTCATCGTCGGAGCCCCGCGCTCCGGCACGACGGCTTTTTATAGCTATCTGAAGACCCATCCCCAGATATATATGTCTGACTTCAAAGAACCCAGTTACTTTTCCGACGACTTCGACCCGCGATTTAGAAAATCTGCTACTGAAGAAACATATCTGGAGAACTTCTCAGGGGTGGGTGATCAGCACACAGTTGTCGGTGAAGCAACCGTGTACTATTTGTACTCGAAGACGGCCATCCCAAATATCAAGAATTTCAACCCCGACGCGAAACTGATTGCCATGTTTCGTGATCCCGCGGAAATGCTGTACTCGCTGCATTCCTATTTTATTTATGAGCTTTTCATCGAAAAGCAAGACTTCATGACCGCGTGGAATGAGCAAGCGGCGCGCACGCAGTTGGATTCTCCGGCAGGGCCGCAGACGGAGCCTCCATTTTTGCACTACCGCGAAGTGGCGTCCTTTGGCGAACAATTGCAGCGGGCCTATGCTTATTTTCCTCCGCCGCAGGTCAAGGTGATTTTCTATGAAGATCTCAGTCACGATCCGGGCGCTGTTTATGCGGATGTGTTGAAGTTCTTGGGTGTTCCTCACGACGGCCGGCAGAACTTCCCGGTGGTCAACGCCATTAAACGCCATCGCAGCGACTTGCTGGGCAGAGCCCTTCTTAACATGCCCGCGTGGTTAACTCGCAGCGCCCAGGCTGTGAAGAAAGCTTTGGGACTAAGGACTCTGTGGGTCGGCAGGCTGGCCCGCAAGGTGGATACGGACGCCAGCCGTCCGGCGGCCATGCCGGAAGACATTCGGCAGACGATTATTGCGGCGTTGCGACCGGACATAGAGTTGCTGGAGAAGCTGACCGCGCGCGATCTCTCGCGCTGGAAAACGTAACGACTTTTGGGGAACGGCAAGGCAGGCCGCGAAATTCGCCTGAGCAGACACGGCGGCTATGGCCGCTTCCCTCCGCGCAACTTGACCTTCGCGCGATGCAGCGTCTGCCAGGCTGATTTGGGAAGACTGCGCCGCAGCCATTCCTTCCCCACACCCGCCTTTTCCACGCCCGCGATATAGGCCGCGCCGAGTGTGAGTGGCCGGGCAAAGCGCAGATTCATATACTGCCCTTCATGCGCCCCCCAGCGCGCCTTGTATTCGAGTTGGCCCCCGAGAAAGTCATACGTGCGCACTCCTTGCGTGATCAGCTCTTTCATGACATGCCCCCGCAGGAGAAACCCCACCCGGTCCGAGGCATGCTTGGGATCGTTTCCTTCTTGCAACTGGAACACCTTTTCTCCATAACGAAATCCAAACTGTGCCGCCACAACCCGGCCATCGAGTTCGAGCACCCATAAATCGAGCCGGTTTTGCGCCAACAGCTGACGGCTCAGTTCGTAATAAAAGGTCCTTCTCTCGCGCGACCCGAAACTGCCGCTTTCTCCTGCGGCTTCCCATCGCGCCTGGTGATGGACAAACAGCGCTTCCAGGCATTTGGGCAGCTGACTCTCATCGCAGCATCGGTACCTTTCGACTGCATATCGTTTCTCGAGCCGCCGCGCGTAACGCGCGAGGTTCTTCTGGTCTTCACTCGAAAGCTGTCCCAGATATTCTTCCCATGTCGGCGGCAGCGGGATCGAAGATGCGGGCCCGTGCCTTTCCCTTACCATCCACTTTTTTCGAGCGAGCAGCGGACGCAGCGCGTTTGCCCCCGGCGACTGCGGAGGCATGGTATTGAGATCACAGAGATCCCATGAGCTCCGCTGGCTGGTCAGAAAATCCAGAAGCGATTCCGCAAACTGGTCTTCGAATCCCGGCCTCACCGGCAAGTCAAGATTGTCTGAGTCCTGGCTGCCATCGCCCATCAGCCGCAACAGGCGCAGGGGAATGGTCTTTGCGACTCGAATTTGAGTCACTGACAAGGGCGCAAGCCCAACTAACCGCGAACCGGCGTCGAAGAAACCGACCACCAGCAATTCCTGACGCTTGCCGAAACTCCGCCACCAGGAAATGAGCCATTCGGGAGTCGAAAAGGTGGTCGCCAGGGGATAGCTCGCCAGCAGATCTTCCCAACTCGGGCGAATTGTTTCCAATTCGTCAAGGCTGCCGTAGGTTCGGATGTTCAGCCCGGTGGTGTTCATCTTCTCTGGCCAACCATCCCTTTCCTGGAGGTGCGCATACCCGCCCACAATCTCGGCTCCAAATTATGAATGTCAGGTGGCGGCGCGGGACCCGCACGCTGGAATGCTGGAGGATTGCCGAGTCGACAACCTGCCTGGCGTGCCTGCGGGTGGTGGCACAGTATAACATCGCAAGATTTCTCTTCGTACATGCCTCCCAACAATTCGAGCGCCTCAGTCCCGGCGGATAACGAGGGTGAAGACCAACGTGAAGAAACTACACTTAGCCAGGACACCACAAATCTTCGCAGCCTTCGGTAATTGAATCACAGAGATTAACCCGTCCTGCCTTGGCATAATCGGAGTCTTCCATGACAATGAGGGCTGACGATTCGGCGGTTTGCTGAGTTGTCCCGGCTGAGCCTTGGATTCCAACGAGACCATCCCACCGACGCCCGAGACCGCTGTCGGGACCGCGCCTACCGGGAATACGCCTCCCGGGCTATCCACATCCTCACACCGAGACCGCTCTCTAGTGGGCAGTCTCGCCTGGAAGGCGGTTGGCGACTGGGTAAGCCAGATATTCTCCTGGGTTTCGTTGCTGATTGTGGTTCGCCTGCTCTCGCCGCAGGACTTCGGCTTGGTGGCGATGGCGATGGTTCTGCTGCCCTACCTGCGATGTGTAGGAGATTTCGGGATTCTCCGCGTGATTGTAAGTTTTCCTGACCTCAGCGAAGACCAGATGGCTCAGCTGAACACGGTTTCTCTTCTTGTGGGCATCACGTGTTTCGGCTTTGCGGTGGCGCTGGCTCACCCGATTGCACTGTTCTTCCGGACGCCGCGGCTGGCAATGGTCCTGGTTGGCGCGTGCAGCGCCCTGATTCCCTGGGGACTCCGGGCGGTCTCCGAGGGGCTGCTCAACAAGGAAATTCGCTTCCGTCTGCTCTCCATCTTCGACGCGGTCAACGCGATTGTCGCGGCGGCTGTGACTTTGGCGATGGCCTACTTTGGCTTCGGCTACTGGGCGCTGGTGATGGGCAATATTGCAGGCCTGGCACTTCGAACTGCACTGGTCGTCACGGCCCGGCCGCATCGTTTCGCGATACCGCGAATTTCGGCCATTCGTGAACCTCTCAAGTTCGGTTGGCACGTGGCCGTCTCGCTGGTCGCGATGAACTCCTACCAGACGCTGGATAACGTCACGGTCGGCCGGACGCTGGGGCAAACTGCACTCGGTTTTTACGGCATGGCTTGGACTCTGGCCAACGTTCCTCTGGAAAAAATCACCTCTCTGGTTACCACCGTCGTCCCCAGCTATCTCGCTCAGGTGCAGAAAAACCCTCCAGAACTCCGCCGCTATGTTCGCAACCTGACGGAAGCGATGTCGTTGATCACCTTCCCCGCCACGGTGGGGCTCGGTCTGGTCGCACGAGAACTGATTCCGGTGGCGCTGGGCCACAAGTGGGACAGCGCGGTCGTGCCTTTGCAGATTCTCTCCATTTATGCCGCGGTCCGCTCCATCGTCGCGCTGCTGCCCAAAGTGTTGACTGCAATCGGCAATCCCCGCTTCGTCATGTGGAGCGATTTACTGGCGGTTGTCGTTATGCCCTCCGCTTTCTACGTCGGCAGCCATTGGGGTACGGCGGGTGTCGCTTTGGGCTGGGTAGCTGCTTATCCTCTGGTGGCGCTTCCCCTCTATTGGAGGACGTTTACGTCTATCGGCATGAAGACCGGAGAGTACATTGGTGCGCTTCGGCCCGCGATCAACGGAACCCTGGTCATGGCTGGAGTCGTCCTCGTGTTGAAATCGCTCATGCCGCTGACCCTGCCGTTGACGGTGCGCCTTGTGATCGAGATTGCGGCGGGCGCGTTCGCCTACACGGGCGCGGTGCTTCTATTTCATCGCGAGCGCGTAAAAGCTTTTCTGCAGTTGGCGAAGAGTTTCAAGCGCAAAAGGCGCTCGTCATGATCTCTGCCCGACCCGACGCGCTTGCCGTGGGAAGTCGAAACCCGCGGTCCCCATGGCGCAACACCCGCGGGATTTTGTTTTTCTCTTTGATCGTAGCGCTGGCTCAGATCTCTCCGTCGAGAGCGTTCGCGCGAGACGCCACTTCAGCGCCGTGCTCCAAGCCCACCGATAGCCGCTTCATTGCGTCTCCAAAGGAATTGCGCAGCCGCAACGGCCGCTTGCAAGTCACATTCTCTCTGCGGAATTCCATCGATTCCACCGGACAGATGCAGTATTGCTATGTGGACGGCGGCGGTGACCGTTCTCCGACTTTGCGACTCCTTCCCGGCGATCTGTTGGTCTTAACGCTCAAGAATGAACTCTCTCTCTCATCCGCGGCACAGCACCGGCACGAACTGGCACAGTCCGGTTGCACATCGGGAAGTATGGCGCCAGGTGGCACTAACCTCCATTTCCACGGCCTCAGCATTCCTCCTACCTGCCATGCGGACGATTCCCTGCTTACTTCAATTCCGCCCTCCAAGGCTTTTGTGTACCGTTTTCGCATTCCCAGAAGTCAACCGCCCGGGCTGTATTGGTACCATCCGCATGCCCACGGCCACAGCGAAGAACAGGTCCTTGGTGGAGCATCTGGAGCTCTCATCGTCGAAGGCCTGGCCTCCGCAAATCCGCTCACGGCAGGGCTTCCCGAGAGGGTCTTCGTCCTGCGCGATCAGAAGCTCATACCCTCTACGCAGCACCCGTTGGATCGCGATCCCAGCCGTCCGGCGAGGGACTTGTCCATCAACTTCATTCCCGTCCCTTATCCTGAATATCCCGTGGCAACCATCTCCACAAAACCAGGCCAGCGCGAACTCTGGCGCGTGCTCAATGCTTCGGCGGACACTTATGTAAATCTGGCAGTGTTATTGAACGGAGAATGGAAGGAATCAGGATTGTCGGCCACACACGGGAGCTGGCAACCCCTTGGCCTTGTAGCAGTGGATGGCGTGCCGATCTCGTACGCGAACTCGGCGGCGGCGAAGGTTCTCTGGAAAACCGAAATACTGGTCCCTCCGGGTGGCCGAGCGGAATTCATCTTCCAGACTCCTCCCGAGGGAACCAAGGCAGAACTGTTCACCGGCGGGGCTGAGACGAACCCTCCGGTAGACGAAGATTCCCCTTCGACGGCTTCCGGTTCGAGTATCCCCGACACGGATGACTTCACTCCTCCGCGCCCCTTGGCCAGAATCGTCTCTTCTGAGGCCGCTGTCGAAACTCCCGCGGAGGTCGAGACTCTCTCTCCTGCAAACCAGGCTCGAATTGAGCCGGTGGCCACGATTCCACCGCTGCGCCAGAGGAAGCTTTATTTTTTTGAGAAGATAATGGATCCCAAACACCCCGATACTTCCACGGTCTTCTACATCACCGAAGAGGGGCATAACCCGAAACCGTTCGATCCTTCGGTGCTGACCCCGGATATCGTGGTTCAGCAGGGCGACGTCGAGGATTGGACGATTGAGAATCGCTCGACGGAGTCGCACGCCTTCCACATCCACCAGCTTCATTTCCTGCTACTGGAGCGCGATGGCGCCCCTGCGAGCGAGAGCTATCTGCTTGACACCGTGGATGTGCCTTATTGGGATGGTGTTTCGACGCAGTTCCCGAGCGTGAAGCTGCGCATGGATTTCCGCGACCCTGAGATTGTCGGCACGTTCCCTTATCACTGCCATATCCTGCAGCATGCCGACGGCGGAATGATGGGTCTCATCCAAGTGCGGCCGAAACCTTGGAAGGTAACCCACGAAAAGAGCGCGGCGAAACAGCCGGACACTGCCAGCAGTAGAGCCAAGTGAGTACCACAAAGTACGCCGGCCGCGAATTCTTCTGACGTTGTTCTGACGACCTCTTCAGTAGGTTCCCGGCACCAGCGAAACCCCGTCCGCGCCGCCCACGATCACGCTCTTCGTAATAGCGTTGCTTGGAATGTTGTAGACGAAGATGGTATTGATCGCGCCGACGTACAGGTTGCCCTTCCCATCAGACTTGATGCCGTCGGGAGCGCTACCCTTGAGTTGGGTTGTGAAAACGTACGAATTGAAAGTCCCCGTGAAACCGAAATCGTTGGTGAATATTTCGAACAGCCCTTTGGCCAGAGATCCGGCTTGAGTTGCCCACAAGTTGCCGGTGAAGGGATCGAAGGTTAACCCGTCGGCCCCGTTCAATCCATTATGCGGCTCCAGGGCCAGGGTGCTTAGAACAGCTCCACTGACCGGATCAATCTGAACGATGGTGCTGTGATTGGCCACCGCGTAGAGATTGCCGAACCCGTCGTACGCGATTCCATCACAAGTGCCTAGCTTCTGGGTCAACGTGGTGGTTGTTCCGGTCGCGAAAGTGTAACGAACAATCTTGCCAGGAGTGTAGATCCCAATGAGCATGGTCTCCCCGCCGGGCTCGATGATCAAGTCGCGGGCATATTTGAGCCCGCTGGCCAGAACCGTGTTGGTGTTCGCGACGGGATCGTACAGGTTTACCGTCCCAGTCGACGGAACCGTGTAAATCAGCTGCCCCGCCGAGTTGAGAATCAGATCGTCGGGCTCGGCTCCGATGCTGTACAAAGTCGAGACCGAAGTCTTTCCGATAGCCAGATTGACCACTTGAAGGTTCTTCTTCGGTTCGTTCGTGAAGTACACCCGCTGCGCCAGCAGCGGGGAAATGGTGCCGAGCAGAACGATGGACGCGAGCGCTATCCTGCGAAAGAGTGTCATGATGGCTTCCTTCAAATTGAACGGGCCTGATTTTAGCAGGGCCATGTTACGTAATCGCTACGACCAGAACGAAAAACAATGCTGCGCGCGAGACGTCTGCCGATTGCGAATAAAAAGCGAATATAACTGCAAGAGCAGCCTTCGTGCCAATGCCCTTCCAAGAAGAAAAGCGCAATTCGTGTGCCAAATTCTGCCGTATGATGGCCCACGATACCCGCTCAATTCCCAGAGCGACCGTGCCGCATGTGCAACAGTTTGCAGCTTAACCCCGCAATAAAGAAACTCCGTCGTGCGGCGGGCATAGGTTCATCTGAGTCGCCGTTGGCAGGTCAGAGCTTCCTCAGTAGAATAGGCCTACCGTCACAGGCGAAAGCCGTAGTGCATTCGACCGCCCAGCGCTGAACATCCCCCAGAGATCTGGCAGCAAATTCTTGCGGCTGGCATGCCGGCGACGGAGTGGGGCGAGACTACCATGAGTCGCGGCGGAAGCCGTCCGCTGAAACCCACAGGAGTTGTACGAATGACAAGTTTGACATCGCGGCTCAAGTCGAGTGCTTGGGTAAAGCCGGTTCTGAAGCAGATCAACAAGTCTCGTTGCGGAGCGTGGGATCTCATTCATGGCGTCGACACCTGTGGCGAAATCCCGCTGAGCGGTCTGGATTTTAGTAGTAAGAACAAATCCGCCGGTCTGGAGTACCAATCGCACCATCCGGCCGTCACCCGAGCGGCCCTGCAGTCATTGGCGATCCGGCACGAAGACTACACATTCATCGACATTGGCTGCGGAAAGGGAAGAGTACTTCTGATTGCGTCGGAATTCCCGTTTCGCAGGATTATCGGCTTGGAATTCGCGCCGACCCTGGCGGAGATCGCCCGACGAAATCTGAACAGTTATCGTCGCGGCCACCAGAAATGCACTCAGATCGAAGTCGTCACCGGAGATGCGATGGAGTATGAACTGGCTCCGGAGCCCCAGGTGCTGTACTTCTTCAGCCCTTTCTCGCCCAATGTATTGGATCAAATCGTGCAGAGAGTAGAAGAGTCGTTTCAGCGATCACCTCGGGAACTGCTGGTGATGTTTTCCGGAGTGATTCCGATGCGAGAGAGGGCTTTTGGTTCCCGCCCGCAATATGAGCGTCTTCGACGCGAGCGGCACATGGACGTCTACCGGCACCGCTAGCTCCCGCTCGCTCACTTATCGATCAAGATTGCGGAATAGTCCACCATGAGTCGCGACAGAGGCGTGTGAATCTTCGCCCACTGTTTGCATTCGTAATACGTGGAATAAATCATCCGCATGCTTTTGTAGCTCAGGGGAGCAGAATTTCCAGGACGCGCAGACAGCGGATATCCGAGTTCTTGCATGTAGTCGCCCACCAGCGCTTCGAACGGGGCCAGTTGATCGGGGGGGAACTTATCTTTCCATCGTCCCACGGGGTTGAACCGGCCCTCCTGCAGATCTTCGTTGAACGAAGTGAGTGGCTTCTTTACCGATCCGATGCTGGCTTGCTGGATGCGGAGGTAGTCCAGATCCTGATGGATGAACTCACCGATTCTCCTGAGAGCGTCGCCCGGCTGTTGCACCAAGTCTTCGTACCGAACTTCCATGTAATTCGGACTGAGCAGGGCGCCAAGCCTGCGGGCCTTGCGCACGATCCACTCCCAATACAGCCCCGCCGCCAAGAGACTCCGCTTCTTATCCCACGGCAAAGGCCGGCTCCAGGCACGCTTGTCGAGTGACAGGGCCAGATCGCGTGGGTCGCGGATGATATGCACGAACAGCGCGTCCGGAAAATCCGCCCGAATGCGCAGCATATGAGGAACATTCGTGGGCGTGGAATCGATCCAGCGGTCGACACCCTGCTGGCGCGCAATCTCCTCCATGATGATGCGGAGAAAATCACTGGCTCCGTGACATTCTTCCAGGATTTTTGCCTCGACGATCGCGGCGTCGAGCCCAGAAACTCGGAACGCCTTGCTCCGCAGCCACTCTTTGAGCGCCGCTCTTTTATTCTTGAGCACGCCGAGGTCGCCGTAGATCGGCTCCAGCACGTCG
>Ga0209415_10011824_pt1 | contig 14656 bp, 15 predicted proteins | sample PeaSoiSIISIP2007_FD_187696 | JGI IMG/M metagenome (GOLD analysis project Ga0209415, IMG submission 187696) | Peat soil microbial communities from Weissenstadt, Germany - SII-SIP-2007 (SPAdes) (version 2) | ecosystem: Environmental > Terrestrial > Soil > Wetlands > Peat | place: Germany...
GGGATTTGAACCCGGGACCTCCACGTCCCGAACGTGGCGCGCTAACCAAGCTGCGCTACAGCCCGTGGTGCCGGTCGACCGGCTGAAGCCCGGACCACTGTCGGGGAACCGGCGACGGCGACGATGGTAGTGCCTAACGCACCAGGGCCCCTCCGAGTGTCAGACGTTGCCGGGCGGCTCCTCGGCGGGGGCTTCGCCGGTGGCCTGGATCACCACCTTGGCGACCCGCCGCTTGTCCATCTCGGCCACCCGCAGTTCCCAGCCGTCATGGGTCAGCCGCTCACCTTCCTCGGGGATGTGCCCGAAGGCGTCGAAGAGGAAGCCCCCGAGCGTGACGTACTCCCCTTCGGGGATGTCGACGCCGAGCTGGTCCCGAACGTCGTCGATGCTCGCCCCTCCGTCAACGAGCCACCGGGTGCGGTCGACCCGGATGATCTCGGGCTCCCCCCCGGGGTCGAACTCGTCGCGCAGGTCACCCACCAACGCGGCCAAGAGGTCTTTCACCGTGAGCACGCCCGCCACCCCGCCGTACTCGTCGACCACCACGGCGAAGGCGCGGCGATCGCGTCGCATGTCGGCCAGGACGTCGAGCACAAAACGGCTCTCGGGCACGGGGTAGGGCTGGCGGAGCCGTCGCGAGATGTCGAGCGGCGTGGGCTTGTCGGGCTCGCCGCCGTTGCCGTTGCGCCCGTCGAGGGCCCAACCGGACCGGAAGAGGTCGTTCACGAACAGGATCCCGATGAGCTGGTCGAGGTCGTCGTCGTACACCGGGAAGCACTGGTGTCCCGTCTGGCGCACGGCGCGGGCCACGTCGGCGGCGTGCACGGGGATGGGGAGGCCGACGACGTCGACTCGAGGCGTCATCACCTCGCGCACCGTGGTGTCGCGCAGGTCGTGGAGCGCGGCCAGGATCAGTCGCTCCTGATCCTCTCCGGCTTCGGCCCGGCGCTTGCCCCGTCCGGGGCGCGATCCTGGAGGGCGGTCCTCTGATGACCCCTCGCGTCGGCGGAACACGTCGAAGCAGGTGTGTTCAGCTGCCGGCGGCGGCGGTGTCCCCGCCGTCGGGCGCGTGGCTGACGACCGCCAGCACCGGCACCGGCTGGAACGACTCGTCGTGGTACGTCCCACCCTCGATGAGCGCGGTGGTCGCCTTGCGGAGCCGGATGGGGTCGAGAGGCTTCACGATCCACCCCTCGGCGCCCGAGCGCTTGGCCAGAAAGACGTCGGGGCGACGGTCGAGCAGCATCAGCACCGGCACGGGGGGCAGGTTGCCGTAGGACTCCTCCAGGCGCAGCTCCAGGCACACCGCCATGCCACCCATGCTGCCCATCTGGAGGTCGACGATGACGAGGTCGGGCTCGTATTCGTCGACGGCGGGGGCAACCTGGTGACCGGAGTCGACCTCGATGACCACTGTGTCGGGCTCTCCCACCACGGCGATGACGTCGGCCCGCACCGACGGGGCGTCGCTGGCTACGACGATGGTGGTCACGGCGTCAGGCTAACGGCTGCCGACGTCGTCGGCGAAGACGTGATCGGCGACGAGGCCGAGCCCGTGGACGTCGTGCACGTCGATTTCGAGCAACGGGACCAGCGACACCGGTGAGGGTGCCACCTGGGTCACGAGGGCGGCGAAGGCGGCCTCCTCGCGCCGGTTCACCGCCTGGTAGCCCCGCAGGTTGCCGATCAGCGCCTCGAGGGCGCTTCCCGGCGGAGCCTCGGGGAGCGGCTCGCCGGCATTGAAGGCGGGATGGACCCGATTGACCACCAGGCCCTCCACCGCCAACCCCGACTCGTTGAGCTTGTCGGCGAACCACCCCGCCTCCTCCACGGTGTCGGCGCGGGGCGACGTCACCAGCACGAAGGCGGTGGTCCGGCGGGCCAGGAGGCGCCGCATGTGCTCGGCCCGGGTCCGGAACCCCTCCTCCATGCCTTCGAAGGCCTGAAAGAACGCCACGGCGTCGTGGACGATCTCGGCTCCCGCCACTTTCGAGATCGTGCGCAGCAGCGCCTGGGTCGCCACCGACACCGCCCGGAGATAGGCGCGCGTGGGCATGAGCAGGAACTGGAACAACCGGTGGCCGAGGAACCGGGTGAGCCGGCGGGGAGCGTCGAGGAAGTCCAAGGCGTTGCGCGAGGGAGGGGTGTCCACGACCACCAGGTCGTAGCGACCCTCCTCGGAGAGCTCGTAGAGCTTCTCTATGGCCATGTACTCCTGGGTTCCCGACAGCGCTCCGGTCAGGTTCCGGTAGATCCGGTTGGCGAAGATCCCCTCGGCCTGCTCGGGTGACGACGCGTAGCTGGCGATCAGCTCGTCGAAGGTGCCTTTGGGGTCCAGCATGAGCGCCCACAGCTCGCCGGGCCAGTCCCCTTCGATGCGCCGCGGCGTGTTGGCCAGGGTGTCGACCCCGAGGGCGTCGGCGAGGCGCTTGGCGGGGTCGATGGTGACCACGCACGCCCGCCGACCGCGCCGGGCGGCCTCGAGAGCGAAGGCGGCCGACACCGTGGTCTTGCCGACCCCGCCCGACCCGCAGCACACCACGATCGACCGCTCCGCCACGAGCTCGGCGAGCCCCACGATGGCGCCGGCAGCGAGGGGCCGGGGCACCTCGGTCACGAGGTCACCTCGTCTTGGCTCGGCACGGGCTGGGGCGCGTCGGGGGCGGCGCGCTCGGTCCGGGGGAGTGCGACGTGAACGTCGTCCTCGGCCAGCCGACGCACCGCCTCGGCCAGGTCGGCCGCCAGTAGGTCGAGCTCGCGGGGGCCGATCCCGGCGCTGAAGAGGAAGGGGGCCTGGAGTTGGGGAAGGGGAAGCTCGGCGGCCAGGCGGGCGCGCTGCTCCTCCTGGAGTCGGAAACGACGGCCGCGGAAGTCCGCCGCGCCCCGCAGTGCCCTCAACTGGACGTCGGTCAGGGTGACCCCCACCTCGGAAGCGGCCTGGGCCGGGTCCTGGTCGAGGCGGGGATCGGAGGGCAGACAGGCGTTGACGATCACCGGCCCCAGAGAGATCCCGATGCGGTCTTCGAGGGCGTAGGCCGCCTCGACCACCTCGTTCACGGGCATCTCCTCGGGCAGCGTCACGAGGGCGACCTGACACCGGCGGGCGTCGGACAACAGCTCGACCACGTCGGCGGCCTGGACCCGGACCGGCCCCGAGCGCGCCGCGTCCAGCAGCCCCTGGGCGGAGGACAGAAACGTCATGGCGTGCCCGGTGGCGGGCGCGTCCACCAGGATGAGGTCGGCCACACCCTGGCGCTCGAGGCTCTTGACCTTGCCCAGGACGAGGATGTCCCGAATGCCGGGAATGGCGGTCGCCACCACGTCGAGGGCACCCGACGACACCAGGCGCTTCGAGATGCGCTTCATCCCGTGGTCCGCCAGGTACTCGAGCAGGGCGTCGTCGGGGGTGATGCGCCGGGCCCGCACGGACCCGGGTCCCACCACCGTCGGCAGCTCCCCGAGCAGGGCCTCGTCGTATCCGAGGGCCCCGGACCCCCCGAAGGCGGCGTGGACGCCGGGCTTGCCCTCGAGCTCGACCACGAGGACCGACAGGCCGGCGTGGGCGGCCATGCGGGCCAGGGCGCCGGTGATCGTGGTCTTGCCGACCCCACCCTTGCCCGCGACCACCAGGACCCGGCTTTTCCGGCAGAAGGTGGCGACGTCCATGCGGCGCCGAGCGTACCGGTCGGCTCCGCGCCGTCGCGAGGGGGGACCGCCCCATGGGCGCCGGCGTCCGGGGCCTCACTGGCGGGGTCACCCGGTGTCGCCCTCCAGGCACACAAATTGGGAGAACTTCCTGGTCACACCCCTTGTCGGCTTCGGATCCCTGGGAGTAGCGTCACATTTAGGAGGGGGAGTGGTTACAAGAACGGTGGAGGAGGCTTGGCAGGTCCGGGCGGCCTGCAGGGGACCGCAGGCCGCGGTCTTCTTCCCGCCCACCCATGCCGAGCGCAAAGAAGACAAGATCGAGCGCGAAAAGCGCGCCAAGGAGATCTGCGCGGGCTGTGTCGTGCAGCAGGACTGCCTCGAGTACGCCATCCGGATCCGTGAGCCCCACGGCATCTGGGGCGGGCTGAACGAGAACGAGCGCAAGCAGGTCCTGCAGCGCTGCGCAGTCTGACGCGGCGCGCCACTCGCTGATCAGGGAAGTCCGAGCCGGCTCGCCCCGGCCCGCACCCCGGGGGACCCGCACACCGCCCGCGGTCGCCCGCCGGTCGCAGCGCAAATGGCGGCCGAGATCCTGTCGGCGGCGCCCAGGACAGCCTCGGCATCGGCGTTCGTAGGGACCGAGAGATCGTCGGCGATCTGCGCCATCGACCGACCTTGAAAGACCCCCGGCGAGAACCCGATGCCGGCTCCTGACACCACCAGCCGGTTGTCCACGTCGACGAAGGGGAGCGTCCCGGCGCCGGGCACGAAGGGCTCGGTGTCGTAGCGCCGGACGAGGGCCCACTCGACCGGTGTCGGCTCGTGGAGGCGGGGGAACCCGGCAGGGACCGTGAGCGAGGGCCGGTCGCCGTACTCCTCGACGGCGGCGAAGGTCACGTAGCGGCTTCGATAGGTGGTGCCGTCGAAGGTGAACGTGGGCGTTCCCGGGAAGACCTCGGCGTTCGACGACGACGTCGCCCCGAGGTGGGCGAAGGTGCCGAACCTCCCCAGCGCCGCCACCAGGGCCCAGCGCTCGGCGGCGCAGTACGGGCAGAACTCCGCTCCCACGTAGACCACCGCGGGCCGGCCCCCGATCGAGAGCGCCGGCTGGCCGGTGAGCACGGCCTGTCCCGGATCGGCGGGCTGAGGGGCACCGACGGCGTCGAAGACGGCGGCCGGGAGCGACGTCACGGCGCGCACCACGGTCGACGAGGCAGGGGCGACCGGTGGTGGTTGGATCGTGGTCGAGCCCCGGGTGATCTTCACGATGAGCAGGACCACCACGATGAGCAGGACGAGGATGACGAACACCCACGTGACCAGGGCCATGGGGATGCGACGGCGCGGGGGGCCCGCAGGGGCCTGATCGTCGGAGCCGTTGACCTGGATTGTCGCCATCGTCGAGGAGCCCCGCCGTTCGGTCGAGATGCCGGGGCCGGCGCCGCGCCCGGACCGAGGAGGCGCCAGCCTACCGGTGGACCACCGCGGCTCCCGTTCGGGCCGACTGGCGGCCAGCCGCTGTCGATAGCCTGGGCGTATGCCCGAAGCCACGCGGTCCGAGAGCGAAGACATGGGGCCCGTGGCGGCTCGTGACGCCGCCACCATCATGCTCGTGCGCGACGCCTTGTTCGAGGGGAGCCCGGCGCTCGAGGTGTGCATGCTCCAGCGCCACCTGAACTCGGACTTCGTGGGCGGCGCCTATGTCTTTCCCGGGGGGAAGGTCGACGACGAGGACCGCACCGAGGCCGCCGAGCAGGCGTGTGCCCGCCGCACCGACGCCGAGGCGAGCGCCATGCTGGGAGTGGAGTCCGGCGGTCTGGCCTTCTGGGTGGCGGCGCTGCGTGAATGCTTCGAAGAAGCCGGCGTCCTGCTGGCGTACCAGGACGATGAGACCGGCGGGGGAGACACCCTGGTGGACGCGCACGACGCGCCGACCAGGCAGCGCCTCGCCTCGCTGCGGGTGGCGCTCAACGCCGGTGCGGTGCGGTTCCTCGACGCGTGTCGCCGCGAGAACCTGCGCCTGGCCACCGACCGCGTCCTGTACTTCAGCCACTGGATCACCCCCGAGCCGGCACCCAAGCGCTACGACACCCGCTTCTTCGTGGCGGCCCTGCCCCCGGGGCAGGTACCGGTCCATGACGACCACGAGACGATCGACACGGTCTGGGTCCGGCCCGACGACGCCCTGGCCCGCGCCCGGGCCGGAGAATTCGATCTCATCTTCCCGACCATGAAGAACCTCGAGGCCATCAGCCGGTTCGCCACCAGTGGCGACCTCCTGGCGGCGGCGGCCGCCGTGGAAAAAGTGCCGACCGTGCTCCCCAGGGTGGTGTCCGACGAGCGCGGCTTTCGGATCCTGCTCCCCGGCGATCCCGGCTACGAAGAGGCCGTCGGCGACCGAGGGCCCGGCGCAGCCCGGGGGCGCTCCATGACGTCGTCGGAGGTGAGTGCCATCGTCCGCACCATCGGCGCGGACGGACGCGCCGAGCGTTCCACTTGATCGACCGGCTTCCCCGGGAGCCGGGGGGGCGCCCCGAGCCCGGCCGTCCCGTGGCGTTGTCCACTCTCGTCGCCCGGGCCACCGCTCCCAACCCCGGCATGATGACCGGCCCCGGGACCAACACCTACCTGGTGGGCACGACCGAGCTCGTTGTCGTCGACCCCGGCCCCGACCACGAGGGCCATCTGGACGCCGTGGCGGAGCTGGGGGTCGGGCGCATCGGCTGGATCGTCGTGACCCACACCCACCCCGACCACTCGCCGGGCGCCGCCGGGCTGGCCCGGCGCACCGGGGCCGAGGTCTTGGGATTCTCCGAGCGTGACGGCTTCGTGCCGGGGCGCGCCGTGGGTGAGGGCTTCGAGTTGACGGGGGCGGGCTTCACCCTGCGGGCCTTGCACAGTCCCGGACATGCCTCGAACCATCTGTGCTGGTTGCTCGTGGAGGAGCACATCCTCTTCTCGGGGGACCACGTCATGGAGGGGTCGACCGTGGTCATCGCGCCCCCCGACGGCGACATGGACCAGTACCTGGAGAGCGTGCGCCGTCTGCTCGGTCTGGACCCGCCACTGTCGAGCATCGCGCCGGGACACGGCGCCCTGATCGTGGAACCGGCCGCCGCCCTCAACGACATCATCGAACATCGCCTCGCGCGGGAGAAGGCGGTGGCGGACGCCCTGCGGCGCGCCGGGCGTGCCACCGTCGACGAGCTGCTGGGTGCGGTCTACGCCGACGTGCGCGACGAGCTGTTGCCCGTAGCCCGCTACTCGCTGTGGGCCCATCTGCGGAAGCTCGCCGCCGATGGCTCGGCCCGCGCCGACGACGTGGCCGACATCGAGGCTCCCTGGCAGTCCGTGGATTAGGGGGCGTCGCCCAGGGCGGCCTTCACCCTGTCGAGCAGGCGGGCGGTGCAGCCCGAGACCTCCACCACCGGCGCGATGTCTTCGGCGATGCGCTGGGCGAGGGCCTCGAAGGCCGAGCCCAGGACCCCCGGGGCGAGGGCTACCGGCGTGCCGGCGTCCCCGGAGACCGCCATGTCCGGGTGCAGGGGGACGGTGCCCACCAGCGGAACCCCGATCTCGGCGGCCAGGCGCTCACCGCCGCCGGCACCGAACAGCGCGTAGGAGGTGCCGTGTTCGCAGGTGAAGGCCGACATGTTCTCGATGACGCCCGCCACCCGGAGGTGGCCCTTGCGGGCCATGTCGGCGGCGCGTGCCGCCACCTTCTGGGCGGCGACGGGCGGGGTGGTGACCACGAGGACCTCGGTGCGCGGCAGCATGCGGGCCAGTCCCATCTGAATGTCACCGGTTCCCGGGGGCATGTCGATGAGCAGGTAGTCGAGCTCCCCCCACCGCACGTCCTCGAGGAACTGCTGGACGGCCCGGTTGAGGATGAGGCCGCGCCACATGATGGCGGAGTCCTCGTCGGCGAGAAACCCCATCGACACCACTTTGAGCCGACCGGGCCCGACCGGCTTTTCCAGGGGCACGATCTTCTTGCCCTCGGCCCGCAGCTCGCCCTGCATCCCGAGGAGGCGGGGGACCGAGAATCCCCAGATGTCGGCGTCGAGGAGGCCGACGACCAGACCGCGCCGGGCGAGCGCCACCGCCAGGTTGACGGTGACCGACGACTTGCCGACCCCGCCCTTGCCCGACGATACGGCCAGCACCCGGGCCCGGGAGGGAATGTCGGTGGCCAGGGCCCGGTCCTCCTGCGCCTTGCGCCGGGCCCGGTCCATCAGCGCCCCGCGCTCGGCGGGGTCCATCTCGCCCATGACGACCTCGACCAGGCTTACGCCGGGGAGGCTGCCCACCCGGGTCTCGACGTCGGACCGGAGCTGGGTTCGCAGCGGGCAGGCGGCAATGGTGAGGGCGACCTCCACCTCCACGCGCCCATCGGGGTCCACGTGCACCGCCCGGAGCATGCCGAGATCGACGATGTTGTCCCCGAGCTCGGGGTCGATCACCCCCAGCAACGCGGCGCGCACGGCCTCCTCGGCTGGTGGCGAGGAAGGGGCGGGCACTCCACCGATCCTACCGCCCACCTGGTCAGAAACGGTCGGTCCGGCCGCCTCGGGCCCGGGCTCGGGGCTGCTTCGGCGGCCGGCTCGGATAAACGGACTCGGGGCCGCTTCGGCGGCCGGCTCGGATAAAGTGGTGGTGAAGCACACAGCCACGACAGCCGGAGGAGGCAGCGCGGTGACCACGATGAGCTCGGTCAGCATCTCCAGGAAGCCGAGCGCGATCACGCTGACAGACGGCGCCATCGCCAAGGTCGCGACCTTGCTCGCCCAGGAGGGCAATGACGCATTGGCCCTGCGGGTGGCGGTCCGTCCGGGCGGATGCTCGGGGTACAGCTACGAGATGTTCTTCGACTCCGAACTGTCCGACGACGACGTGGTCTCCCAGCAGGGCGCGGTCAAGGTGATCGTCGACTCGGCCAGCGCCGAGCTGCTGAAGGGCTCCACCCTCGAGTACACCGACGGCTTGCAGGGCGCCGGGTTCAACATCTCGAACCCCAATGCCACCCGCACCTGCGGGTGCGGTTCGTCCTTCAGCTGAGCCACCCCGGCGCGCCGGAGTCGGCGCCCACGCTTTCTCTGCGTGTCGACGGGATCGACGTCGAGGTCCCCGACGTCGGCGACTCGCTCCTCGAAGTCCTGCGCCAGCGCTTGGGTCGGCGGACCCCCAAGGACGGGTGCAGCCCCCAGGGCCAGTGCGGGTGCTGCACGGTCTGGGTCGACGGGGCGGCACGCGTGGCGTGCGTGACGCCCGCCCGACGGGTCGCCGGCCGTGAGGTGACCACCCTGGAGGGCCTCGACCCCGGGTTGCGCCAGAGGTGGGCCCAGGCGTTCACGGCGGTGGGGGCCAGCCAGTGCGGGTTCTGCACGCCCGGGATCATCATGCGCTTGGCCTCCCTGGGGACTCGCAGCGCGACACCCGACGACGAGGCCGTCGAGCGCGCCCTGCTGGCGCACCTGTGCCGGTGCACCGGGTGGCGGACGATCGTGGAGGCAGCCCGACAGGTCTACGGGTCCGGGGCGGCGGCGTCGGCGCCCGGTCGTGACACCGACGCCGCGCCCCGCCGTGACACCGACGCCGCGGCCCGACGCGCCGGTCTCGAGGGGGGCGGGGCTCAGACCGTCGGAAGCTTGGTGGCCTGTGGGGGCGGAGGCTTCGCCGAGGACAGCGCCCCCGTCGACGCCCTCGTGGCGGTGCCCGACGGTCGCGGCGGCTGGGTGGTGGCGCCGTCGCTGCCGCAAGCCCGGGCGCACGCCGAAGGGGTCCCGGGTCGCAACTCCACCGTGGCGCTGCGCCACCCCCTCACGGTTCCTCCCGGGGAGTGGGAACTCACCTTGCGCACGACCTTCGTGGAGCCCGCCTATCTCGAGCCCGACGCGTCGTGGTGCGTGCCCGGCGGTGAGCCCGTCACGCCCCTGGCCAACGGCGGGGCCTTCGGCGGGAAGGTGACGTCGGACGTGGCAGCCGTTGCCCGCCGACTGGCCGACGAGCACGGCCGTGCCGTGCGTGTGGTGTTCTCACGCGAAGACGTGGTGCGCTACGGGCCCAAGCGGCCCCCGATCGCGGCGGGGGTCCGGTCCGACGGCTCGGGTGTAGTGCGGGTGGCCCGCACGCCGGGCTCGCCCGGCCTCGTCCGGTGGGCCGACGCCTTGGCAACGGCCGCCCCCGCCCTGGTGGTCGAAGAGGTGGCCGTGGCGGGGCCGCCGGTGTCCGCCGACCTGCGAGGGGCGGGGTGGGTCGAGGGGGCCGTGCTCATGGCCGCTCTCGGCGCGGCTCGCACCGTGGGAACCGGCCCCGGCCATCCCGTGACGGTGCGGTCACCGGACGGGGCCCGGGCCACGGCCACGGTCTCCCCGGAGGGGTCGGTGCTCGTGTCGCTTGCGGCGGGCGAGTCCCTCGACGAGGTGGTGCTGCGGTCCTACGCCCTGGGCGCGGTGCACCAGGCGCTCGGGTGGGTGCGCAGCGAGGGGGTCGCCGTCGACGACGCCGGCACCGTGCTCGACCTGACCATCAGGTCCTTCGGGATCCTGTCGGCCCGAGCCACACCGACGGTGGAGATCGTGGTGGACGACGATTCCGGGCCGGCTCGCCGGGTGGGAGATACGGTCTTCGCTGCTGTCGCCGCGGCGGCGTGGTTGGCAGCCGGGCTCGCGCCGTCGTGGCCCGTCGACCAAGGGGGTCGCACGTGAGCTCTCCGATCGGGCCGTACTCGCCGGCGGTGCGCGCCGGGCAGTGGCTGGTGTGCTCGGGACAGCTCGGCGTCGAGCAGGGTGCCGACGGCCCCGTGCTCGTGACGGGGGGCTTCGAGGACCAGGCGAGACGGGCTCTGGCCAACGTGGCCGCGCTGCTGTGGGGACGCCAGCTCGGTTGGGCGAACGTCGTGAAGACGACGGTGTTCCTCACCGACATGGCGGACTACGCCACGTTCAACGCCGTGTACGGCGAGGTGCTCGGCGAGCACCGGCCGGCTCGTTCCGTGGTGGCGGTGCAGGCACTGCCCATGGGTGGCCTCGTCGAGATCGAGGCGTGGGCCTACGGCGGCGGGCCTGAGCTCGACTGAGCAGGGCCCGAGCTGGTCACGGCACCCACGTGCCGTGGCCGAAGCGGTAGCCCACCGAGCGCACCGTCTCGATGAGGTGGGCGTGCTCCTCCCCGAGCTTGGCCCTCAGGCGCCGCACGTGGACGTCCACGGTGCGGGCCCCCCCGTAGTACTCGTAGCCCCACACCCGGCTCAGCAGGGTCTCGCGCGTGAACACCTTTCCGGGGCGCGCCGCCAGGAACCGCAGCAGCTCGTACTCCATATAGGTGAGGTCGAGGGTCCGGCCCGCCACCGCCGCCTGGTAGGTCTCGAGGTTGAGGACGAGCGGACCGTGCTCGATGAGCTCGGGGCGAAGGCCCCGGCCCGTGCGCCAGAAGAGGTGGGCCAGGCGCGCCGCGACCTCCTCGCCCCGTGCCGGGAGCACGCAGAAGTCGTCGAAGTGGTCCTCTCGCAGGTGCAGGTCCACCAGCTGGGTGGGACCCACCACGAGCAACAGGGGACGCAGGGGGACGTCGCGGGCCCGCACCAGCCGGCACAGGGCGAAGGCTCCCGTGGCATCGGGCTCTGCGCACACCACCGCTCCGGCCCACCCGTCGTCGGGCTCGTCGGACTCGGCGTGCTCGGGCCGGGCGACGGCCTTCCACGGATAGCCGGCGCGCTCGATCACGAGCGCGATCTCGGCCGGGAACGGCTCCGGGAAGCACAGCAGCGGCTCCATCAGCCTTGGTGGCTCCTTGTGGGTGGCACCATCGAGCGCAGCGCTGGTCTCAGAGGAGCGGGAAGTAGCGGTCGAGTTCGAACTGGCTGATGTGGGTCTTGTAAGCGCCCCACTCGGCTCGCTTGTTGCGGATGAACCACTCGAAGACGTGCTCCCCGAGTGCTTCGGCCACCAGCTCGGAGTGCTCCATCTCGGCCACCGCCTCGTTGAGGCTGCCCGGGAGGGGGCGGATGCCGTCAGCGGCCAGCTCCTCCGGGGTCATGGCGAAGAGGTTGGTCGCCGCCTCTCGGGGCAGCTCGTAGCCTTCCTCCACACCTTTGAGCCCGGCCGCCAGGATGACGGCGAAGGCCAGGTAGGGATTGCACGCGGTGTCGGGGGCGCGGTACTCGATGCGGGTGGACTCGTGTTTGTTGCGCTTGATGACGGGAACCCGGACGAGGGCCGAGCGGTTGTTGCGGGCCCAGGACACGTGGATGGGCGCCTCGTATCCGACGACGAGGCGCTTGTAGGAGTTGACCCATTGATTGGTGACGGCGGTGATCTCATGGGCGTGGCGCAGCAGCCCGGCGGTGAAGCGCTTGGCCACCTCGGAAAGCCCGAAGGGGTCTTCGGAGTCGTAGAAGGCGTTGGTGTCTCCTTCGAACAACGACAGATGGGTGTGCATGCCCGATCCCTGGACGCCGGTAAGGGGCTTGGGCATGAAGCTGGCGTGCACGCCCTGACGCTGCGCTGTCTCCTTCACCACCAGGCGGACCGTCATCACGGTGTCGGCCATCGTGAGCGCGTCGGTGTAGCGGAGGTCGATCTCGTGCTGGCTGGGAGCGTCCTCGTGCTGGGCGTGCTCGACGGGGATGCCCATCTCCTCGAGGGTGAGGACGCTGCGCTTGCGGAGGTCGCTCGCCACGTCGGTGGCGGTGAGCTCGAAGTACGAGCCCGTGTCGAGGGTCACCGGCAGCTTCGAGGGATCGGGGTTGGCGAAGTAGAAGTACTCGATCTCCGGTGACGCGAAGAACGTGAATCCCTGCTCCCGGGCGCGGTCGAGGCTCCGGCGCAGGACGTGGCGGGGGCAGCCCTCGAAGGGGGTCCCGTCGAGGTTGAAGATGTCGCAGAAGACCCGGGCGACCGGGGCCTCGTCGGGGTGCCAGGGCAGTATCTGGAAGGTCTTGGCGTCGGGCCGGGCGAGGACGTCGCTCTCTTGGACCCGGGAGAAGCCGTCGATGGCGGAGCCGTCGAACGTCATGCCCTCCTCGAGGGCGTTCTCGAGCTCGGCCGGCGTGATGGCGAAGGTCTTGGCCGTCCCCAGGACATCGGTGAACCAAAGCTGCACGAAACGCACGGCGCGCTCTTCGACGGTCCTGAGCACGTATTCCTGCTGGCTCCGCATGTGGCCTCCGCTGTGCGTCTCTCGATGGGTCGCCGCCCCCGCGGGGCGTGGGCGGACCGCGCCCACCAGTGTCGCAGGCCCCGGAGACCTGTGGCGACGAGTTCACGCGCCGTTTACAGACGGGCAATGCCCGAGAAATCCCAGCGTGGCAGGCTGCCACACGCCAGACGGGCCCCCCTGGGCTCGCGCCTCGGCGAGGACTTGTGAGTGGGCGGGTGAACCAGCACCATGGTGCCGCCATGAAGGCCCCCGGCCAACGGAGCCGGGGCACATCGGAGAGACCCGGGATCGGCCTACCAGGTCGACGAAGGGCCGGACCAAGGAGGAACCGTGCAGAAGCGGACCCCGGCGGAAGTGCTCCGCCTGGTACAGGACGAGGGCATCGAGATCGTCGACGTCCGGTTCGTCGACCTGCCCGGGCTCATGCAGCACTTCTCGGTACCCGCCCACGCGCTGACGGCGGACGTCTTCGAGGAGGGCTTCGGGTTCGACGGATCGTCCATCCGAGGATTCCAGGAGATCCAGGAGTCGGACATGCTGCTGATGCCCGACCCGAACACGGCGGTGCTCGACCCTTTCCGTGAGCACCGCACCCTGAACCTCAACTGCTTCGTGCGCGACCCCGTGACGTTGGAGCCCTACTCACGCGACCCCCGGTATGTGGCGACCAAGGCCGAGGCCTACCTGGCCACGACCGGCCTGGCGGACACGTGTTACTTCGGGCCCGAAGCCGAGTTCTTCATCTTCGACGACGTCCGGTTCTCCCAGGACCAACGCCACGCCTTCTACCAGGTGGACTCCGTCGAAGGGCACTGGAACACGGGTACCGACGAGGGACCCAACCTGGGGTACAAGATCCGCCCCAAAGAGGGGTACTTCCCGGTTCCCCCGGCGGACCATTTCCAGGACCTCAGGTCGGAGATGATCCTCACCATGGAGCGCCTGGGCATCGAGATCGAGGTGCAGCACCACGAGGTGGCCACGGCGGGGCAGGCCGAGATCGACATGCGGTTCGACACGCTGCTCGTCATGGCCGACAAGCTCATGCTCTACAAGTACGTGGTGAAGAACGTGGCCCGCGCCGCCGGGTACACGGCCACGTTCATGCCCAAGCCCCTGTTCCAGGACAACGGGTCGGGTATGCACTGCCACCAGTCGCTGTGGAAGGACGGCAACCCGCTGTTCTTCGGAGAGGGTTACGGGGGGCTGTCGGACATGGGGCGGTGGTACATCGGAGGCCTGCTCAAGCACGCTCGGGCGGTCCTGGCCTTCGCCGCTCCGACGACCAACTCGTACAAGCGGCTCGTCCCGGGATACGAGGCCCCGGTCAACCTGGTGTACTCCCAGCGCAACCGCTCCGCGGCGTGCCGGATCCCCCTCTACTCGCAGAGCCCGAAGGCCAAGCGCGTGGAGTTCCGTTGCCCCGACCCCTCGTGCAACCCCTACCTCGCCTTCTCGGCCATGCTCATGGCCGGGCTCGACGGTGTCCAGAACCGGATCGAGCCACCCGACCCGGTCGACAAGGACCTCTACGACCTCCCTCCCGAGGAGCTGTCGAAGGTTCCCCAGGTACCGGGCTCGCTCGACGAGGCTCTCGCCGCGCTCGAGGCCGACCATGACTTCCTGAAGGCCGGCGGCGTCTTCACCGACGACCTGCTCGAGACCTGGATCGAGTACAAGCGCCTGAACGAGGTGGACGCCATCCGCCTTCGCCCGCACCCCTGGGAGTTCATGCTCTACTACGACATCTAAAAGGGGGGCCCGCATCTACTACGACCAGCGAAGCGCGGCCGGCGACAGCCACCACCAAGCCCTGCGTGCCCTCGGCAACCGGCTCGTCGGCATCCTC
>Ga0209415_10011825_pt1 | contig 14655 bp, 12 predicted proteins | sample PeaSoiSIISIP2007_FD_187696 | JGI IMG/M metagenome (GOLD analysis project Ga0209415, IMG submission 187696) | Peat soil microbial communities from Weissenstadt, Germany - SII-SIP-2007 (SPAdes) (version 2) | ecosystem: Environmental > Terrestrial > Soil > Wetlands > Peat | place: Germany...
CCGGCGCCGTGCGCAACTACCTGGCGCTGCTCGGATGGGGCGCCGGCGACGACGAGACGATCCTCTCGACCGAGGAACTGGTTCGCCGTTTTGACATCGGCGGCGTGCAGCGCAACCCGGCACAGTTCGACGAGCGCAAGCTTCGCTGGCTCAACGGCCGCTACATGCGCGAGCTGAGCATCGCCGAGCTGACCGCGGCGCTCGAGGCCTTCTACGATCGGACGGGCCTCGGGCCGGCGGTCGAGATCAGCGCCGAGAAGCTGCAGACGCTCGCCGACTTCTGGCCGCTGTGCGGATTCATCTTCGACGGACCTGTCGATGATCCGCCGGCCCGCGAACGGTGGCTCGGACCTGACGGGCTGACGGCACTCGCCGCGGCGCGCGATGCGCTCGCCGCCACTGAGCCGTTCGACGTGCCCTCGATCGAAGCGGCGCTGACCGGCGTCGTGGAGCGTCGCCGCTGCAAGCCGCGCGATGTCTACCAACCCCTGCGCGTGGCGCTCGCGGGTCGTCCGGTCTCGCCCGGGATCTTCGAAACGGTCGCCGTGCTCGGCCGTGAAACCACGCTGGCGCGGATCGACGTCGCGCTTAATCTCTAGGCCCGTTCTGCCGATAGGTTCGGGGACAGGAGCCCCGAGGTAACCCAAGGGGCCTGTCGCGCGGCATGGATGTCGCGCCTCATACCCACGGACGAAATCAGAGAAGCCCGAATGTCAGCGAAACAGGCCGCGCCTGCGGCCACTCCGGTAGCTGCCGCCGCATCAGGAGCGCTTGAGCAGATTCGACCGGGCGAAGGCCACGGTCGCCGACTTACGGCCGCGTTTGAGGCCCTGGAAGGATTTCCGGCGCTGGCCGAGTCGCGCAATCGACTGCTCGCCCTCGTCGGCGGACACCGGGTGCCGATCGCCGAGGTGGTGGAGGCGGTCGAGTCCGACATCGCGCTTGTCGTCGCAGTGATGAGGGTCGCCAACGACGTGCCGACGCGTGGCGTCGCCAAGGTCGAGAACATCGTCGACGCCGTCCGGATCCTCAGCCCCGAGGCCGTGCAGCAGCTCGCCGAACGCGTTCGCACCTTCGACTTCTTCGAGCGCAGCGCCGTCTGGGACTCGATGCCCGATCGCTTCCGTCTGCACGCGCTCGCCACACGCGCCGCCGCCGATCTGCTCGCCAGCGAGATCGGCTATCCCGACCGCGACCGGCTGATCGTCGCCTCGCTGCTGCACGACGTCGGAAAGCTTGTTCTGATGCACGCCTACCCCGGCTATCCCGAGTCGGTGCATCGCGATGCGCGCACGCCGGAGGAGCGAATCACCCGCGAGCGTCGCGAACTCGGCGTCGACCACGCCGTCGTTGGTGGCGTGCTGGCCCGCCGCTGGGGGCTGCCGAAGTCGATCGCGACCTCGATCGAGCGCCACCACTCGGACGAAATCGACGGCGATGCAGCGCTCGTTCGGCTCGCCGACATCCTTGCGCACTACGTCCACGGTGCCGCCGTCTCGCCCGCGGACATGCTGCGCGTCGCGCGCACCGCCGGCGTCGGCTCCGGCGAGCTCCGAGCCGTGCTCTTCGCGCTGCCGCAGGCGTCCGGCGTCGGCAAGCGCCGAGTCGTCGAGGCGTGCCCGCTGTCAGCCCGCGAGCGCGACGTCCTGCGGCTGCTCGCCGAGGGCAAGGTGTACAAGCAGATCGCGTCGGACCTCACGCTGTCGACGAGCACGGTGCGCACCCATCTTCACAACGTGTACGGGAAGCTCGGCGCGGTTGACCGCGCCCAGGCGGTACTGATCGCCACCGAGCGCGGCTGGCTGTAGCGCCGTTAGGATCGGGGCCACGTGCTCTCGATCACGACGAAGTCGCCCTACGCAATCGCCGCACTCGCCGAGCTCGGCCGCGCCGGCGAGGACGGGCCGGTGCCGATCGGTGAGCTGGCACGGCGGCGCGAGATCCCGGTGCAGTTCCTCGAGCAGCTGTTCGCGGCGTTGCGGCGCGCCGGAATTCTGCGGTCGTTTCGCGGCGTGAAAGGTGGCTACAGCTTCGCCCGGGCTCCGGAGACGATCTCGGTGCTCGAGGTCGTGGAGTTGCTCGACGGGCCGGTGGGCGCCGACGCGAGCGGCGTCTTCGCGGATGCCGCCGACGCGGCGCGCGCCGTGTTGCGCGCGACGACGATCGCCGAGGTGATCGAGCGCGAGGCGCGCGAGCGCGGGGCGATGTACTACATCTGACGCGCGGGTCCGTCGCTGGCGAATCGCCCGCTCGGAGATGCCGGAAGCCGACGCCGATTCTCCGGAAGAGGGGCGAGGCGCAGCCGTCCGTGGCTGGCCTCGCCTGGGTGTGTTATCGGCGTGTCGGCGCGAAGCGTAAGAAAGGGAACGGTCCTACCAGCCGCTGGCGGTCGTTCCTGCGCGTGACAACGCCGGCGCCACGCGTCGGCTCAGATCGGCGTTGGGTCGGCGGTTCGTGGAGACATGACCGGCAGGCGATCGCGCGCCCCCGTGATCTCGAGCGCTCGGGCGACGGGCCGCGAGCCGTTGATGACGCGCAGCCGGGCGGCGTTGTCTGCGCAGGCGTCGTTGATCTGCAGCAGCACGTCGATGCCGGCGGGGGTGAGCATGCTGAGCCGGCTGAGATTGACGACGATGAGAGCCGCGTTGCCGCGTGCGACAGTCGCGAACTCGCTCTGCAGCATCGGGCCGGTGATGCGGTCGAGCCTCCCGACCGGCGTCAGGAAGTGCACCCCGGCGGATCGCCTACTGATTATTGAGAACGAAGCCATGAGCACCATTTGCGCGCGCTCGATCCCCGCTGGGCAGTTCCCCCGGGTCGGCTTGATGTTAGACCCGGCTGCGGGGTCAGCTCCCGCCTCGGCGCGAGATTCGCCCGCATTTTGCGATACCACTGGAGCCGCCCGCGCGCCCGGGGGTGTCCCTCGCTGGGGATCTTTCTACGGCACCGTCACACGCCGGCCTCCGCAGTCGACATACCCGTAACGTCCGATGAGCGATCACGATCTCACCCGAGTCGACGCTCGTCGCTACTGGGCCAACCTCCGCGGCACGATCGTCTCGGGCTGGGAGGTCGCCAACGAGTGGGACGAGACCGGCAAGCCCACCCAGTGGCGAACGCTGAACCCGGAGAACCCGGAGGACCAGCAGCTCATCACCGCCCTCGGTCTGGCGGCCGGGGATCCGCCGCCATGAGGTGATCGTCGCGCGCGGCCGCCTTCGCGGCGTGCGCGTCAGCGCTTGCGCTGGTCGCGACCGCGCGGAGCCAGCAACTGCCGCTGGGGCAGACCGGCGCGAAGGCGCAGCTTGTCCGCGAGTGCTGCGGCGACAGCGATCCCGATCACGATACCCACGACCCATATTCCGGAGAGCACTCCGATCGCGAGCGCCAAGCCGATGCCGATACAGGCCGCCGCGGTGTCAGCTCGGTTTTCGGCGCTCACGACGCGAACGCTACAGGCATCGTCACGCAGACGCCCCGCGACACCGCCGTCGCGAGCCTCACTGCTCCTCGCGCAGACGGCGCAGGAAGTCCTCGACCCGACCACGATCGCCGCCGCGCTGATCCAGCGCGCGCGTTGCCGCGGCGTCGAGCGCGCGCCGCAACTGCGACGGATCGACATCATCGAGCAGTGTCGGCGACGCGAGGCTGAGCCATCCGTCCCAGATCTCCCGCCGCAGCCCCGCCAGCGGCTCCGTCGCCCACACGCGATCACCCGCGAACGTGGCCAGCGAGCCCTCGCCGAGGTGCAGCGGTATGCGTAGCTCGAGTCCCTCGGGGCGCCAGAGCAACCGTGCTCGCCGCCAGTCCAGCCCGGCCCCGTGGACGCCGCGGGTGACGACGCGGCCGCTCGGGCTCGGGCGTGCGCGGAGCACCGCGCGGATCCGGTCGGGTGGCGCGCCGAGGTCGAGCAGCAGCCGCGCCCCAAGACCCTCGTTCTCGTCCACCAGCCCGAGCAGGATGTGCTCGGTGCCGATGTGGTCCTGGCCGAGGCTCAACGCCTCGCGCAGTGCCAGTTCGAGCACCTTCTTCGCGCGCGGTGTGAAGGGGATCTGGCCGGTCGTGACCGCCTCGCCGGAGCCGACGGTCGTCATTACCTGCGTGCGGACGCGCTCGACGGTGATCCCGAGTCCCTGGAGCACGCGGGCGGCGAGCCCCTGCTCCTCGCGCAGCAGGCCGAGCAGGATGTGCTCGGTGCCGATGTAGTCGTGTTTGAGCGTCCGCGCCTCTTCCTGCGCGAACTGGACCGCGTGCCTGGCCCGCTCGGTGAATCGCTCGAACACCACGCAAGCATCGCACGCCGCACGCCGCACGCCGCGACCGCGACCTCCGCAGCCAGGCCCGCGATCACGCGTGCGGGCCGCGCTCGTGCACGCGGCTCGGGAGATTCGGGGCTCTACGATCGGCGCGTGGCGGGCAGATCGGCGTCGGCGCGCTCGATCAGCTCCGTGGCGCTGTCCTGCGGTGCGAGTGCGGCGAAACCGACCTTGATCGCGGCAGGGTCCGGGTCGTCGGCGAGCGCGGCCTGGATTGCGTCGAAGCGCTGGCGCGCGAGCTCGATCGTCGCACCCGACATCACGCAGAGGAACTCGTCGCCGCCGTGGCGGACGATCAGGTCGTAGGAGCGCAGGTGGGAGCGGATCGCGCGGACCGCTCGCTGCAGCAGCGCGTCGCCGGCGGAATGACCGTGCTCGTCGTTGACCGCCTTCAGGCCGACGACGTCGACGTAGGCGACGGCGAGCAGGGTCGCCGTCCGGCGGGCTCGCTCGATCTCGCGATCGAGGTCCGCCAGTCCCGCCGCGCGCATCCGCGTGCCGGTCAGCTGGTCGGTCTCGGCGATCGCGAGCTGTTGCAGCAGCGCGTCACGGTCGATCTGTGCCTGCCGGCGGTCACGCGCGGCCTGCTCGCGGTCGCGGGCGGCCTGTTCGCGATCTGCCGCGGCCCGGGCTCGACCCTCGATCGCCGCTGCCCGGTCGGCTGCCGCATCGTGGCGGTTCTGCACCGCGCGGTGCAGGAGGCCTGTCATCGTGCGCCCGTCGTGTGCGCGGCCGGCGTCGCGCTGCGCGAGGTCAAGGTCGCGCAGCGCAGCGGCCTGATCGCGCGCGGCCGCTGTCACGTCGCGGGTGTGCGCGATGGCGTCACGATCCGCGGCCGTGTCAACGCGTCCCTGGGCGACCTGCTGGCGCTGCTCGGCGTTGCGATCGCGAAGGTCGCGCGTGACGTCGTGCTCGCCGGCGTCGCCGCCGCTCGCGAGGTCGCGATCGCTGGCGGCCTGGTCGCTGTCGGCCGCGGCCTGATCGCTGTCCGCGGCGGTCTGGTCGCTGTCGGAGGCCGTTTGATCGGTATCCGCGAAGGTCTGATCGCGATCCTCGAGCGTCTGGGCGTGCTCGAGCGCCCCCGAGGTCGGAGCGGTGCTCTCGGGCTGTCGGCCGCTCGCTCCGTTCGCGGAGTGGACCGGACGATCGCCTGACGGTGGGCCGGCCACGAGGGCCTCCAGATGGCTGGGCGGCGAGTCTCAACGAGCCCCGAACCCATCCGATTGACCGCCGCAACATAGCACTGAATGCCACAATCTCCCTGCCGGCAAGATTGCTTGCGAAACCGCGGTCGCGGCGCGACCGTGGCGCGCCGGCGGCTCGCTCGGGACGGTGGACCTCCGGTCGAAGCGCTGCCCCGGGCAACGCTCGGCGGCGTATCGCCCTCGACGCTCCGTGCCCGTTGCTGCCTGACCAGCTGCGCAGGAATCGTTGACTCTCGGCGCTGACGGGATCGGCGGCGACCGGTTCGCTGCGCCGTCCGGGGCGACGCTGCCGCTTGCCGGCGGCGCTTGGGCGCGATCGGGGCCGCGCTCGTGCCCGGTCTGGGCTCGCTGGACCGAGGCCGGTGTCGCCGCGCCCGGCGCCGTGGAGGTGTGCCGAACCGATCCCGAGCGCGCCGACGCTCAGACCCCGAGAAAGCCGCCCCGGCGGCCCGTCGAGAGGGCTGCGCGCGGCTCAAGCCACGGGCGCGATCGGGCGATAGTAAGAGGGTGGACGTTGACTGACTGATGAACGTCGCACGGCTCTGGCCGGAGTTCTCCAACGAGCGATCCTGTCGCGGCACGTTCGCGAACGTAGCGGACGGGCTCGGATTCTCGGCGGCCGTGAAACTGTCTGCCGCCGGCGCGGCAGAGCAACCGGCCGGGGCATAGACGTGCGTCCGGATGATGCTTCAGGCATGGCCGCCGCGGCGCGCGTCCCGCCCGACGTTCGAGCCGACGCGCCGGACGTCGCTGCCACGCGAACCCAACCGTCGCGGCGATCACGCCGGCGACTCTCACCTCGCGCTCGCGGAACGCTGATCGGCGGACTGATCATCGTGGCGGGCCTGGTTGCATCGAGCGTGCTCGCCGCCGAGTGGCGTTCGAACCTGGTGAGCGACAACGAGAAGTCGTTTCAGGCTGCAACCACCGACCTGAGCAGCACGCTGCGCTCGAAGCTGGAAACGACGATCGGGTTGACACGCACGATGCGCGCGATCGCCACGATGGAGCCCAACGCCGGCGACACCCGCTACGTCGAGTGGTATCAGCAGTTGCAGCGCGGAGCGCCCGCTGCGCCCGACGTCGTCGCTGCCCTGATCGAGCCGGTGCCGGCGTCCGGCCTGGCCGCGTTCCGCCGCCAGGCCGAGGCCGACCCGACGTTCCGCGCGCGGCTCGGCGGCAGCTTCCAGATCGTCCCCGCCGGCAGTCGCTCGGTGTACTGCCTGACGCGGGCCACCGTCGGCACGTCGGCAACAACGAGCCTGTTTCCTCCGCTGCTCGACTACTGCGCGCCGGTGCTTCCGGTCATCGGCCGCAACCCGTACGCGGCGCTGGCCCACACCGTGACGGACACCGACTCGTTCATCGTCACGGCGCCGCCCGGCGTCGGCGGGTCGCTGGTTGCGATCGGCGCGGCGGTGTACCGGCGCGGCGCGCCGCTGGCGACGATCCGGGAACGTCGCGCGGCGGTGACCGGCTTCATCGCCACCTCATTCGACGGGGCTACGCTGATCCAGTCTCTGCTCGACGGACGTGGATCGCTGATACTGAACCTGTACCACACCAACGTCGGCGGCTCGCCGGAGCTGATCAGCCACGCGGGGGCAGGCACGGGAGCTCGCTCGCCCGGCTACCACCACCGCGTCGACCTCGGCGGGGGCTGGCTGCTTGACGTGACGGGGAGCGCGGCCGGCTCGGTCTCCGCCAACGCACAGGGCCTCGTCGTGCTGGGCCTCGGCCTGCTGGTGACCGCCCTGGTCTTCCTGCTCTACCGCGTGCCGTCGCGCTCGCGCGAGCGGGCCTGGGGCCTGGTCGGCGAGAAGACACACGAGCTCGAGTACCGGGCGCTGCATGACCCGCTGACCGGCCTGCCGAACAGGACGCTGGTCCTCGACCGCGCTGAGCAGATGCTCGCGCGAGCGCGTCGGCACGAGGTGCCGGCGACCGCGCTGTTCATGGACGTCGACGGCTTCAAGCAGATCAACGACCGCTTCGGCCATCAGGCCGGTGACGAGGTCCTGCGCCAGGTCGGCGCGCGACTCAGGGCGGTGCTGCGAGAGGGCGACACGGTCGGACGCCTCAGCGGGGACGAGTTCGTGATGCTGGTGGACTCCGTCGGGCTCGATGCCGTGGGCCCCCAGCTCGTTGCCGAGCGAGTCCTCGGTGTGCTGCGCCAGCCGTTCGAGTTGGCGGCCCAGCCGGCGATCTCGGTAACGGCGAGCATCGGCATCGCGACCGGGAACCCACTCTCGGCCGAGCACCTGCTGCAGGACGCGGACCTGGCGCTGTACAAGGCGAAGGCCACGGGCAAGGATCGCTACGCGCTATTCGAGTCCGCGATGCACATCGTCGCGCAAGACCGCATCGAGTTGGACGTGGACCTGGCGAACGCGCTCGCCGCCGAGCAGTTCTTCCTCGTCTATCAGCCGGTGCTGAACCTCGAGAGCAAGCGGGTGGTGGGCGTCGAGGCGCTGCTCCGCTGGCTCCATCCGACGCGCGGCGTGATCCCGCCCGACGTGTTCATCCCGATCGCCGAGGACAACGGGCTGATCGTCTCGATCGGACGCTGGGTGCTCGAACAAGCCTGCGCGCAGGCCGCCGCCTGGCACCACAAGGGATACCGCCTGGACATCTCGGTCAACGTCTCCGCCCGGCAGCTCGAGCGCCCGCAGTTCGTCGAGGAGGTGCGCACGGCGCTGCAGGACACTGGGCTGGACGCGACGACCCTGACCCTGGAGATCACCGAGACGGTATTGATGCGCAAGCCGGACGCCACCACGCGCCTGCTGACCGAGCTGAAGGCGCTCGGCGTCCGGATCGCAATCGACGATTTCGGAACGGGCTACAGCTCGCTGGCCTATCTACGCCAATTCCCGGTCGATTCGCTGAAGATCGATCGCACCTTCATCACCGGCCTTGAGGTTTCGAGCGAGACGCACGCGCTGACGCACACGCTGATCCAACTCGGCAAGGCGCTGGGCCTGCAGACGCTCGCCGAGGGCGTCGAGCACCACAGCCAGGCTCGCCAGCTGCAACGAGAGGGATGCGACCTCGCCCAGGGATTCTTGTTCGCACGGCCGCTTGCCCCCGAGGCGGTCGAGCGCTTCCTCGAAGACAGCATCGCCCGTGACGGTGGCGCCGCGCTCGTGCCGGCACAGCCGACGGTTGGCCGCTGAGCGCCAATCGGTGAGGCGCATCGGCGTGTGCGGCGGTCGGCCGGTTGAGCTCTGCGGTTTGCTCCCCGACTCCTTCGGAAATCTACGGATGCGCCGGCCCGGACCCGTCGCGACGATGCCTTTGGAGTCCTGCGACGAAAGAAGGGAACGCGCGATGGCCCTACGCCCGAAAACGCCCAACGACCTCTCGCTCGCGCCCGTGGCGGCGCAGCTCGACATGAATCTCGCGCGCCTGCGCGACTGCTCGCCGACCGAGATCGACTTCCAGGTCGCACTCGAGCTCGATCGTCCTGAGCGCCATGGCACCGTCGAGGAGCGCGCGGACCGCGTGCTCGCCGTGGCGGTGCGCAACGTGGAACTGCACGGCTGGAAGCCGGAGATCACCGACGATCATTGCCGCATGCGGCTGAGCGGCGGGTCCGTCTCGCTCGATCTGGGGCTGAGCGCGGAGATCATGCGCTACATCGAGGCTGCTCGTTGACGCGCGCGCCGGGCCCCGGGCAAGCCTGAGGCCCCCGCGCCCCTCGCCGGTCCGCCTCGAGGCTCAGACGAGCCCGGGCGCCCCGAGGGCGGTCAGCCGCCGAGGCACTGCTTCTCTCGCGCCCCGGTGGATCGTCGGCTCAGGCGTCGATCGCGGCGAGCAGCTCTGCGGCTGCGCGGGCGGCGCCGTGCTCGGCCGCGTAGCCGGTCGCGGCGTCGCTGACTCGGGCTTGCCGCGCGGGGTCGCGCAGAAGCTCGATCGCGGCGCCGGCGAGCTCCGCGGGACCTGCCTCGCCGTGCACGCGCACGACGGCGTCGGCGGGTATCGCCGCCGCCGAGCCGGTGTCGTTGACGATCGTCGGTACGCCGGCTGCGAGCAGGTCGCCGAGCGCCGCGGACTGCTCGCCGAAGGCACGGTTGCGCGGCTGGATCGCGACCGTCGTGGCGTCGATTCGACGGTGGTACTCCGTGTCGTCGACCCAGCCGGTGAAGGTGACGCGCTCCGCGAGCCCGCGCCGGCGGACGTGCTCGAGCAACGGATCCAGCTGTCCGGGCGAGTTCTCGGCGCCGACGAGCCAGAGTCGCGCCGAGGGGAAGCTGGTGACGATCTGCGCGAACGTGTCGATCACCAGTTCCGCGGCGCGCAGGTAGCCGAAGCTCGCCACCACCATCTCCCGCTCCCGCTGCTCGTGCGGGCGCGGCGCCGGCAGGGCGAAGCTGACGACCGAGATGTCCTCGCCACGGTCTGGCCGGCGCTCGAGTAGCAAACGTCGCGCCTGCTCGGTGTGGACGAACACGCGCCGTGCCGCATCGACGACCTCGGTGACCATCGCGCACGCGCCGGCGAGCGCAGCTTCAAGCGAACAGCCCTCCATCTCCCGCGCCCGGATCTCGGCCCCACGACCGCCGAGCAGGCCCACGGAGTCGAGGGTGAGATAGAGCCCGCACAGCGACACCTCGTGGAGCAGGACATCGCCGCCAAACTCCATCAGCAGCCGCCATGCGGCCACGTGAAACCGGCTGTTCCCGAAGCACATCAGCGCCGGGGCGTGCTCCCGCCGGCGGCCCTCGATCTCCGCGAACTCGCCGATCGCGTGGGTGTGCACGCGCCGCGACCCTCGCCGCACGGGTCCGCCGTCGCGGCCGTCCGCGTAGGCGTGGACCACGCGATCGGCGGCCATCGCCTCAAGCAACCGCAGGCTGTACGGCGCGATCCCGGTCTGGGAGGGCGGCAGCGGAGTGACGACCGCAAGGCGGCGAGTCGCGCTCGAGCGGTGGACCCGGATGCGCCCGGGTCGGTGTCGCCCGAGAGCCCGGTCGTACGCCGTCAGGCTGCGGCCGATCATTCTCGCCCAGGTTTGGGGCTTGGTGGGGGCGCCGGCGGGGATCATGGCCATCACGCAGATCTTGGCGCAGTGGTCGGGCGCGTGTCGTCCGCGTCGCTGCGCGAGCGGCCACCGACGGTGGCCGCTGCTCGGGTGCGCGCCGAGCGTCTCGCGCCCGGCGCGGAAGGACCACAGGGCGAGATGATGAAATACCACTGGTGATCCCTGCGAGCGAGGAGGCGTCCGCGCGCTCCATTGGCCGGTCGCTGCGTCGATTCCTCGCCGGCGGTGCGCTGATTGCGCTGCTGACGATGGTGGCGATCTCGACGGCCGCGTTCGAGGCGGTGGGCTCGGTCGCCGACCTGTTCGCGAAGGGCGGCCTGATCAAGTCGGCCGATCTCACGCCGACCGGTGGGGGTGCGCCGACGACCGTGCTCATCCTGGGGTCCGACCGGCGGGCGAAGACGGCGATCGACGCGAACGTCCCGGCGCACAGCGACACGATCCTGCTGGTCCACCTCGATCCCGGCAAGGGCCTGATGTCCGAGCTGTCGATTCCGCGCGACCTCTACGCGCAATACGTGTATCGCGGTGCCTCGTATTCGAGCAAGATCAACTACGCCTACACGCTGGGCGGAGCCAAGTTCTCGCTGCATGTGGTCAAGGATCTGCTGCACATCCCGATCAACTACGTCGTCGACCTCAACTTCGAGGCCTTCGACGAGGTCGTCGACAAGATCGGCTGTGTGTATGTCGACGTCGACCACCTGTACTACAACCCGCCGGGTACGGGCTTCGCGGCGATCGATGTGCGCCCCGGCTACCAGCAGCTCTGCGGACAGCATGCGCTCGACTACGTCCGCTACCGCCACGACGACAACACCTTTGCGCGCGATGCGCGCGAACAGGCGTTCCTGCGCGACGCGAAGGAGCAGCTCGGCGTGAGCGGCCTGCTCGGCCACGCCGGTGGCATCATCACCGCGCTCTCGAAGTCGATCAGCTCCAACATTCGCGGCGATCACGAGATCGCCGGATTGCTGGAGACGGTTGCCAGCTCGGTCGACGGGCCGGTGCGCCAGGTCAGGTTCCCGAACAACCCGCTCAACGTCAACGGACAGGATGACCAGAGCGCCAGTCCGGCCGAGATCCGCAGCGTCGTGCGCCAGTTCCTCGGCACGACCGTCGCCGCGCCGGTCGTTCACGCGATCGCTCCGCGGCGCGCCACGAGGCACCATGGCCATGCGGGAGGCGGCACGGTCGTGATCCCGAGCGTGCCCGGACTCTCGGCGACGCCCTCCTACGTGCTCTCCGATGCCGTCGCGCTGGGCGTCAACGTGCCCTTCCCGGTTTATGTTCCGGCACTGTCGCTCGCCTCCGGGTCGCCCGACGGGTTCCGGCCGTTCTCGAACTACGCCGTCAGGGACCCCCAGGGGATCGTCCATCATGGCTACCGGATCGACTGGTCAACCGGCTCCATTGGCTCCTACTACGGCATCGAAGGGCTGGACTGGACCGACCCGCCGCTGTTCGCCCATGCCAACACGGTCCAGCGCTACGGCCGCAGCTACCTCTACGTCGACAACGGGAGTCGCGTCCAGGATGTCGGCTGGATCGTCGGCAAGGCGCTCTACTGGGTGAGCAACACGATCTTCGACGACCTGACCAACGCGCAGATGTTCGCGCTCGCAGAGTCCGCGCAGCCGGTCGCCTGACCCCGCGCGGCCCGCGGCGATAGATTGGCTCAAATGGGGCGAATCCCGGCCGACATTACGGAATGCATCGGTGGAACCCGCTTGGTGCGGCTGGCGAAGCTGGCGCCGGCGGTTGAGCTGTACGGCAAGCTGGAGGCCGCGAACCCCGGGGGCAGCGTCAAGGACCGCATCGGCGCGGCGATGATCGAAGCGGCCGAGCGAGACGGGCTGATCGAGCCGGGACGCACGACAATCGTCGAGGCCACGAGCGGGAACACCGGCATCGCGCTCGCACTCGTCTGCGCCGCGAAGGGCTACGAGCTGGTGTTGACGCTGCCGCAGGGCATGAGCCGTGAGCGCGCCGCACTGCTGCGCCAGTTCGGCGCCCGCGTCGAGCTCGTCGAGTCGATGGGCGGGATGAGCGAGGCGGTCGCGGTCGCCCGCGGGATGGCCAGCGAGGCTGACGTGTTCCTGCCCGACCAGTTCTCGAACCCGGCAAACCCGGACGTGCACCGGCGCACGACCGGGCCGGAGATCCTCGAGGCGCTCGATGGACGCGTCGACGCGCTCGTCGCCGGAGTCGGCACGGGGGGGACGATCACCGGGGTCGGCGAGGTGCTGCGCGCGCAGCACCCCAACTGCCGCATCGTCGCCGTCGAGCCGGCAGCCTCGGCCGTGTTGAGCGGCGGGCCGCCCGGTCCGCACCGGATCCAGGGCATCGGTGCGGGGTTCGTGCCGGCGGTGCTCAACCGCGAGCTGCTCGACGAGGTGATCGCGGTGAGCGACGAGCTGGCGATCACGCTGGCCCGCCGCGCCGCGCGCGAGGAGGGAGTCCTCGCCGGCATCTCCGGTGGCGCGGCGCTCGCCGGTGCGCTCGAGCTCGCCGGTCGGGCGGAGTTTGCCGGTAAGCGGATCGTCGTGATCCTGCCCGACTCCGGCGAGCGCTACATGTCGACGCCGTTCTTCGCGGTGTAGCGCTCGCTACTCTGTGAGCAATGGGTGGGTTCTCCTCGCTGGCGCGCGTGGCGCGCGGAGTACGCCGTGACGTGCAGGCAGCGCGCGAGCGCGACCCCTCGGCGCTCGGCGTCCGCTCGGTCGAGATGGTCGCGACGTGGCCCGGGATCCAGGCGCTGCTGGCGCACCGTGTCGCGCATGCGATCCACCGCGCCGGTGTGCCGGTGCTCCCGCGGGCGATCGCCTACCTTGCACGGGCGCTGACCGGGATCGAGATCCACCACGCGGCCAAGATCGGCGAGGGGCTGTTCATCGACCACGGGGCCGGCGTCGTGATCGGCGAGACCGCGATCATCGGCGACGGTGTGACGCTCTACCAGGGGGTCACGCTCGGCGGCACCGGGTTCGCGACGGGCAAGCGCCACCCGACTGTGCAGGACAACGTGACGATCGGCTCGGGCGCCAAGCTGCTCGGCCCGATCGAGATCGGGCACGGCGCGAAGATCGGCGCCAACAGCGTCGTCGTGCGCGACGTGCCGCCGAACTCGACCGTCGTCGGCGTACCCGGACATCCCGTGCGGGTCGACGGGCGCCGCGTCGAGGGGCCCGACACCGACTGGATCCACCTGCCCGACCCGGTCGCCGACGCGATCCGCGCGCTCTCGATGCGCGTTGGGGAGCTGGAGCGAATGGTCAGCGAGCTCGGCGGCACTCCGCCGGCGGCCGATCCGCCGAACGTGCATCTGCTGCGCCCGGTGCGCGGCCGCAATCCGGCCGGCGGTTAGCGCACGCGGCGAGGACGACCCGCCGCGTGATCAGTAGTACACGCAGCGGCAGCGATGCCGCGGCAGCGCCTTGTATCGCGGTGCCTGTCCCCGGTTCCACAGCCAGTTGTCGAGCACACGCGGCGCGACGCCGAGCCGGGCGCTGAGCAGCTCGCAGGCGTGCACGGCACAGGCGCGAATCTCGCGCTCCTGCGGTCCGGGGCGCAACGGGCGCCCGGCGTCGATGTGGGCTGCGAGCCGCGCTTCGTAGACCAGCACGCCGTCGCAGCGGAGCACGTGGGGGACGAGGTTGTCGGCGAAGATCGTCAGACGGTCGAGATCGTCGAAGGTTGCGACGCCCGCGAGTGCGAGGTTCGCGGGGACGATCTGCGCGCGCTTGTAGAACCCGCGGTCGTCGAACCACGGCATCGCCGAGGCCAGGCTGGTCGCGAGCAGCTCGGCTGAGGCGTTCGCGTCGATCACGTCAAGCGCGGAACGCGCGCCGAGCCAGCGGCCGAGCCCGCGAAGCGCCTCGGCGTAGAGCGCCATCAGCTCGAGATCCGGGCTCTGCCCGAGCGTCGCGGCGATCGCGCGGGTGTCGAGCGAGCGCAGCTCGGCGTTGCTCCACGGGCCGTGGGCGCGGAAGCGGTCGCTGAGCATTGCCGCGACCGTCGTGTAACCCGAGCAGCCGGGGCGCTTGCGGAGGATCGGGAACCAGCCCGAGCCGAAGTTGATCGAATCGAG
>Ga0209415_10011827_pt1 | contig 14651 bp, 14 predicted proteins | sample PeaSoiSIISIP2007_FD_187696 | JGI IMG/M metagenome (GOLD analysis project Ga0209415, IMG submission 187696) | Peat soil microbial communities from Weissenstadt, Germany - SII-SIP-2007 (SPAdes) (version 2) | ecosystem: Environmental > Terrestrial > Soil > Wetlands > Peat | place: Germany...
TCTGCCCGTTGCCGGTGTTGTGGAGGTCCCCGAACCCGATGGCGGCGCCCAAGATCCCCGCTTCGTAATAGCCGCGCCCGTCGGCGGTTGCGCCCAGGCCGACAAACGGTTCGTCGGTGAGTCCGTTGGCCAGGTTGGCCGGTTGGGAGGCCGCACCGAGGTAGGGAGCCGCACCGAAGCTGAAGACACCGCCGTCCTCGCCGATGAGCCAATAGCCACCGCCAGCCGGATCTGCGGTGATGCCCACGATCGTGTCGGCGGTGAGGGCAAGATAGGGAGCACTGGGGACGAGGTGTTGCTCCGGCAACGAACCGTAGAAGTAGGCGTCACCGAAGCTGAAGACACCGCCGTCGGCACTCACGAGCCAATAACCGCCGCCGTCGGGGGTGGCCGCGATGCCGACGATGGGCGCGGTGGGCACGATTCCCTCACCCGGTAAGGAGCCGTAGAAGTGTGCGTCGCCGTAGCTGAAGACGCCGCCGCCGGCCTGTGCCAACCAGTAGCCGTGACCGCCGGCCGAGGGCGCCAGGCCGACGAAGCGCGACGGGCGTGGGCTGATAACGGTGAAGGGCACGGCCACGGTCACCAAGGTGGCGGGGTTGTTGGTCGTGTCACAACTCAGCGAGAACGAGTACCGGCCCGGGCTCACGGCCGCTCCCGGGGGGGAATTGGGGCTACCGAGGACGCCGGGGATGACGAACCGTTGGCTCCCCCTATTCCCGATGTATGGCAGGATCGTGCCACCGCCAGCCATTTTCGCTGGCCCGAACTCCACGGGTCCGCAGCCGTTGCCGGCCGCAGAGGAGAATGTCACGGTCACAACGGAACCCACCGGTCCCGCTCCTCCACTTATCGAGAGGCTCGGCGCAATCGTCGCTCCAGCAAGCGCTGGCATACAGACAATGACTCCAGTGGCAACGAATATCGCTCCCGTTACGATCGTCGAGACACGCACCCACGCTGTCCTTCCGCTTCTGGTCTTCACGTCTGTTCCCCTCGTTGGCGACGACGCAACGACCGGCGTCGACTGTGGCGGGCTACTACCTCGCTGCTTCTCGAGCAGTGTCGGTAACTGGTCTTCCTTCCTCTAGGAGGAGCTGGGAGGCGGGGGTTCCCGAGTTACCGCACGGTCGGAAAGGTCCTTTAGCAGAGAGGTCATCGCTCCAACGGTCAGGGAAGCCGCACATCGTGATGCTCCTCCGCGGTCTTCCTCATGTCGTCCGTTAACTCCGAGTCGTTGACGGGCGTGACCATGGTCCAGTGGTTCCCTACAGGGCAGTGCTGGAACCTCGACTTACCCAGCCGGATTGACTTGAGGGATGCCCCCGGCACCCAGATGGTCGTAAAGAGATGGCCTTGTCTGCACTTCACGATCGTGTTGCCACCTATACCGGAATAGCCCCGACGCCGTGCCACCCAAGTGCCGATCGCCAATATGAGCGCGACCACCACGATGACAATGACTTCAACCACGGTCTGAGTGTATGCAGGTGGTCCGTTATCCACCCAGGGTCCTTCGACCCAAACTAAGGCCAAAGGGCGCGCTCACGGGAGGTCAGGCCAATGGCCCCAATGCCACACGGGAAGTAGGGACATTCGCCATCATGCGTTACCGGCCTGACCCTGTGCGGGCGAATGTGGCCTAGTGCGGCCTCAGCGTCCGATCACAAACGTGCTTCCGCGTCATCTGTCCACCCACGGAGCCGTCCAGGCCCGTCGCTGCGTGGACAATTCTGACCGGGCTGTTGGAGACAGTGTGGACGAGATGGACGCTCTCGCTGGACACTCGATGCAGGCGCGCCCCGTCGGCGGGAACAACGAAAGCTCTCAGCTGGCGCAGGGCACAAGTGGCTGCACCAGCAAACCGCGAGGTGAAGACGACGTCTGATTGTGCGAGCGATCGTGAGGAACGCGGGCGGCTGAGTGAATGTACACGTCCGGTCCGGGGAAGACGAGTCCCACATTCCCTGAGTCCACCCAGTTGACGACCATCACGTAGGGACGTTTGCCGAGAGTCTGGTGTACGTTCAAGATTCGGCCCCTTCGATTGCCTTCGCCCAAGACGAGCATGTCACCCACTGATGGTTCGCTCACCTCTTCCGTCCGTTCGATGTCAGTTCGTGCCCACGCTCTGACAGTCACTGGTCGTCCGCCGCCAACGCCAGCTCGCGAGATCGGTTGCGTGCTCCATCTAGGGATGTGTATATCGGTGCCGAGGCGTCGTCGTACAACATGGCATCGAGTAACGACGCTGCTCCCGATGCGTGTCGGCGGGACGGGACCGTACTCACGGCATCACCCACATTGCCCAGGAGCGAGGGTGTGGCCTCACGGCGAAGACTGGCTTCACCATCCTCAAAGTGTCGACGAAGCGCGATCCGGGCGAAGTCGCTCATGCTCAGCCTGGAGGCGTCATGATCCGTGGTCTCTACAGTCTCGCCAGCCATTGCCCTGGCCCCCTTCTCTTAGCTTCGGGAAGCATCGGTTGTTTCGCGATGGACGGCCAGTGCCAAAGGTCCCGTCCTCAAGTTCACGTCCTGGAGAGATCGGAACCGAGGATTCAAATCGCCATCGACTTCGTACGAGCGCTTGGGGGTCGGTTATCCGACACGAACCCCTACTCTGTTCTGACCGCTGCCACACAACGCTCCGTATCCTGGTGCACGTTCATCCAGCCGAGCCGAGTCACCAGGGCCTTTGTACTCACCAACCGACCGAAGGCACGGTTGTAACGCCGGTGGTCCCGTCGACATCGAGAAGAGGAGAGAAAGCGGCGGGGCCATCGGAGGGTCAGGGTGCTGGCATTTGCACTGCGCGTGCTTGCCCCTGGGGTCCCAGACCCAGCACCCAGACTCCCTCCGATCGGCCCACCGCTGCCGACCGGGGCGACGGCAGCCGATCAAGTGTGCAGCAGCACCGTGCTCGCCACTGGGAATAGGGAAGACCCGCTTACACGCCTTGGCCTGGCGCCTGACGTCCGGCGCAGACAACGTCCGGCGCAGACAACGTCACCTACGAGAAGCGTGCCCAGGAGCGCTGGGCTTCAATAGAGGCGAACGGTAGGAACCGGGCCGTAACGAGCGCTCGCCAGAAGCCTGCTACCCCCGCCCGAAGACCAGGAGGCCGGCGTTGCCCTCGGGAGCTTTCTTCACCCCGGCGACCGAGCACGCACGCGACACGGCGCCCGGCCTGCCGGGCGCCGCTTTCGTCGTGCCGAGAGATGTCAGCTGTGCGACACAGCCACCTTCGTGACTTCGGGCTTCGTCTGCTTCGGCATTGGCACTCGCACCTCCAAGATGCCGTCGGTATAGCTCGCCGACACGTCGTCGACGGTCACACCCTCGGGCAGCATGACATCGCGCTCAAAGGTCCCGTAGCGGAACTCGCTGCGGTATCCCTCCTTCGAGGTGTCCTGCTTCTTCTCGGTGCGCTCGGCCCGGATGTGGAGCATCCCACCGATGACGGTGACCTCGACGTCCTTGTCGGGGTCGATGCCTGCCAGCTCGGCGCGTACAACGAGGGTGTCTGCGTCGGTGAACTCCTCCACTCGCAGCCACCCTCCGAGGTCCGCGTCGAAATGATCAAACATCCGACGCCACCGCTCGGGCCACGTCAGGTCAAGCCCAAAGTGACTCCGTTCGAGCATCGTCATGGTCTTTCCACCTCCTTCCGGTCCGTCGCGGGCCAGAAAACCCTGGCTCCAAGTCCAAAATTACGCTCGGATCCGCACCGGCTCCAGGGCACAAAGTCCCAAGCCCGACGATGGCCTGCCGACGCTTCTCGCGCCCCCTCGAGACTGAGCTACGGGCCTCTTTCGACCGTGGTGAGACGCACATTCCCGCTGAATCATCTGAGCGTCATACCTCCGGCCTCAGCCCGAGCACGGGCCCTTGCCCCTAAGGTGAACGGCGCACCTCCCCATGGGGGACACGGGCGCGACCGACCTATGTCGTGGCGACGCGTCCGATGGTGGGGGCGACGTCGCCGGCCGGATGTTGACCACGCCGGCAGACGAGCCACGTCACGCGGCGCGGTCGTTCTCGCCACCCCTTCTTCTAGAGCTCGATGACCATCGCGAGTCGGATCCTCGGATCTCTGGCGAGTCTGTCGCCGGCCACCACGCCCGACGTCGCCGTCGAACGTGACGTCGTCGCCACCATGGCTAGCGGCGACGTCTTGCTGGCAGATCGGTGGTATTCGGCCGACGTCGAAGCAGTCGCTGTACCCGTCATTGACAAAGAGGCCAAGTTGGGGTGCTCGGTCGGTTCTCCCCGTCGCCTCCGCCTGGCCGAGGTACCGGCAGGCTCCTGTCGGACGGCCATCAACCCGGGGCCAGGCTCCGTCGGACGTAGTCGGCGAAGGTCGTCGGGGGGCGTCCGAGCAACCAGCCCAGCACGTTGGGGTTGCCGGTGATGCCATAACGTCCGTAGTGGTCGAAGAGCCGGAACATGGCGTCGTGGCGGTGGTCCTCCTCTTCGGTGCTCCCGCCCCGGGCGTCCACTCGCTCGGGGAGCTCCACTTGGCTTGCCGTGATCACCTGCCCGGACTGGGCAGAGATGATCTGGGCCAGCTCTCGGGCGTTGCGGAAGTCCCGGCCGCACAGCTCGTAGGTGGCGTAATGATGGTGTGGGTTGCCCACCACGGTGGCGGCCACTTCGGCAACATCCTCCAAGTCGACGTGGGCCAAGGGCGTGTCGAGCGAGTAGGGCTGGTGCAGGACCCCATCGGCCACCACGCGTGCGATGTCGATGTTCTGCATGTAGTGCATGGGCTGGAGGATGGTGAACGCCAGGCGCGACAGCAGGACATGGCGCTCCACTGCCAGCTTGGCCTGGTGGTTCAGGAGCGGCTCGAGCTGGGGGTGGGTGACTGAGAACTGCACGAAGTGCTCCACGCCGGCCACACGTGCTGCGCTCACGACGGCGTGGCCCATCTCGACCTCCCGCGGGTGCATGGGAGGCCCGATGTGGACGACGGATTCGACGCCGTCGACCGCCCGCCGGACGTCGTCGACATGCAACAGGTTCCCCACGACGGCCTCTGTTGCTCCTTGCTTGCCGACGAGCTGCTCGACGTCGCCGTCGATGTCGAAGGCCCGGACGTCGCGCCCGGCCCGCCCCAGGGCGCCGACCACGCTGCGCCCGGTCCTCCCGCTTGCCGCGGTGACCAGGATCATCGAGATTGATCCCGTTCCGGCCGACCAGGCTTCGTAGGTGCGCTGGGCTCGAGGCTGCCAGCTTCCCCTGACGAGCTGGCGCCACGGGGGGCCTGGCGGGCAAGCAGTGCGCCCCAGCCCTCGCTGTCGCCGGGGACGATGGCCTTGGGCGGGTCGGCAACGAGAACATGAGCCTCCCCCGTGAGGATCGCCATGGCGATGGCCCGGGCCACCAGTTCGGGCGGGTCGGGGGTGATGGAGCGTCCCCCGGTGACCAGATGGCCGGCCCGCAGGTGCTGGTGGAACTCGGTGGCGGTGACCGACGGGTAGACGACGGACACCGCGATCCCGGCCGGGGCGAACTCGACCCGTCCGACCTGGGAGAGCATGTTGAGGGCGGCCTTGGTGGCGGAGTACCCGCCGAGCCCGGCAAAGACCCGGAGCGACGTGGCCGAGCTCACGTTGATGATCGCCCCACCGGACCCCGACCGCATGTGGGGAAGGACGCTTTGCATTCCGACCAGCGAGGCCACCACGTTGAGCTCGAACACGGCCCGGAGGTCGACCGGGTCCAGCTCCTCGAGGGGCACGTGGAGACCCTGTCCGGCGTTGTTGACCAGGACGTTGACCTTGCCGTAGGTGTCCACAGTCCGTGCCACCAGGCGCTCGATGTCCTTCACGATGGTGAGGTCCGTGGCGACAGCGAGCGAGCCGGGGAGCTCCACCGCCAGCGCCTCCAGTCGGTCGGCTCGACGTGCGGCGAGCACCACGTGGGCGCCCAGACCGCTCAGGAGGCGAGCCGTAGCGGCTCCGATGCCCGATGACGCTCCCGTGACGATACAGACGCTGCTGTCGATCTCCATTGCCGCCTCCCAGTCTCGAACGGTCCGTTGGACGAGCGGCTCCTACTCGGTACGAGACAGGCCCCGGAACGCCAGCACGAAGAAAACCAGGGCGAAGATCGCCACGATGGCAAGTTCGACCCAAATGGGCAAGGAGTAGCGGAAAATGGTCACGCTGGTCGGGAAGCGAGCTCGCGCCGCCGGCGACATGTTCTGGGCCGCCAAGACGACCTCGCGGAAAGGTGCCACCGCGTAAGTGAGCGGGTTCAACCGGGTGATCACGGTCAGCCAGCCAGGGAGTCCGTTGAGGGGGAAGAGCGCTCCCGACAGGAACAGCATCGGCATGAGCAGCATCTGCATGATGACTTGGAAGGACTCCATCTTCTGGATGCGGCTTGCCACGAAGACGCCGAAGGTGGTCATCGCCACCGCCATCAGCAACTCGAGTCCAATCATCTGGACCACCAGAATTGCGGTGAGATGGATGCCCACGAGCGGGGCCAGCACCAGCATGATGGTTCCCTGAACCGCCGCGACCGTCGCACCTCCGACCGTCTTGCCGAGCACAAGCGACGTCCGGCTCACTGGGGCGACCAGCATCTCGCGCAAGAAGCCGAACTCACGATCCCAGACGATCGAAAGTGCCGAGAACATTGCCGTCATGACGACGCTCATGGCCACCACACCGGGATAGATGAACTCGCGGAAGCTGAACCCTTTGGTCGCTCCCACCAGTCCGCTCATGCCGTAGCCGAGGACGAATAGGAACAAGATGGGTTGGATCAGCCCGCTCACGATCCGGGTACGAGTGCGCACGTAACGGATGAGCTCGCGTTCCCACACCATGCCGACAACCCGGACCTCGTTGGACACCCGTGTCTCGGGGACCCCCTTCAGGGTCGACGGACTGGTAGCCGTTGCGACGGTCACGATTCCGACCTCCTCAGCCCCGCCGGGCGCCGCGAGCGCGAGCGAACATGGGGACGGCCTCACCGTGCTGCTCTCGGATCTCGCGCCCGGTGAAGTGCAAGAACACGTCGTCGAGGGTCGGGCGATGAGCTCGCACCGTGCGCACCGCCACACCGGCCGCCGCCACGATCGGGCCGACGGCCGCTTCTTCGTCGGCCACGAAGGCAGTCAGACCATCCTCGGTTCGCTCCACCTGGTATCCGGCCCGCTTCAGCGAGGCCAGGGCAGCCTCGTCATCGGCTGTCTCCAGCGCCACCGTGTCCGTGCCGACCGATGCCTTGAGGGCATCGGGGGTGTCGATGGCAATGACTGAGCCGTAGTCGATGATGGCGATCCGCTCGGCGTATTCGGCCTCATCCATGTAGTGGGTGGTGAGGAAGATGGTGACACCCTCCTCGCGGCGCAGCCGCTGGATGTCGTCCCAGATCAGGGCGCGGGTCTGGGGGTCGAGGCCGACCGTCGGCTCGTCGAGAAACAGAACCCTGGGGGTGTGGAGCATGCCGCGGGCGATCTCGAGGCGGCGGGCCATTCCTCCCGAGTAAGTCGAAACCAGATCCTTCCGACGATCCGAAAGGGCGACCAAATTCAACACCCGGGAGATTCGGCCGTCGACCTGGTCGTGCGGTATTCCGTAGAGCACAGCGTGGAACCGGAGGTTCTCCTCGGCGGTGAGCTGGTCGTCGAGCGTCTGCTCCTGGAAGACGAGCCCGATGTGACGCCGCACGGACCTGGCCTGGGAGGTGACGTCGAATCCCGCGACCCTGGCCCGCCCCGAAGTTGGACGCGCCAAAGTGCAGAGCATCTTGATGGTCGTCGACTTCCCGGCGCCGTTCGGTCCGAGAAAGGCGAAGATTTCGCCCTGGGCCACCGAGAAGTCGATGCCGTCGACGGCAGCCAGTTCGCCGTAGTGTTTGACCAGATCGTGGACCTCGACGGCCGGCTCGACCGCCGCGTCCTCGGCTGTGCCAAGCGCTTCGGTGGCGACGACGCTCACCACGGCACGCCGCTCCAAATCTGGCGCAGCACGACTCGAATGGTTCGAACTCTCCGGCTCACGTTTCGAGGCTCGCGCCTAGTGGCGCCATCCACCAGGGCCAATGGTCCCGGTGCGGCCCCGAACGCCGGATCGGTGGTCATCATCTCCCGTCGGATCAGCGCTCGGTGCTGCCTCTCGCAAGCGGTGCTGAACCCATGGCGTGACCGACCGCACATGCCGGTGTGCGTGCGCTCCCCAGGATGCCCCGGGCTGGATCAACCGCCCGGGATCGCAGTTGGGCCTCTTTCTTGCCAAGGTGAGGGTCGCGGGTTCGAATCCCGTCGTCCGCTCCAGAGAGATTCCAGGTAGCGGCGGTGCCCAGGGCCTCGAGCATCCTGATCTGAACAGCCCCGAGACCCTCACCGAGGGTCTGCACACTATTCGGCGCTGACGGGTATCTCTTCCACCCTCCGACCGTCGCGCATGTAGACGGTGCGCTCAGCTGCCCGCGCGACGCTGTGGTCGTGGGTGACAAGGAGGATCGTTACTCCGGTCGAGTGGAGCTGCTGGAACACCTGGAGCATGCGATTGACGGATTCGGAATCCAAGTTTCCGGTTGGCTCGTCTGCCAGGAGGACACGCGGCTCATTGGCCAATGCCCTGGCGATGGCGACTCGCTGACGTTCGCCCCCAGACAACTTGGTTGGCAGCCGATTCTCACGCCCCGCCAGGTCCATTTCCTCAACCAATTCGAGGGCGCGAGCTCGGCGTTTGTGGGCTGAGCGGTGCGTGGCGAACATCGCCACTTCGATGTTGGCCAGTACCGATATTTGGGGAATCAGGTTGTGCAGCTGAAACACGAGGCCCACCTGCTCGCGGCGGAAGCTGCTCAGATCGCGGATGGTTCTCAGGTCATGTCCGTCGACCAAGACCTTCCCCGACGTTGGAATATCGAGTGCGGCCACCAGGTGCAGGAGCGTAGACTTTCCGCATCCAGACGGTCCGGTGATAGCAATGAACTCACCCGTCGAGACGGTCAGGTCGACACCGTCGAGGGCTCGCACACCTCCTTCGTAGACCTTTACGACATCGCGTAACTCGATGGCCGGGTGTCCGAGCGGCGTTGGCTCACTCATAGCTCAGCGCCTTCAACGGTGCCAGGAGGGCGGCGCGGATGGCCGGGTACAGACTACCGAGGAGGGTCATGGCCAGCGCGGTGTAAAGAGCCCGCCAGAACGCCGACGTCGTGTAGTTGGCTTGAAGCACTCCCTTCAGCTGTGGCAGATGCTCGAGGACGCTCGTGACCCCGAAGGCAAGCGCTACCCCGATCATCGCTCCGGCCAGAGCCAGGGTCAGGTTCTCACCGAGCATCAGACCCACTATGCGTCGGCGTGTCCATCCAATGGCCCGTAGAAGTCCGAACTCGCGTGTTCTTTCGAACAAGGACAGCAGCATCGTATTGCCGACGATAACCGCACCAATCAGCACTGCGAGCACCGTGCTCCCCGTTACCGCCGCCTTCAGGTACACCAGGTCCCGGTCGGCACGCCCGAACTGGGCCGCGGTCTGAATGGTGGTGAGCTCGGGCATGTTCGCGTCGATCCGACGGGCGACGGTCGTCGGCGACACGCCCTTCGTGACCTTCACGAATGCCATGGTCACAATGCCCGGGACTCGGTTATACGCTTGGATTGCGGGCAGAGGGAACATCGCACCCGCGTCGCCGAAGCTGTTCCCCGTTGAATAGATCCCGGTGACGGTGTTCCACGTTCCGTTAGCGTGGAAGCGAGAACCGACCCGCAGCCCAAAGTTCGCGGCCGCACGCCACCCCAGCATGACCTGATTGGGCGCCGTCGGCCGGTACGGATGACCCGCCACGACGGTCACGCCGAACGAGGCGAGGTCGGAGGGAGCGATGCCAATCTCAATGAACACTGGGGTGGCGGCACTCAAGTTTTGGGTTTCCACCAGCACCCCGACCGTCTGCGCCACGCCGGCGGTCCGAGATATTTGAGCGAGCTGCCCCTCGTCGACGGCGCTGGCGAGGAGATCAGCAGAGTTCTTCTGGGCCACGGTGAAGTTGGCTTTGCCGATGGTGACGATGGCGGCGGCCGACTGTTCGAGGCCGCCGCTCGTGACGGCCAGCGTGACGACCGTCATGACTGCGAAGGCGATGGCCGTGATCAGCCCCAGAGACCGGGCCTTCTTGGACCAGACGTTCCAAAACGCGAACGCGAGAAAGGTCACGGGCGGACCACCTCCGAGGAGCCTGGGGCTTGAGTCGACGCGCCGAGCACAAAGCCGCGCTCCGGGTGCCAGATCGTGCCGAGAGGAGCATCCGGCAGCCGGATAGCGACCAACCGAGTGGGGACCATCGGGATCGCCATGGCTGTCCTTTCAGGGTTAGGCACCGGACCTCCCGAAAGAATGACGCCTGGACCTCACCTCGCGGTAGGGCCAAAAGACAGTCTGCGGCGGGGTCTCCCGGCGGTACACGCGGGTGTCGCTTCCCCATAATCCGTTGAAGAGTCTACGCGTTTTGCGGGTAGCGTCGTCCGTTCCCCGATGTGCGCAGGGCGTACACCTATGCGTACCTATGCGCCCCGCCGCCGCCAGGGCGGGCTAAGCAGAGGTTCCGGCTGCACCCGGCTATCAGCTTCCGGAGAAGGGGCACTATTTCGGGTTGTCCGCCACCGGATAGTGCTCAACCGAGGCATCTTCCCCAGGGAAGAACACGCCTTCGTGTCCGTCGTCGCTCCAACGCACCCGGTACGGCGGGCCCCCGTCGGGCCCCTCGACGTCGAGAATGAGCGCGTCACGATCGGCTTCCCCGACGTGGTGGCCTCGCACCACGATCTTGTCTCCGATGGCAGCTCGCATCGTACGCACCTCCTCTTGAGGTCGGCATCCCCGACTGATGGGGACACGGTACGCCGCATTGTGGCGACGCGACAGGGTCCTTCGCCACCTTCGAGCCCTGGCTCTCAGAGACAATGGGGCAACCTGCGCCGGTCCCCGACCTCGGATCGGGGGACTGGCTCGAAAGGCGGGGACTCTCAGCTCTACGGGCTCGGGTTAGGAGGAGCCCCGGATCGGCGCGATGGCGCCGCGAGGACGCGACGGGCCTCGAGGCGGCCGGCACGCATGAATTCCGGCCATTCTTTGGTGCTGAGGAACTGCCGGTAGAAGCCGGCCCCGCGGACCTTGGCGTAGGGCACGGGCTCGATCATCATCACGTCCGTCTCGCGCTCGAGCCGAACCAGATTGGTCCTCGCCAGTTCCTCTTGCTGGCAGGTGCGGACCTGGCTGGCGATGTAGAGGATGCTGGCGCGGCGGCCCTGCCAGCCCGAGGCGTCCTCGCCGACAAATCCCCTTGGGTAGAAGCCGTTGATCGCCAACACCACCTCGGGTGGCTCCTCAATGTCGAGGACGGGTCGCACCGGGAAGATGTCGACGATGCCGCCATCGCACCAGAAGCCGCCTCTGAGCATGACCGGCTCGATGAACAAGGGCAGGGCGATCGCCATATGGACAGCCCGGGCCACGGGCATGTCGGGGTAGGTGCGGGGGCCGATGTACTCGAGGCGATTGTCCTCGATATTCCAAATGGGTGCGTAGGCGGGAATCGGCATCTCGGCGAGGGTCATGTCGCCGAGTAGTCGGCGATAAGACGCCTCGATTCGACCACCTCGGATGATGCCCGCAAAGCCCTTCGCCGCTCGGGGAACGAGGGAGGCCAGCATCGGCCAGTCGATGTCGACGTAGTCGTCGGGACAAAGACCGAGTGTGAAAGCTGCGACCTCGTCGGCCGGGATGCCAGCGGCGATGGGGAAGCCGAACAGCGCTGACCCCGAGCAGAGCGATATGACCGCTGGGCGGATATGTGCTTCTTCCAGTGCTCTCGCCGCCCCGACAACCGAGGCGAGAGCTCCGCTGCCCCCCGTCGCCAGTAACGCCAGGCGACGTCCCTCTATGTTCTCGACCGCCAGCGCCTGCGCTCGGGGGAACGGGTGCAGATTGGGTTGTCGTCGCCGCTCGAAGGGCAGGGTCACCACCGCACGGCGGGCATCATTGATCAGGCCGGCGTCCTCGCGCACCCCGTCCACGAGCTCTCTCGTCCGGGTGATGACGTTGAAGTACTGGCGGAGGCGGAAGACGTCGAGCATTGGGCCGAGCATGCGTCGAATTGTCCGATAGAAGCGCGTTCCCGGGTAGGGCCCAAGGTCCCTGGAAGGCTGGTTCTTCGAGGTTGTTCCCACGGCCAACGAACTCACAAGTCCCATTGTCACCAGCAACGTGCTCGTCGAGACTCGGCTCCGGTCCGACGAGCTACGCGGGCCTCCAGGCTCGCCCGTTCGCTCTCACCCACTACCGAGAGATACACGGTCCCTGGTCCACCTTGCGAGCTTCTGTGCTTCAAAGCGTCGGCATGCGACCACCTACGGGTTCTTACCGGAGATTGATGTCCGTCGAGCCGAACGCCGAGGAGCGATGCTTCGCACGACACGATGGAGATTCCCTCCCGGGGTGTTGGCCCACGCCGATGGTCCTTCTACTTTGCGGACGAGATCGACTCCTTATCGGGTTCGTGGCTCCGGAGCTCGAGGCAGGACGAAGCGTTCGACAGCGTCGGCAAAGCCCTCCTTCTCGTTGGTCTCCGTCACCCGACGGGCGGCTCGTTGCACCTGAGGGTCGGCGTTTCCCATGGCGATGCTCAGGCCTGAGTGGGCGAACATCAAGACGTCGTTGGGCATGTCGCCGATGGTGGCGATCTCATCGGTGGACAGCTTGTACTTCTGAGCCAAGTACCTGGCCACGGCGCCTTTGTTGGCGTCGGGGTGGGTGATGTCTAGGTAATAGGGCTGGGACGCTGCCGCCGTGACGTGGTCCCCAAAGCGCTCGTGGGCTGCTGCGGAGGCCTTCGACACCGCGTCGTGGTCGTCACTCACGCCCACGATCTTTGCCACATCGTCTGTCAGTCCCTCGATACTCGTCATGACCTTGGGTTCGAACTTGACCGTCCATGCCTCACGGTCCACGTGTGGTCCCTTCGGGTCCGGGACGTACCAGTCGGCACCACGATAGAGCCACACGCTCAGGTCGAAGGAGGCCATGAGCGCAACGATGGGCCTGACCAGGTGCTCGGGGACGACGCGCTGTTCGATGACGGTCATGTCGCGGTCGACGAGCAGGCCCCCGTTGAAGGCGGCGATGGGTGTCTGCAGATCAAGTGGCTCGACGAGCATGGCCATTCCTCGAGGAGGACGTCCGCTCGTGATGGCGAAGAGAATGTCGGCATCGCGGAGGCGATGCACGGCGGCGATCGCCCGGTCGGTGAGGACCTTGTCCTGGGTCACGAGGGTACCGTCCACGTCGGCCAGCATGAGGCGAATGGGCGGGGGGGTCACGGCGCGGCCTCGGTCCTGACCGCGGCCTGATTGGCCTCGAAGACGATCTGCTTGGCTCTCACGATGTCGTCGCGTACCTCGGGCGAGAGTGGAGGCGTGGCGCCGAAGAGCCCGCGCTGGAACGAGGAGCGGTGGTCGAAGGCGAGAAGGTACAGCGGCGTGCCGTAGCGCGATGCCATCTCAGTCCTCCTCGGGGAGATGCCAGCGGTGGGGCGCGACCACCTTGTCGATCGAAGGTGGGCCCCAGGAGCCGGGCGCATAGGGCTCGACCGGCGGAGGGTGCTCGAGCAGGGGCGCCGAAACCTCCCACAACCTCTCCACCTGGTCGGCGCTCGTGAAGAGCGACTGGTCACCGAGCATGGCATCGAGGATGAGACGTTCGTAGCCTGTCAAGTCGTTGGAAGCGCAGAAGGAGTCCTTGTATCGGAAGATGAGCTTCGCCTCTCCGAGCCGCATGTCCGGGCCCGGCTCTTTGGCCAGAAAGCGCACTTCTATGGACCCCGGGTCGCTGAAATCGATGTTGATCTCGTTCAGCCGATCCTCAGGCTTGGAGCGAACCTCCAACGGGAACATGCGAAGGGTCGGCTCGCGGAATCCAAGGGTGACGACTTGTCGGCTGGCCCGGAGCGACTTGCCGGTGCGCAGGTAGAAGGGGACGCCGGCCCAGCGCCAGTTCTCTATCTCTGCCCGTAGGGCTACGAAGGTCTCGGTCCGGGAGTCGGGCGCCACCCCAGGCTCGGCCAGATAGCCGTCGTATTGGCCGGGCACGACGTGCTTGGTGTCGACGGGCCGCATGGAATCGAAGACCTTCTGCTTCTCGTCTCGAAGCGCTTTCGCCGACAGGGTGGTCGGCGGCTCCATGGCGACGAACCCGAGAACTTGGAAGAGGTGGGTGACCACCATGTCGCGGAACGCGCCCGTTCCTTCATAGAAAGCGGCCCGCCCCTCTATCGACAGCGTCTCGGGGACATCGATCTGCACGTATTCGATGTGCTCTCGGTTCCACACCGGCTCGAAGAGTCCGTTGGCGAAGCGAAAAGCGAGGATGTTCTCGACGGATTCCTTGCCGAGGAAGTGATCGATCCGAAAAACGCGCGACTCGTCGAACACGCCGTGTACTTTGTCGTTCAAAGCTTTGGCCGAAGCCAGATCGGTGCCAAAAGGCTTCTCGATGATCACCCTTGCCCCCTGCGCCAGGCCGGTGCTTCCGAGCATCTCGACCACCGATCCGAACGCCACCGGGGGGACGGCCAGATGGTAAAGACGCTGGGGGTCGCCGCCGATCTGTCCTTCGGCGTCCT
>Ga0209415_10011828_pt1 | contig 14651 bp, 14 predicted proteins | sample PeaSoiSIISIP2007_FD_187696 | JGI IMG/M metagenome (GOLD analysis project Ga0209415, IMG submission 187696) | Peat soil microbial communities from Weissenstadt, Germany - SII-SIP-2007 (SPAdes) (version 2) | ecosystem: Environmental > Terrestrial > Soil > Wetlands > Peat | place: Germany...
GGGGAAGACACGTCTACTTCTACCCCGGCGCTGGATAGTCGAGGGGGTCCTCGCCCACCGCCTTAGGCTTCTTTTTAGATGAGAATATTTCTTAGAGGGGTTGCGTCCGATGCCAAACCATATCCGCGACTCTCGCCGGCTTTGTCGCAGCGTTCCTAAGTTTTCGTCTCGTCGGGCGGCGTGGGTGACGCGAATGCCTACGTGCGCGTTGAGGGGGCTTATTTAGGATGGTCGCTAGACTACGGCGATGGACTGGATGGCTACGGCGGTTGAGGACTGAACAGTGCTCTGTTGTGGTCGCGGCGTGCTCAATGCTTATTGCCCTGCTCTCTCTCGGATTGACTACTTACGAGGCTTGGGCAATCCGGAACCACGATAGACTCTCGGTTCAACCACGAATCTCACTGGCGTACTACTTCGACGACACTGGCGTTGGTTGGCGCTTCTCGAATGTCGGTTTAGGTCCGGCACGGATACGCGGGTTCAAGGTCTTCGTCGATGGTATCTCGCAGAGGCCAGTTTTAGAGTTTTCGGACATCGTCTTCAGCACGTTTAATCTTGACCCGGGGACCAAAATTAAGTTCACGAATATTTTTGCCGGCGACCTTCTTCCGAGCGGTCATGATGGGATTCTTGCTTGGATACCCACAGGTCCCGAAGCTACCAAGGTCAACGCGGGGCGTAAACGAATGTACTTCGAGCTCTGTTACTGTTCTTTATACAATCAATGTTGGCGGTTCACGAACACTACGGCAACGCCAAGAGAAGGAATAAGAGACGATTCCTGTAGTACCTTCTCAAAAGACCCTCCAAGCATTTGGTGGGAGCCTTAACAGATTCGCAAAGGTCACTAGGACGTATGCCGATGAACGAACACAATTCCGCGCCGCTCCTGCTGGCCATCAAGGCACTAGAAACATTCTGTAAACTAGCCGGGCGAGTTCGATTACAGCCTCGTGAGTGGCTCGGGGACATCACTCAGCGCACGGCGTAGAGCTGCCCGTCCTCAGAGCTGAAATAGAGGGTGCCGTCTGTGCCCACGGCCGCCGAGGAGTCGACGAGGTCGGCGTGACCCGACTGATGAAGTTGATGGCCGCGAAAGGAGGAAGAACAAATGTCTTGGATACGTTTGAAGCAGGAGGACAAACCGGTTTGGATCAATGGCGTAAGGGTGTCCTACGTGACCGAAGCCGAACGTTCGGGTGTCCTCGGCACCAACATTGTTTTTGAAAGAGGCCTCAACATTGTTGTAGACGAAACGCTCGAGCAGGTAGCCGGCGCCCTGAGGGAGGCGTCTGCTGTGGACATCAGGTGATTCCGGCTCAGTGTCGCGTTACAGCCTTCCCCTCGCTTAGGTGGGAGTTGCCTTTGAGCCGGTCGCCCCTCACGAACTCAATTGATACGCGCCGATGTCGCACTTGCCCGCGGGTCGCTTCACGCCGCGCTGATCGGTCGGCAAGCAATGGCCGCCCTTCCCGGTAGGACTCCCGGGGTTGCCCTTTTCCAGCGCGGGCGAACCGGCCTCCAGCGCCTGGGTCTCGGTCGTGCCGGGTGGATTCAACGACAACGCTTGAAGCATCGGGTCCTCGCCGACGACGTCGGTCGAGGCATTCCCGCTGATCGTGCATCCGCTCGCGTCCAGGATGAGATTGTAGCCGGTCGACTTCAGGTTGCTCGCGCAATCCGCCGAGGAGACCGTGTCGGTGTTGTCCGCGATGATCGAATTGCCGCTGGTGATGAAGCTCATGCTGGCTTGCGTGTCGATGCCGCCGCCGACCGAAGCCGTGTTGCCGGCGATCGTCACGTTGTTGAGCCTCACGGTGGAGGCCAGATTGCAGATGCCGCCGCCGTGCGACGCCATCGCTTGATCGGTCCGCGCCAGGTTGCCGCTAATCGTGCTGTCGAGGATGGTCAGAGCTTTTCCATCGACGAAGATCCCACCGCCGAGCGCCTCGGAAAGACCCTCCTGCGACGCGGTGTTGTCGCTGATGGTGCTGTTGCGGATGGTCGCCTTGCTGCTCGCGCCGATCACGATCCCCCCGCCTTCGTTGCCCGCGTTGCCGCTGATCGTCGAGTTGGTGATGGTCGCGGTTTTTTTGGTCGTCGTGGCGAAGAACAGGCCGCCACCGCCGAGTGCGCTGTTATCGCTGAGGGTCGAGTTGATGATGATCAGCGACCCCACCTCGGCCCCCACGCCGCCGCCGCCTCCATCGGTGACCGTGTTCTCGGTAACCAGGCAATCCTCGATCGTGAGTTTGTTTGCAACCGAACTGACGCCGCCGCCAAGGCCCTGGCTCGCAGTGTTCTCCCCATGCTGGATGGTCATTTTCGCGAGCTTCAGCGTGGTCTTGCGGCCGACGTTGAAGACGATGCCGCGTTGCTGCCGTCGACGATGGTGTTGCCGGCGCCGGCGCCCTGGATCACGAGCGTCAGGCTCTTCGGCTTTGCGCCGGAGTTGATTACGACGTGTTCATCGAAGGTGCCCGCGACGATGGTTATTACCGCAATCGTTTTTGCCTTATTGACGGCGGCCTGGATGGTCGCGCTGCACTTCGCAGTGTTTGCCGGATCGACGCAGAGCTTCTGAGCGGCTTCGCCGGCACCGGCGTTGAACAACATCACGGCGCAGATGACCGCGATAAACGTCCGCGAGATTTCAAACGGGCGCATCAACCGATTCACCCCCTGCGCTTTCGCGCCTACTTGTACGTAATCTTCATCGTGCCGCCGGTGCAGATGAAGCGCCACCCTGCCCCGCTCACCTGCCCCGAACTGTTGAGCGTCGGGACATTTCTGGTGACGGTCGCTTCGCCGAGGTCCGCCACGCCCATCCAGAGCACGAAGCCGGTGCCGGCATTGTAGCCGGTGACGTAGGTATCGAGCCAGAAGCTGCCATTGCCGCCCGTGTCGTCGCCGATATTGACGGGAATCCCGTAGCAGTAGAGCGGCGAGCTCTCGCGGCCGCAGTTATATCCGGTCCCTACGTTAGCCTTGAAGCTGAGCACCTGCCCGGGCGCTTCGTCCGCGGCCCGGCCGACCGCCTGAGTGAGCAGACCAAAACCCAGGGCCACTACAATCGTAAAAATTCTTCTGCCGATCATCAACCAATTTCTGTGTAGACTTTTATGAACCGGCGGCAGCGTACAGCGGCCCTCTTCGCGATGCAACGCGCGCAGCGGTTTTCGCCGTCCCTGCACGCATTGACTACGCCGGGAGCGGCTCAAAAACGGCGGCGATGGCGCGATGGACCGGGTCCGCCCGCTTCGGTGGCGGGGGCGGTCTCCGCCGCACCCTCGGCGCGCTTGCGATGGCCGAGCTGATCGAGCATCCGCAGCACCTGGAAATCACGCGGCGCCAGCTCGACCGCCGCGCGCAGATAGGTGACCGCGCTCGATTTGCGGCCCATCGCGAGTGCGGCGCGCGCCAGCATCCGCAGCAGTTCCGCCGATTCGACGCCCAGCTCGCGCGCCCGCCTGAGCGCCCGCATCGCCTCGCCCGGCGTCGCCTTCTCGAGCATGAACGCTCCGAGCGCCATCGCAGCCGGCGCGCTCAGCACGTCGAGCTCGACCGCGTCACGGATCATGACGAGCGCCGCGCGCCGCCCGCCCGAGGTCCACAGCTTCTCGGCCTCGTCGCGCAGCCGCTCGGATTCCTCGCGAAAGCATTGCGCGCGCACCTCGACGGTCGCCAGCTTCGATCCGACCTCGGCCCGGATGAGCATGACGCGCGGACCCAGGTACTCGCCGAGTCGCGCCAGGATCTCCTGCTCGCCGCCTTCGCCGGGCTCGAAGAAGATCGCGCCGAGCGCGTCCTCGAGATGGTCTTCGCGCCGGATGGTGAGCGTGCGCCGCTGCCTCATCGCCCCCTGCCCCGCCGCCTCAGACCCGTTCGTCCGGGTCGAACAGCTTGCGGTACTCGTCGAGCGCGAAGCGATCGGTCATCCCGGCGATATAATCGGCGACCACCCGCGGCAGCGGCTCGCCCTCGCGTTCCATCCGGCTCAGGATATGGGCGGGAATCTGGCGCGGCTCGCTCATGTAGGCCTTGAACAGCGCTTCGAGCACCCGGCCCGCCTTCTCGGTCATCCGGCTGACGCGGTAATGGCGATAGAGCCGCTCGCGCATGAGCTGACGCAGCTCTTCGACCTGCGGTTGCATCGCGGGGCTGAAGGCCGAGAGCGTGGTTACGGCGCGGCGCACGTCGTCGACGGTCGCGATGCCGAGGCGGGTGAGTGTCGCGTCGATATTGCCGAGCAGGTCGGTCACCATTAGGTCGATCATGCGGATCACGGTCTGATAGCGGCCGACGCGCGCGTCGGCTTCAGGAGCAAGTTTGCGCGCGGCCGCGGCGGCCTCGCGATAGAGCCGCGCGGCCTCCAAGTCGGCGACGGTGAGCATCTGCGCCTTCACGCCGTCGTCGACATCGTGGGCGAGGTAGGCGATCTCGTCGGCGAGGTCGACGATCTGGGCCTCCAGGCACGGAAATTGGCCGGGATCGAATTCGCGCGCCGCAGGACGCTCGCGAAAATGCGAGTGCTTGATGATCCCCTCGCGCACCTCGAAAGTCAGGTTGAGGCCGCGAAAGGCCGGGTAGCGAATCTCGATCCAATCGACGGTGCGCAGGCTCTGTGCGTTGTGATCGAAGCCGCCGTACGACGCCATCAGGTCGTTCAGCACGCGCTCGCCGGCGTGGCCGAACGGCGTATGGCCGAGATCGTGGGCGAGTACGACCGCCTCGGCGAGATGCTCGTTGAGCGCGAGGTTGCGCGCGATGGTACGGGTAATCTGCGCCGCCTCGATCGTATGGGTCAGGCGGGTGCGGTAATAGTCGCCCTCGTGATTGACGAATACCTGGGTCTTGTATTCGAGCCGGCGGAAGGCCGCGGAATGGATGATCCGGTCGCGATCGCGCTGGAACGCGGTGCGCATTGGATGCTCGGGCTCGGGAAAGCGCCGGCCGCGGCTCGCGCGCGAGCGCATCGCATAGGGCGCAAGCGTGCGCTCCTCAAGTTCTTCGAGCGCGTTGCGGTCGCGAAGCATCGGTAAGGATAGCGATCCGGATGCTACCACGGCGCGAGCGGGCTCCGCAGCCCGCCCCCGACCGTCTGTGCACAGCGGTTAACGCTCTTTATAATTCCGTCTGGAGGGGTGTGGAGGTTCCGTGGCACGCAGGTGGGCGCTGGGGCGGGCGATTCTGTTTTCGATCGCGATCATCGCGGCCGGCTGCGCGACTTATCGCCCCGCCCCGCCGCCACCATCGCCGCCACCGCCGGCCCCGCGCGCTGCTCATCCGGGCACCATCGTCGGCGTCGCCTCATGGTACGGGCCGGGCTTTCACGGTCGTCGCACCGCCAGCGGCCGGGTCTACGATCAAAACGAGCTGACGGCGGCCTGCAACTCCTTTCCGCTCGGCAGCCGCGTGATGGTGACGAATCTCGCCAACGGGCGCACGGTCGAGGTGCTGATCAACGACCGCGGCCCGTTCAAGAAAGGCCGCAAGATCGATCTCTCATACCGGGCGGCCGAATACCTCGGGATGCTTGGCCCGGGCACCACGCGCGTCAGCCTCGAAGCGCTCGACGGCGCGATGCCGGAGGCGGCGATCCGTTACTATGTGCAGGTCGGCTCTTTCAGCCGGCCCCAGGCGGCCGAGGAGCTGCGCGAGAATCTGATCCGGCGTTTCCCGGACGTACAGATCTACGATCTCAACACCGATACGCAGCGCTACTACCGGGTGCGGATGGGCGCGTTCCTGACCCGCGAGCAGGCGGCCGAGCGCGCGCGGCAGGCCACGGATCTCGGCCTCCCGATGATTATCGTCAGCGAATAGCGCCTACACACCGAGCATCGCGCGGGCGCGCGCGACCAGCAGGCGTTCGTTCTCGTGGGTGAGCAGACGCTCCGCCTCGCCGATTTCGACCCATCGCGCTTCGGCGATTTCATCGTCATGGTCGGCGAGCGCGCCGCCCTGGTACTCCATCAGGTAGAAGTGCACGCGCTTGAAAATCGTGGTCGGCTTGCCGCGCGCCCGGCGGCGTTGCGAAAAGATGTACGAGACCTCGCCCAGCGGCTCGGCGATCGCCGCGTTAACGCCGGTCTCCTCGCGGGCCTCGCGTAGCGCCGCTTCGGTGACTGTCTCGCCGCGCTCAACGTGTCCCTTGGGCAGCACCCAGGTATCGCGGCCGGCGGGCCGCACCAGGACCACCTGCAGCGTGTCGCCGGGTCCACGGCGCCATACCAGGCCGCCCGCCGACAGCTCGCGGCGCACGGGACGCCGGCCGGTCTTGGGAGCTGATTTTTTGGTCGCCGGCATGACTCACAATGTTTATCAGTTCCGCTATCCGACGTCGCCGAGGCTGAAGCCTTCGCGCAACAGCCCGCGCAGGGCGCTCCGGCATCCGGCCGACTCTTCAAGTTCTAATTTAGGATCGCGCAGGAGCCAATCCTCGGCCATCCGGCGCGCCCGATCGATCAGCGCATAGTCGGAAATGAAGCGCGCGAACCGCAACGGCAGCGCGCCGGATTGTCGCGAGCCGAGCAGGTCGCCCGGCCCACGCATCCGCAGGTCCGCCCGTGCCACCTCCTCGCCGCTGCGGCTGGCGGCCAGCAGTTCCAGTCGGGCGCGCGCCGTCGCGTCGGCCGGCTCGGAGATCACCAGGCAACAGCGCGATGGCGCGGGACCGCGGCCGACGCGGCCGCGCAACTGATGGAGCTGCGCGAGGCCGTAGCGCTCGGCGGCGACGATCGCGATCACGGTTGCCGCGGGCACGTCGATGCCGACCTCGACCACCGTGGTCGAGACCATCACGTCGAGCGCGCCATCGCGAAACGCGCGCATCGCGCGTTCCTTTTCGACCGCCGGGAGCCGGCCGTGCAGCACGCCGATTCGCGACTTGCCGAGCACGCCGTTGCGCAAGCGCTTGACGATCGCCTCGATCGACGGCAGCTCCTCTTCGTCACCCTCGATCAGCGGCACGACGAAGTAGGCGCGATGACCCGCGTCGACCTCGCGCCGGACGATCTGTTCGACTTCGCCGAACCGGCGTTCCTCGGAAATTTCCGTTGCGATCGGCGTGCGGCCCGGCGGCAGCTCGTCCAGGATCGTGAGATCGAGATTGGTGAACAGCAGCATCGCGAAGCTCCGCGGGATCGGCGTCGCGGTCATCAACAGCAGATGCGCGCCGGGACCGAGCGCCTTCAGGCGCGCGCGCTCGAAGACGCCGAAGCGATGCTGTTCGTCGACGATCGCGAGGCCCAGCCGCGCCGGCCTGACGCCCTCCTGGATGAGCGCGTGGGTGCCGAAGAGCATCGCGATTTCGCCGCGCGCGAACTCGCGCAGGATTGCACTCCGGGCGGTGCCCGCGACCCTGCCCGTCAGCAGCGCGCTGCGGACGCCGAGTGCGCCGCACATCCGCTCGAAACTTCGATAGTGCTGCTCCACGAGCAGCTCGGTCGGCGCCATCAACGCAACCTGGTGGCCCGATTCGATCGCGCGCAGCGCGGCCCAGAACGCCACCAGCGTCTTGCCGCTGCCCACGTCGCCCATCAGCATCCGATTCATCTGGCGATCGCGCACCAGCTCGGTGTCGAGCTCGCGGATCGCCCCGCGTTGCGCGCGCGTCAGCTCGAATGGCAGCCCGCTCAGCAACCGCTGGCTGAGGGTCCGCGCGCGCCCGAACGGCGGTCCCCTGCGCCGGGCCTTGCGCGCGCGCTCGATCAGCATCGCGATCTGAAAGACGAACATCTCCTCGAGCGCCAGCGCGGCATGGGCGTCGCTGCGGCCGGCGTTGAGCTTTGCGATGTCGGCGTCGGGCGGCGGCGCGTGAAGTTCACGCAGAGTGTGGCCCAGGGTCGGAAGCTCGGCCGCGTGACGCAGCGATTCCGGAAGCGCGCCATCCAGGTCCCCCGCGATCGCTTCCAGAGCACGTGCGACGGCCGCGGCATAGAGGCGCTGCGGGATCTCTTCCGGCAGGTTGTAGATCGGACGCAGCGGGCGCGCGCCGGCGTCGCCGATCCGTTCGACCTCGGGATGCGCCAGTTCGAGCACGCCGTCCGAACCGCGGGAGACCTTGCCGTATGCGGCCAGCCGTTCGCCCGCCGGCAGCCGCCCCTGCATATAAGCCGGCAAGTTGAACCATACGACCCGCAGCCGCGCGCCAGTCGCGTCGCGCAGCCATCCGGTGACCAGCCGACGCCATCTGAAACCGCGCATCGGACGCTCTTTGATGCCGTCGAGCTCGCCCTCGACGACCACCGTCGCGCCGGGCTCGAGGCCCGCAATCGGCACGCGCTGCCGCCAATCCTGGTAGCGGATCGGAAGGTTGAGCAGCAAGTCCAGAACGGTTGTGATGTCGCGTTCGGCGAGCGCCGCGGTTCGTTTCGGACCGATCCCGGGCAGCGCGCCGACGGGAGTTTCCGGCCTCAGCGCCGCCGGCTGCGACCCGCCGCCGCGTGCGGAAGGCATCCGGCCCGCACGGGCCGGAGTGGCGCGGCGTCGATCAAGGGTCAAGTGCCGTAGTAATCCTGCAGGGCGCGGACGTCCGGGCCGCCCCGGCGCAGCGCCGCGATCGCCTGTGCCGCGGCCTCCGCCGCCGCGATCGTGGTGAAGTACGGCAGGCGCCTCTCGAGCGCCGTGCGCCGAATCGAGAACGAGTCCTGCTCGCCGAACTGGTCCGGCGTGTTGATGACCATCGCGACGCCGCCCGCGCGCATCAGGTCGACGACGTGGGGACTCCCCTGCCCCACCTTGTTGACGATCGGGCAGGTGATGCCGAGCGCGGCGAGCCGCCGCGCGGTGCCGGAAGTCGCGATCAGGTCGAGGCCGCTCGCCACCAGCAGTCGCGCGATCGGCTCGAGCGCCGCCTTGTCGCCATCGCGCACACTGATGAACACCGTGCCCGCCAGCGGGAGATCGGTCGACGCGGCGAGTTCGGCCTTCGCGAACGCCATCGCGAACGTCGTATCGATCCCCATCACCTCGCCCGTCGAGCGCATCTCGGGTCCCAGCACCGTATCGACGCCGGCGAAGCGTGCAAACGGAAAGACCGATTCCTTGACCGCGATATGCTCGGGGATTCGTTCGGCGGTGAAGCCCAGTTCGTTCAGCGTGCGGCCGGCCATCACGAGCGCCGCGAGCTTGGCGAGCGGCACGCCGATCGCCTTGCTGACGAACGGGATGGTGCGCGAGGCGCGCGGATTGACTTCCAGGATGTAGACCTCGCCGCGATGAATCGCGTACTGCACGTTGATCAGGCCGACGACGCCCAGCTCGCGGGCCAGCATCCGGGTCTGCTCGCGCAGCGCCGCCTGGATAGCCGGGCTCAGCGTGCGCGGCGGCAGCACGCAGGCGCTGTCGCCCGAATGGATCCCGGCCTGCTCGACGTGCTCCATGATTCCGCCGATCACGACCGCGGTTCCGTCGGAGATGGCGTCGACGTCGACCTCGATGGCGCCTTCGAGATAGCGGTCGAGCAGCAGCGGACGCTCTTCGGAAGCGCGCAGCGCCTCGCGTAGATAGCGCCGCAGCCCCGTCTCGTTCGACACCAGCTCCATCGCGCGGCCGCCGAGCACATAAGAAGGACGAATCAGCACCGGGTAGCCGACCTGCGCCGCGCCGGCAATCGCCTGGTCGAAGTTGCGGGCCAGGATGCCGCGCGGCTGGCGCAAGCCGAGCTTCGCAACCAGCTCGTTGAAGCGTTCGCGATCCTCGGCGCGATCGATCGCGTCCGACGGCGTGCCGAGCAGCGGCACCCCCGCGCGCTCGAGCGCGACCGCGAGCTTGAGCGGGGTCTGGCCGCCGAACTGCACGATCACCCCCAGCGGGCGCTCGCGCTCGGCGATCGCGATCACGTCCTCAAACGTCAACGGCTCGAAGTAGAGCCGGTCCGAAATATCGTAATCGGTCGAGACCGTCTCAGGATTGCAGTTCACCATGATGGTTTCGAAGCCCGCCTCCTTAAGGGCGAGGCTCGCGTGCACGCAGCAGTAGTCGAACTCGATGCCCTGGCCGATGCGGTTCGGGCCGCCGCCGAGGATCATCACCTTGCGCCGGTCATCGGGCGGCGCTTCGTCCTCGCCTTCGTAGGTGGAATAGAGATAGGGCGTGAAGGCCTGGAACTCGGCGCCGCAGGTATCGACGGCCTTGAAGACCGGCAAGATTCCATGCGCCCGGCGCTGGCGCGCAATCGTCGCTTCGTCGGTGCCGGTGAGCCGGCCGATGCGATGATCCGAAAAGCCCTGGGTCTTGGCCTCCCGCAGGAGCTCGGGGCCGAGCGTCGCGTGCGCGATTCGACGCTCGCTCTCGACCAGCTCGGCAAAAGTGTCGATAAACCACTGATCGATGCGGGTCAGGCGCTGAATTTCCTCGCCCGGGATACCGGCCCTGAGCGCGTCGGCGAGGTCGTAAATCCGCCGGCTGCTCGGGATCGCCAGCCGGCGCCGGAGCTCGGCCCGCGCCGCGTCCGGCGCCAGGCCGTCGAGCGCGCTATCGAGCCCGTAGGAGCCGACTTCTAGCGAGCGCAGCGCCTTGTGCAGCGATTCCTTGAAGGTGCGTCCGATCGCCATCACCTCGCCGACCGATTTCATCTGCGGGCCCAGCTCGTCGATCGCGCCGGGGAACTTCTCGAAAGCGAAGCGCGGAATCTTGGTCACCACGTAATCGATAGTCGGCTCGAAGCAGGCCGGGGTCATCTTGGTGATGTCGTTGGGAATCTCGTCGAGCCGGTAGCCGACGGCGAGCCGCGCCGCGATCTTGGCGATCGGGAAGCCGGTCGCTTTGGAAGCCAGCGCGGAACTCCGCGAGACGCGCGGGTTCATCTCGATCACGACCATCCGCCCGCTGCCGGGCTCGACCGCGAACTGGATGTTCGAGCCGCCGGTGTCGACGCCGATCTCGCGGATGATCCTGAGCGCCGCGTCGCGCATCAACTGGTATTCCTTGTCGGTCAGGGTCTGAGCTGGGGCCACGGTGATCGAGTCGCCGGTGTGCACGCCCATCGGATCGAGGTTCTCGATCGAGCAGATGATCACGACGTTGTCGGCGCAGTCGCGCATCACCTCGAGCTCGAACTCCTTCCAGCCCTCGACCGATTGCTCGATCAGCACCTCATGGCTGGGCGAAGCACCGAGTCCCCACGCGACCTTGGCCTCGAACTCGGCGGCGTCGCGCGCGATCGAACCGCCCGTCCCGCCCAGCGTTCGCGAGGGCCGGATGATGACCGGCAGGCCGAGGCGTTCGCAGGCGGCGAGCGCCTCGTCGCGGTTGCGCGCGATGAAGGAGGCCGGCACTTCGAGTCCGATCGCGAGCATCGCGCGCTTGAAGAGATCGCGATCCTCGGCCTTCTTGATCGCCTCGAGGCCCGCGCCGATGAGCCTGACGCCGTGGCGTTCGAGCACTCCCGACTCCGCGAGCTCAATCGCCAGGTTGAGCGCGGTCTGACCGCCGACAGTGGGCAGCAGCGCATCCGGCTTTTCGCGCTCAATAATCTTCGCCGCCGAGGCCACGGTCATCGGCTCGATATAGGTCCGATCGGCCATCTCCGGGTCGGTCATGATCGTGGCCGGATTGGAGTTCATCAGAATCAGGCGGAGCCCTTCTTCGCGCAGGGCCTTGAGCGCCTGGGTCCCCGAATAATCGAACTCGCAGGCCTGACCGATGACGATCGGGCCCGAACCAATCAGCATGACCGACTTGAGATCGCGACGCAGCGGCAACTTAATCTTCCAATTTCAGTTCGCGGCGATCAGGAAACCGAGCCGTCTCCGGATGACTCTTGTGCCGCGACGCGCTCCAGCGCTTCGGCGCCGTGGCGCGGGAAAGCTTCGACCAAGCGTCGGAAACGGGTGAAAAGATAGCTGGCGTCATGCGGCCCCGGCGATGCTTCCGGATGGTATTGCACCGAGAAGAATGGCACGCCTACGCCGCGCAAGCCTTCGACCGTCTGGTCGTTAAGATTCAGATGCGAAAGTTCGGCGCGACCCGTGACCGACCCGGCATCGACCGCGAAACCATGATTCTGCGATGTGATCTCGACCCGGTTGGTGCGGAGATCCTTCACCGGATGATTCGCGCCATGATGGCCGAAACCGAGCTTGTAGGTTTTGCCGCCCAGCGCGAGCCCGAGAATTTGATGGCCCAGACAGATGCCGAAGATCGGCTTGCGGCCGATGAGTCCCGCGATCGTCTCGCGCGCATAGGGAACCGCTGCGGGATCAGCCGGGCCGTTGGAAAGAAAGATCCCGTCCGGATTGAGCGCCAGAATTTGCTCCGCAGTCGTAAACGCGGGCACCACCTTGAGGCGGAAGCCGGTTGCCACCAGGCGGCGCAGGATGTTGCGCTTGACGCCGTAATCGACGGCGACGACCAGCGGCGCATCGCGATGCGCGCCAGTACGCTGGAAGCCCCGTCCAAGCTGCCACTCGCCCCACTCCCATTCGTAAGGCTCCGCGCACGTGACCTCGCGCACCAAGTCGAGGCCCTCGAGGCCGGGCGCGGCCTTGGCCTTGGCGAGAAGGCTCGCGGGATCCGAATCGACGCTCGAGATGATCGCATTCTGCGCGCCGTGGGTGCGGATGCGCCGCACGAGCGCGCGCGTATCGATGCCCTCTATGCCGACCACGCCGGCGCGTTCCAGGTACTCGCCGAGCGTCATGGTCGAGCGCCAGTTCGACGGCCGCGGCCAGTACTCCTTGACCACGAAGCCCTCGACATAGACGCGTCCCGACTCGGCATCTTCGGGGTTGATCCCGACATTGCCGATCTCCGGATAGGTCATGCAGACGATCTGTCCCTTGTAGGACGGGTCGGTGAGCACCTCCTGGTAGCCGGTCATGGCGGTATTGAAAACCACTTCGCCAATACTCTCGCCGACCGCTCCGAAAGCCCGTCCGCGATAGACGGTGCCGTCGGCCAGGACCAGGTGTGCGATGCGCGGAGTGCTCATCGCCGAGGCGCTCCATTCGATGCGCGATAAACGATCGCGCCGCCGACCATAGTCATCGTGGCACGGCCCTTGAGCTTCATGCCTGCGAACGGAGTATTGCGGCTCCTGGAGAGCATCGTGGCAGGATCGACGGTCCAGGCGAGATCGGGATCGATAAGCGTGACATCCGCCGGCGCGCCGGGCGCCAGAGTGCCGGCGTTGAGCCGCAGAAGACGCGCGGGGTTAAGCGCCATCAGCTCGACCATCCGCGCAGGCGTAATGATCGCGCGATGCACTAGATCCATCGCGAGGCCGAGCGCGGTCTCGAGGCCGATGACGCCGTTGGCCGCGCCGGTCATCGCATTGGCCTGCTCGGCAGTCAGCCGGGAACTCGGTTGAAACGGGAAGCATTCGCCCAATCTCGATTGATTCTTCGAGCCCGCATCGTGCGGCGCGTGGTCGGTGGCGATCATATCGATCGTCGAGTCGGTCAGCGCCGCCTGCAGTGCTTCCAGGTTGTCGCGCCCGCGGAGCGGCGGATTCATCTTTGCGTCGGGACCGCAGCGCAGCACCGCGGTCTCGTCGAGCATGAAATGATGCGGCGTCACTTCGCAGGTCACGTTTGCGCCGCTGGCACGTGCGGCGCGGATCATCCGGAGCGATTCCGCCGTCGAGACATGCGCGATATGCACCGCGGCGCCGTTGCCGACCGCCAGCGCGAGATCGCGGCCGACCCGGCGCGCTTCCGCTTCGATCGGGATTCCCCGCACCCCTAACTCGCGGGCGATGGCGCCGTCGCCGATCGCGCCGCCCCGCGACAACTCGCGGTCCTCCTCATGCAGCGAAATCGCGAAGCCTAAGGTATTGATCCGATCGTACGCCTCGAGCAGCAGCCGCTCGTCTTCGATCGGCAACCCATCATCGGAAAAGAGCCGCGCCCCCGCTTCAACCATCGCCTCGAGAGCCACGATTTCGCGCCCTTCCAGCGCCCGTGTGACCGCCGAGACCGGCACCAGCCGCGCCGCACCGGCACGGCGCGCCGCGTCCAGCATGTAACGCGTGATCGCGGGCGAATCGTTGACCGGCTGCGTGTTGGCCATCGCGGCGACGCTGGCGAAACCGCCCGCGGCTGCCGCGCGCAATCCGCTTTCGATGGTCTCCTTCTCCGGAAAGCCGGGGTCGCGCAGATGGACGTGCGGATCGATGAAGCCCGGGACCACCCACTTGCCGGCGGCGTCGATCACCTGCGCGTCGGCGACCTTGCCCAACGTGCCGCGCGGCGCAACCTCGTCAATCTGCCCATCGACGATCAGGAGTTCGTAGTTTCCATCCACACCCTGGCCCGGATCGATGACGCGGCCGCCGCTGATGAGAATCGCGTTCATGGCGTCGCAGCCGATTCCTTCATCGATTCCAGGATCGAGTAGATCACGACCCGATCGGCCGTTTTGTGCTGGCCGTCGCCGCCGTGGGGATCGAGGCGGACCTGCACGCGTTCGTTGCGCGCGCTCGGGATGTTCTTGCCGACGTAGTTGGGGCGGATCGGAATTGCGCGATGGCCGCGATCGATCAGGACCGCGAGTTTCACCGCGGCCGGCCGGCCGTGCTGCCACAGCAGAGCCATCGCGCGTTGCACCGTCCATCCGGTGTTGATCACGTCGTCGACCAGCACGATGGTGCGGCCGGTGACATCGATCTGCTCGCCGCCGTCTACGCGGATCGGCTCCCCCCC
>Ga0209415_10011829_pt1 | contig 14650 bp, 16 predicted proteins | sample PeaSoiSIISIP2007_FD_187696 | JGI IMG/M metagenome (GOLD analysis project Ga0209415, IMG submission 187696) | Peat soil microbial communities from Weissenstadt, Germany - SII-SIP-2007 (SPAdes) (version 2) | ecosystem: Environmental > Terrestrial > Soil > Wetlands > Peat | place: Germany...
TTCCGGAGCTTGCCGCTACGCCCTCTCGCTGATTCGATTTCTGCCAATTTCAGCAAGAACTTAACTACGTAGGTACTCACGGTCGCGGCTCGGAGTCGGCGTCACGCCGATTTTGCGGCGGATCGGGTGGGCTCGACCGAGGTGGGGGGCTTGCTTACCGCCGGTACCTCAACTAGGCCCAGTTTCTGGCGCACCGTCGAGTCGATTTTCTGGCGGATGTCGGTGTGCTCCTTCAGAAACAGGCGCGAATTTTCCCGTCCCTGCCCCAACCGCTCCCCTTCGAAGCTGAACCACGACCCGGATTTTTCTATCACACCTTGCTCGGCGCCGAGATCGAGCAGATCGCTCTCGCGCGAAAAACCTTCGCCGTAGAGGATGTCCACCTCCGCCTCGCGGAATGGGGAGGCGACCTTATTCTTGACGATTTTGACTTTCGTGCGATTGCCGATCACGGTATCGCCGTCCTTGAGCGCGGACATGCGCCGCACCTCGACGCGCACCGAGGAATAAAACTTCAGCGCGCGTCCGCCGGTGGTGGTTTCCGGATTGCCGAACACCACGCCGATTTTTTCGCGCACCTGATTGATGAAGATCATGCAGGCGTTGGCGCGCGCCACCGATCCGGTGATTTTGCGCAGAGCCTGCGACATCAGCCGCGCGTGCAAACCCATGAAGCTGTCGCCCATTTCGCCTTCGAGCTCCGCCTTGGGCACCAGCGCCGCCACTGAATCCACCACCACCGTGTCGATCACGCCGGAAGAGATCAGGGCGCTGGTGATTTCGAGCGCCTGCTCTCCGTAATCCGGCTGCGAGACCAGAAGATTATCGACGTCCACGCCGAGCTTGCGCGCGTAGGTAGGATCAAGAGCGTGCTCCGCGTCGACGAACGCGGCCACGCCGCCCGCCGCCTGCGCCTCCGCAATCACCTGCAACGCCAGCGTGGTCTTGCCGGAAGCCTCCGGCCCGAAAATCTCGATCACACGCCCGCGCGGAAATCCGCCCACTCCCAGCGCCGCGTCCACGGAGATCGAGCCGGTGGAGATCACGGTGACCGCTTGGGCGTTGCGCTGGCCCAGTTGCAGCACTGCCCCTTTGCCGAACTGCTTGTCCATCTGAAGCAGCGTCTGCTGGATCATCTTTGCTCGGTCGTTCGTTTCCATGGGGAGGATGCCTCGCCAATTTGGTGCCCCGTGACGGCCGAAATTCTCAGGGCCGGATTGCACCAATCTTCGCCTTAACGCGTCTGATCCTTAAAGGAGTCAATATCGATGCAGAAAATCATCGCCGCTTTAGGCCTGTTCCTGGGCCTGGCATTCGCCCAGAAGCCCGCGCCTGAGCCCCGGTTCGAAGTGGCATCCGTCAAACGCGTGGCCGCCCAAGGCGGTCCCGGCGACATTCCGCGGAATAGGATTTTTTCGCAGGCCTGAGGGCCTGCGCCACAGGTCACCTACGGAATCAACCCTTCGGCCTTTAGATCGGCGGTCAACTCCTCGCCCGCGTTGCGCGGATAGCCATAATCCCAGAAGGGATCGCCGGGAGCGCTCTCCCACACTCGCCGCTCGGCCGGCTGGAGCAGCGCTCTCAAACGCTCGTCCAACGCGCGGACCTCATCGTCCACCGCGCCGGCCAATTCGAGAATGCCGCGGACGTCCAGGTCGTTGCGGTAATCTTCAAGGCCCAGGCGATAGCCTCGCTCTACCTGCTCCACGAACTCGCGCCAGCGCCGAATCAAGCCGGGGCGGCCTTCCCGCGCCACATGCTCGGGATAACCGTTTTCTTGAAGATATGTCAGGATCTCTGGGTCGCTCACGGGAATCACTCTGGCCGCCTCAATCGGGTCTCGAAGATTGACGAACGAAGTAGCGTTCGCCGTCGTTGGGGATGAAGAACGTGCGGATAGTGCGGTCGCGATTGTATGCGCCGAAGTAGCCCTTGCGGCGGTCGAAGCGCGAGATCACACCGCCGGGTTTGATGGCTTCAAGAATCGGGCCGCCCACCGGGGCATCGCGCAGCTCCTGCGCCAGGCGCAGATATTCGGCCTGGCTGATGGAGCCGAATTCGCGGCTGTGCTTTTGGTAATGCTCGTTGAACTGCTGGGGGGAGCGGAAACCCGGACCGGAAGCTAACAGGGGGATGGTGGCCAGCAGCACAAGCGCCGTAAGCAGCGGAAACAGGCACTGTCTTACGGTCCGCATGACATTTCTCATTGTACGGCTAGAATAAAGAGCGGGGTCAGCTGCCTTTCCGTGCCCCCGATCTTCGCATACATGCCCTTCTCTCTCACCGCAACGGAACCCGTCACCCAGCCCCCTATAGCCAAGATCGTGCCGAAGGAGACGACGTTTCACGGGGACACTCGCACGGACAATTATTCCTGGCTGAGAGACCGCAAGGATCCGGACACGATTGCGTATCTGGAGGCGGAGAACGCATACACGCGGACGATGATGCGGCACACCGAGGATCTGCAAGCGAGCCTCTACGCGGAAATGCTGTCGCACATTCAGCAGACGGACTTGACGGTGCCCGTGAAACGCGACCAATACTTTTATTACACGCGCACCGAAGAGGGCAAGCAGTATCGCATTTATTGCCGCAAACACGGCTCGCTCGATGCCGCGGAAGAAATTCTTCTCGACGGCAACCTCTTGGCCGAGGGCCACAAGTATTTCCATATCGGCGCGTTCGCGCCCAGCCCCAATCACAAGCTGCTGGCGTATTCGACCGACTTCACCGGCGACGAGATTTTTACGGTTTCCGTCAAGAACCTGGAGACCGGCGAGATCTCACCCGGCGAGATTCGCAAGGCCTCGTATTGGCTCGAATGGGCCGCCGATAACGCGACCCTGTTCTACACCGTGCTGGACAGCGCCAGGCGGCCATATAAGGTGCTCCGCCACAGGTTGGGTGACAGAGAGTCGGGCGTTACGGGGGACGTCGAGATTTATCACGAGACCGACCAGCGCTTCGACGTGGAGATCTCGAAAACTTCGAGCCGCGAGTATCTTCTGATTGGCAGCGCCAGCTCACTCACCACCGAGATCCGCTATCTTCGGGCAGACGATCCCGAGGGAGAATTTCGCATAGCACTGCCGCGCGCGCAGGGCGTCGAATACGATCTGACGCATCACGGCGATTCGTTCTTCATCCGCACCAACGACAATGCGAAAACATTTCGCGTGGTGGAAGCGCCAGTGGCGGATTGCTCCAAGGCCAACTGGAAGGAGATCCTGCCGGCGCGGCCGGAGGTCACCATTGAAGGCGTCAGCGCGCTGGCCGGATATCTGGTGTTCGAAGAGCGCGAACGCGGCCTGGGCAAGATCCGCATCCGCAGTCTTAGGAGCGGTGAGACTTATTCCATCGATTTCCCCGAACCGGTCTACAGCATCGCGCTCACCGGCAACGCCGAGTACGATACCCGGATTCTGCGCTTCACCTACACTTCGTTGGTTACGCCCGCATCGGTATTCGATTACGACCTGGAAACGCGCCAGCGCGAGCTCAAGAAGCAGCAAATGGTTCCCGGCGGCTTCGACCCGGGTCAATATCAATCCGAGCGGATACACGCCACGGCGCCCGACAGCGTCGAGGTGCCCATTTCCCTGGTCTACAAAAAGGGCATGGTTCGCGACGGCAGCGCGCCCCTGCTGCTGTACGGCTACGGAGCTTACGGCATCAGCGTGGATCCGTCGTTCAGCTCAGACCGCCTCAGCCTGCTCGACCGCGGCGTGATCTACGCCATCGCGCACGTTCGCGGCGGAGGGGATTTGGGGAAGCTGTGGCACGAAGACGGACGCCTTCTGAAGAAGCGCAACACATTCACCGACTTCATCGCCTGCGCCGAAGCGTTGGTCTCCGCCCGCTACACTTCTTCGGATCGGCTGGCGATCGAGGGGCGCAGCGCGGGGGGGATGCTGGTGGGCGCAGTGGTGAATATGCGTCCCGAGCTGTTCTCCATCGTGCTGGCCGGTATGCCTTTCGTCGACGTGCTGAACACCATTCTGGACGCGACCCTGCCGTTGACCGTCGGCGAGTACGAGGAATGGGGCGATCCCAACGAAAAGCAGTTCTACGACTCCATCAAGTCGTATGCGCCTTATGAAAACGTGCATGCCGCGCGTTATCCCACGATGCTGATCACCGCCGGCCTGAACGATCCGCGCGTGTCGTACTGGGAGCCGGCGAAGTGGATTGCCAAATTGCGAGCAATGTCGCGCGGGCTCAAGACCGGCGATCGCCTGCTGCTGCTCAAGACCAACATGGGCAGCGGCCACTTCGGCTCCTCCGGCCGTTACGAGTACCTGAGAGAGACTGCCTTGAACTATGCGTTCTTGCTGAACGCTCTAGGCATAGAACCCAAGGATCAAACCCGACATCCATGAATCCACAACAGCCGCCAACCAAGATTCAACTTACCAACGCTCCCGATTATCGCGAGAGCTACGCCAACAGCGTGCAGGTCCGTGTCAGCCTGTGGGACTTTTTCCTGCTGTTCGGCACCATGAACCAGACCGGTCCCGACAGCGTCAACATCCTGAACCACCACGGCGTGTACCTGAGCCCGCCGCAGGCCAAGGCTCTGTCCAATATCCTGAACCAGAACATCACGCAGTATGAGCAGACCTTCGGCGAGATCAAGCTGGAACCGCAACCGCCGCCGGGAAAGGTGATCCAATAACGGATCACGTGACCAAGAAGCTGGTCTCGACGGGGGTCTTCTTGGCCGCTTTCGCAGCCCTCCTCGCGGCCATCCACAGGCCTTATCTCAAGCTGCCGTTTCATTGGGACGAGCTCGGCCAGTTCGTTCCGGCTGCGCTGGATTTGTATCGTGACGGCGCATGGGTTCCCCACTCCACTCTTCCCAACGTGCATCCTCCGGCGGTGATGGCATTGGTCGCGCTTGCGTGGCGCGAGTTCGGCTACTCGACCGTCGAACACTCTATTCTCGTCGCGCGATTGACCATGCTGGCGGTGGCATCGCTGGGCGCACTGTTCTCCTTTCTGCTGGCCATCCGGCTCGCGCGCGGGACCGCGGGAGCACCGGCGTTCGCGGCGGTGCTGTTCCTGCTCGCTTCGCCGCTGTTTTACACGCAGTCCATGATGGTGCAGCTCGACATGCCGGCGATGACGCTGACGGCGCTGGCTCTGCTCCTGTTTCTCGATGGCCGCTGGGGATTGTGCGCGGCCGCGTGCACGCTGCTGGTGCTGACCAAGGAGACGGCCATCACCACGCCCCTGGTGTTCGGCGCGTGGGTCTGGCTCCGTGATCGGCGTCGCCGTGAAGCATTGTACTTCCTTGCGCCTCTTGGGGCGCTGGCCGCGTGGCTGATCGTGCTGCATCGCGCCACGGGCCACTGGCTGGGCAACGAAGCGTTCGCCCAATACAACGTCGGCGATGCGCTGAAGCCACTTCAGATTCTCTATTCGGTCCTGGAGCGCGCGATGTATCTGTTCCTCAAGGAAGGCCGTTTCATCGGCGTCATCGCGCTTTACGTGGGCTGGCGTCTGCTGCGCGGACGAGATTGGAGCATCGCGGCGTTGGTCGCCTGCGCGCAGTTGGCAATGGTCACTCTGCTGGGAGGAGCGGTGCTCGACCGCTACCTTCTCCCCGTGCTGCCGATTCTCTACGCCGCGTTCGCCACGGCCGCCTCCGCCTATCCGGCCGCGTGGCGCTGGACCTCGCACACGGCGCTGATCGCGATCCTGCTGCTGAACTGGGTTTGGAATCCGCCATATCCATTTCAATACGAGGACAACCTGGCGATGGTGGATTTTGTCGGGCTGCAACGCTCCGCCGCGGAGTTTCTGGAGTTCAGCGCGCCGACACGCCGCATCGCCAGCATGTGGCCCTTCACCGGCGCCATCGGCAATCCCGAGTTCGGCTACGTCGAGCGGCCCCTGCGGGTGGTGAGCCTCGAAAGCTTCGATCTCGCCGATCTCAAAGATCTCGCCGATCTCACCAATTTGGACCGGCGCTCCTTCGATCTGCTGGTGGTGTATTCGCGACAATATCCAATTGAAGGAAGCTGGATCGACGTCGCGCCCCTCGACGGCCTGCTGCGCAAGCTGCCCGGCTACCATCCCCAGGCGACCCAGGATGAGCTCAACCGCAGCGGCTATCTTTCGCTCGCTCGGTGGGAGCGGCACGGGCAATGGATCGAGGTCTACGTGCCACTGAGCCGGTGATGAGATCGGTTGAGACTAATTCGCTTCGGGCGTCCGGTCCGCAGCGTCGACGATGACCACGTCCATTGGGCCCTTGCGCATCTCCAATCGTAACCCTAGTTGTTCCTGGAACGCATCAAACAAATCGAGACTTTCCGGTATGGCGGCAGCTCCGGCGGTGCCATCCTGTCTCAATGTTCTTTGGTTCTGGGGGGTCCATTCCAGTTTCACGTCGTACGATCCCTGAAGCTCCGTCATGTCCACAATCGGCCTATTCGTGCCTGTGGCACGTACGAATTCCAAGCCTTGGATAAGTGCCGGGATTGTCGCGCAATTTATCTCAATAAGCCCTGGGTGGCCACGTAGCACCCGCCCCGGGGCGTCCTTCGTGCATGTATAGTCAGGGCGACTCACGGTCTCTCTGAGCTTCGGGCCCTTCTTGTCGACCACCAGCGCGTAATACGGGATTTCACGCTGTTCGTGATGCAGCGTGAGCTTGAATCGGTCCGTGAGTAAGTTCAGCGTCATCAGGCGGACCTTGTCCGGCGGCGTTTCCGGGGGCGCCTTACCTACGATGTCGAACAGCTCAGTCCCGTCCCTAGTCCAGGCGGGGCTCACAATCTGGTTACTTGCTGTAATTCCAAAGGCAAACATCAGAGCTTGTGCGAGGGTGACGTCTGTCAGTGTTGTCATGCCGTTGACAGTGATGCCTAGGGTGACTGGGTACGGTGGCGTGGGCCGAGCCGGCTTGAGGGATGCCACGCCGAAAGCAATTTGTGTTTGACCCTGGCGCGTCTGCGCGAGCGCGGCACAACATGCCCCGACCAAACCACAAAGAACGAAGACCCGCAATAGCTTCACTCCTATAGCAGCCTGAACGTCACTTCGATCTGCGCTTGCACCTTCACCGGCTTGCCATTCAGCGTGCCCGGCTTGAACTTCCATTGCGACACCGCCTGAATCGCCATTTCGTCGAGGCCCAGGCCCAGCGGACGAACTACCTTGATGTCGATTGGATTGCCGTTCTCATCCACCACCAGCGACAGCAGCACCGCGCCTTGCCACTTGGCCTTGCGAGCTTCCTCGGAATACTGCGGCTCAGGCTTGTAGATCGCCACAGGGTTGGTGACGCCGCCTCCGGGTCGATACGCGCCGCCGCCCGAGCCTCCACCATTTCCGGGGCCAACGCCGATTCCTTTGCCGGGGCCGATGCCGCCACCCGCTCCGGTCCCGATTCCGCCTCCGTATCCGCTACCATTCAGCGCATTCAATCCGGTGACGTTGCCGACAGCCGTGGGATTGATGTCGGGAAGATCCGCCATGAGAGAAGCCGGAACCTCGAGCTTAGTTTGAACCGGGTCCACTCGGGGAGGAACGAACTGCCGCAGTGTCGGCTTGGGCAGCTCGGCCTTCTTCACCTCCGGCTGGCGCGCGCCGCCTCCGCCTCCGCCCTTATTCTCCGCGACCTTCAGCGGAACGGGAGGAGCAATCAGCGTGACCATGTCCTTCACCGCCTTCTGCACCGGCTTGAGCGAACCCAGGAACAGCAGCAGAGCGATCATGGCCGCATGAACTGCCAGCGAACCGATTCCCGCGCCCAGTCTTTGGTACCACGGCAGCTCGACCAGCGACTCCGGCATCAGCAGCCGGTCCAAGTGAGCACCCGCGCCCGTATGCAGGACAACCGAGGTCTGGAAGTCCGTGCGGCACATGCGGCCGGTCCACTGCCGGACCGCGCCGCGAAATTCGGACAGAGCCGATTGGAGGCGCGCCACTTCAGAGCGGCAGGATGCGCACTCCCGTGCGTGAACGGCATAGTGCGGCGCTGCGTCGCCAACCAGATAATCCGAAATCTGTTCCCAAGTCAGGTGCTGATTCATTTTCGTTCCTCCAGGCCGGCGCGCACTGCTTGCAAGGCTCGGAACAGGTGCGCCTTTACCGTTCCTTCCTTCATCCCCGTGACCGCGGCGATCTCCAGTAGATCCATGTCCTCCACGAAGCGCAGCAGGAACACGGTCCGCTGCCTCTCGGAAAGACCTGCCGCGGCATTCCACACTGCCCGCACTTGTTCCTTGGCCGACGCAATCGCCTCAGGCGACCGGTGCTGGTCGGGAACCCAATCGCTGACGTCGCTCAAATCCAGATCGGAGCGCAGCGACCGCCTCCAGAACTTCAAGCGGCTGTTGCCCTGGTGATCGCGGACCAGATTGGCGGCGATCTGCATCAGCCACGTGACCGAGCTGGCGTCTCCTCGAAATTGCCCGCGAGCCTTGTACGCCCGAATGAAGCAATCCTGGGTCAGGTTTTCAGCCGCTTCGGTGTCCCGTAACGACGCCAGCATGAAGCGGAAGATGCGTGGGCGATGCGATCGAACCAGGGAATCGAAATCGTCGATTCCTCCAGTTATTTCTCCCGCCACCGGCGCTAGTCCAGCTTCTTGCTCCATCCGCACGTATAGACCGATTCCGGGCGGCGGGGGTTTACACGAAAGATTACTTTCGTCCGGGACACAGACTGTTCTACTGGGGCCGACCCAGGCCTGCGGTATCGGCGTAACAGGCGCGCTTGATCCTAGGCGGTGACTGTCCTCGGTAGCCGCTGCGCGGCATCCACGGCTATGTAGGCCATGGCCATTGTCGCGAGGTACATTGCCAGAATTTCGCTGTCGGCAAGGTTCGTCTCGACGAAGCCTTCGATGAGAACGGCCAGGGTGACGGCGATTGCGCCGTGGAGAGCGAAGCGGGCGTCGGAGCGCCCCGGAAGTAGTTTACGAAGCTTGCGCGCGAATACTACAACGTTTCCCAAAACGAACCAAAGCATCGCTATCAGCGTCGGAACACCGCGCTCGGCCGCATACTGCAGATAAATGTTGTGCAGGTGGCCGTAGAAGCCCTCCGGTTTCTGCTTGGGCAGATCGGGCGGCATATAGTCGTCAAACTTGACCTTCACCTGGTCGGGTCCAAGGCCGAACCAGGGATGCGCTTCCACCATAGCGACACCGGTACGCCAGACGTACACACGTTGCATATTGGAGTCCGCTTCGCCGTGCGGCTGAAAGAGAGAGTCGATGCGCTCGCGCACAACCGGCGGCCCGGCCCACGCGACGATCAGCAACAAGGCCGGCGCGAGCGGAAGATAGCGCGGCCGCCACATACCAATCAGGTAAAGCAGACCGGCTACCGTGGCGATCCACACGCCACGCGTCAAGCTGATGACAAGCGAAACGGAGATGAGCGCCAGCGCGATGCCCAGCCACCAGCTTCTCCGCGGACGGGGAGCGAACAGCAGCAGAGACGCAACCAGCAGCACCGCGATCATCTGCTCACCGGCGAATGTCATCCAATGATCCCGCAAACCGGTAACCCGCGATCCGACATAGGCAAGATAAAAATCCGTATGGGCGGCCCGCGCCATTTCCCACTTCCGTATAAACTGCTCGAAGCTCCATGCCGCGGTCACGCTGCCCAGTGCCGCCCACAATAGTCCCACGCGACGCACGTCGGAGGTGTGCCGCACCGCGCTGTAAAAGAGAGGCAGCACCAAGAACACCCAGAATTTCTTCACCTGCGGCCAGCACGCAACGGGATCTGGCGACAAGACTACAGCAACCAGCGTCCCGATCAGAAATAGCAGCAGCGGCAGCCAAGTAGGCGCCGGGAGCCGCAACGGGATACGCGCCCAGATGAAGGCCAGCAGTGCGGCCCCGAGCAGAATACTGAACGCCGCGGGCGACGCGAACATCGCCGTGGGCGCGAGCACGGCGAGCAACATTGCAGCGCGTTGCGCGGTGGGTGACTGTGCCATGGCCCCCGGGTATATCGATTCAGCCTGATCCAACGCGTCCCCTTAATCGCCGCGTTTCGCGGCGAGAACCACCAGACAGAAGTTTCGAGGACCGCTGTACGCGTCAAAAAGCTTGATCATGTCGCTGAGCGGAGCTCGCTGGTAATCGTGATTTCCGATCACCCAAAAATACGTAAACATTGTGGAAATGAGGCTGACGAACTCACGCGGGGTGGTGCCCGCCCGCTCGAGTCCATAGGGCCATAATTCGAAGATAACCGGGACGCCTCTTTTCAGAAACGTCCGGGCGCCGCGAAAGAAGTGTCCCTCGTGCCCTTGAATGTCGACCCAACAAGCGTGTACCGGCTCAGTTCTATTTTCGAAGAAGCGGTCGAGAGTCTCTCCGGGTACTGAGATGGTGCGCCGTTTCTCCTCGCGATAAAATCCTGGCCGGTCTGTCTGACGAATCCGATGGTCGCCTGAGTTGTCCGGAGAAAGCTCGAACTCCAATGGTCCGGCGGTGGATGAGAGTGCAACGGGAAAAGCCTGAATTCTCTCCCGCAACCCATTTTGATCGATGTTACGGACCAGTAGACGGTAATTTTCAGGATCGGGTTCGAATGCGATTGCACGGTCGAAATACCCTGACTTGACCAAGGCGATGCAGGTCATTCCGATGTTCGCGCCGGCGTTTACAATCGTGTTGCCGGAACGCCCGATCAAGCCCTCTGCCATCAACAGTTCTAAAACCGATCGAATTTCGTTTTCCTCATGCGCTCTTTTCACGTAGAGATATTTTCCGATCAGCCAATTTCGGCTGTCGAAAGTAAGGACGCCATTAGAGGTGTCGACCGTCACATCGCGTTTGGGCCCCACGTGAATCATCCACCAACGGAGTAGTCGCCATAATTCCGGGCCAGACAACCCGTGATAGGAAAGCACCTCCCTATCTTACGCTTCGAAGGACTGTTCGGCCGTCCGCGACGGAGTCTCCGGTCACCCCTGTGGCCGGTTCTTGGCCTGCTCCATCGCAATCTGATTGATGTGTGAGAGCGCCCTGGCCCCGCTTGCGCCTTCGATGGCTTTCACCGCGATGTCTTGAACCTGCTGCTTGGCGTCGGCGAGTTGCTTTTCCAGGGCCGCGATCTGCACCAGCTGATGGGCCGCGGTTTCTTCAAGTGTCTTAACCCGTAGTTCGCCGAACCGTTTCTCGGCTTCGGCGTCCTTCTTCATGACTAGGATTTCCTGCTGTAGTCGCGCCTCCGACTCACGCCGTGCCCGCTCGGCGGCGTCCTTCGCCTCCGCTTCCAGCCGCTTGGGGAACGCCTCGGCTTCCTTGCGCAACCGCGCTAGCTCCTCTTCGCGCTCCTTCAATGCCGCTTCGCGCAGTTGCCAGCTCTTTTCCAGCGTCTCCTGCTTTTCCAGGTTCGTCTTTTCCTGCAGACGAACCTCTTCGTCGTACTTGTCCTGGGCTTTCTTGCGCTCCTGCGTCTTCTTGTACTCGAAATCTTCGGCCTCTCGTTGGCGCTGCTTCTTGAGAGTCTCCTCCTGTTCCTTGCGTTCTCGGTCTCCGCGCGCGGCTTCTTCTTCCCATGTGGCGCGTTGGGCGGCGATTTCCGTTTCGAGCTCCTGCTTTTGGCGCCCGTAGTCCTGGACAAGCTGGTCGAGAGCGGTGGCTGCGACATCGATTTTGTGCAGCCGATCGAGTTCTTTCCGCTCCAGTTCCACGGCTTCGCGAACGGAGGCGAGAAGTTGAACCTCTTCAGTCAACTTGCCCGACAAGCCGGAAAGCGCTTTCGATATATCGAGGCCCAAACCGGAAATACGCTGGACGACGGACTCGACAGTGACGCCCTGTACCGTCTCTCGCACTTCAGTTTCGCGGCGGCGGGCAGCCTCATCGATCTTGGGATCGGCGGATTCTCGAGCGTTCGCGGACTGCTCTTCGATTTCGTCGAATTCACGCTGGATCTCGGTCTTCGTCCGCTTGGCGCGGATGGGGGCTTTGGCGGCTTTGACTGGCATTAAATAGGTCTCCCGAACATTTCTGAGATTACCAGATGCTGCGCCGGGAATGCCGATTCTGAGCCGCGACCAAAGGAAGCGGTCCTGCTAGGAAGCAGTGGCGAGCGCGGCGAACAGCTCTTCCAGGCTGACCGAGAGCTCTCCCGCGCGGAGCGTCGTGGTCACGCGCATAGGTTCCGCAACGGAGTGATATTCCCACGCGGTGCGTTTGACAGGGTCGATGACCCAGCAGAAGGGAACACCCCAGGCGTGGTACTCCTCACACTTGCTAAGCATGGCCCCGAGGCGGTCTTCAGGGGACAGGATTTCGCAGCAGAGCAGGACGGGCTCCGTCGGGTAGGGGCCGGGAAAGTCACCGGCCACGGCGACATCGGGTACAAGATATTTGGTGGGAGAAATGCGAACCGTCAGTTCGGGAAACGCCTGAACTCCCTGCCTCTGGAGCAACATCGGCAGAACGCGTTGAATGATGGAATGGAACTTGGTGCCCATCGCTTTAGCGGACACCACGCCGTCCCGGTACTCGCAGTTGGGCTTCTCCGTCAAGCGAAGATACTCTTCGACAGGCATGAGCGGCACAGGGCCGGAGCGGCCCTCCTCTTGCCCAGAAACCGGCGGCGATCCGGCCGCGACAGGCTCCGTTGTGCCGATCCGGTTTCCGGAAAGCGTGGTGGTGCTCATGGGTATATTCTACCCTTAGAGGAATTATGCGACTTGCCGAACGAATGACCCGCATCGGGGTCGAATCCGCCTTCGAGGTCCTGGTAAAAGCTCGCGCGCTCGAAAAGCAGGGGCGCAGCGTCATCCATCTCGAAATCGGCGAGCCCGATTTCCCCACTCCCGCCCACGTGATCGAAGCCGGCCAGCGCGCCCTGGGCGAAGGCTGGACCAAGTACGGTCCCACGCAAGGCGACCCGGAGCTGCGCGAAGTCATCGCCGCCTATATCTCCCGCACGCGCGGCATCCAAGTTGGACCCGAACGCGTCTGCGTAGTCCCCGGCGGCAAGCCGATCATGTTCTTCACCATGATGGCGTTGCTCGAACCCGGCGACGAAGTGATCTTCCCCGACCCCGGATTCCCCATCTACGAATCCATGATCCATTTCCTCGGCGCGACCCCCGTGCCGATTCCACTGATCGAGGAGCGCGGCTTTTCCTTCGATCTGAACACGCTCGAAGCCCGGCTCTCGGATCGCACCAAAATGGTGATTCTGGTTTCGCCCGCCAACCCCACCGGCGGCTTGGTCCCCGCCGAAGATATCCGCCGTATGGCCGATCTTCTCCGCCGTCGCGACGTGATGGTGCTGAGCGACGAAATCTACTCGCGCATCATTTATGACGGCGATCCCGTTTCCATCGCCAGCTACGATGGCATGCTCGACAAAACCATCATCCTCGACGGATTCTCGAAAACCTATTCGATGACCGGCTGGCGTCTCGGTTACGGCGTCATGCCCACCTGGATTGCCGAGGCCGTGGTTAAGCTGATGGTGAATTCCAACTCCTGCACCGCGAGTTTCACGCAGCGCGCCGGTATCGCCGCCCTCACCGGACCTCAGGATGCCGTCACCGCCATGGTGGCCGAGTTCCGCCGCCGCCGCGACGCCATCGTGCACGGCCTGAATCAGATTCCCGGATTCCGTTGCGTCCTTCCCGCGGGAGCCTTCTACGCTTTCCCCAACGTCAGCGGAACCGGCATGCCGTCGAAGGAGCTGGCCGATCTCCTGCTCTACGAAGCCGGCGTCGCGTGCTTGAACGGCGGAGCCTTCGGCGCGCACGGTGAAGGCTATCTCCGCTTCAGCTATGCGAATTCGCTGGCCAATATTCAGGAAGCGCTGAGCCGCATTCAGAAGGCTTCCGAGCGATGGGCCGGGAAGCCGGTTCCGGCGTAATGCATCGCCAATCCCCTTTAGCCCGCACAGGGCAGGCTCGGCCCTCCGAAAGATCAGGAACCCTCGAAGACTCCGCCGAGCCAGGCTCCGTTGTGCGGGCGAGTGTTTCAGTGGAGCCATGGATGAGGGGGCCAATCGAGGGCGTTCCTACGCTGCTCGCGCCCGTTCTCTACTCCTTCCAGCAAGCCCGCGAAGATCTGGCGCGCTTTACCGAAGGCCTCACCGCCGAGCAACTCTGGGCCACTCCGCACGGTTTCGGCTCGGTCGGATTTCATCTGCGGCATATCGCAGGCTCGACCGATCGCTTGGTGACCTATCTCGAGGGCCGCCAGCTCTCCGAATCACAGATGGATTTCCTGAAGCATGAGCACGACCCAGGCGCATCGCGCGACGACCTCCTAAGCGCGATCAACACCGTCTTCGAGCATGGCGAAGCCGTGGTGCGCGCCCTCGATGTCGCCAGAATTGAAGATCCCCGCGAGATCGGCCGCAAGAAACTCCCCACTACCGTCATCGGCCTCCTCACCCACATCGCCGAGCACACCCAGCGTCATGTTGGCCAAGCCATCAGCGCCGCGAAGCTTGCCCGTGTGGAGCTTGCCAGTTCGACATAACAATCTTTTTCGCGACTCAATCTTCCCTCGTCTCAGCGATTTGCCGCTTTCGCCCGCTCCGGCATTCGAGACTTGCCTGCTAATTTGTGGGCGTAAGAGTTCGGATGTCTCATTGCATCCGGATCACGCGAGCGTAGAGAGTACTCGAGTCACCCTGCGCGGACGTTACAC
>Ga0209415_10011832_pt1 | contig 14647 bp, 8 predicted proteins | sample PeaSoiSIISIP2007_FD_187696 | JGI IMG/M metagenome (GOLD analysis project Ga0209415, IMG submission 187696) | Peat soil microbial communities from Weissenstadt, Germany - SII-SIP-2007 (SPAdes) (version 2) | ecosystem: Environmental > Terrestrial > Soil > Wetlands > Peat | place: Germany...
CGTACGGTGCTGGAAGACGGCGCCCTGCGCCGCGAGTTGCCGGGCTACGAGGAGTACTGCACCCGGACACGCTACCGACTGGTTCCGGGCGTGTGGTAGGTCGGGCCAGCTTCTCTACGGCATTGGTCACATCCGAAGTGGTCGAGCAGTCACTAAGGTTGCACGTGCGCGCACGCCGAGGGAAACTGCTCGAATCGGCCCGTTAAGACCTGATATCGCTAGCTATCCGGCCAGCGCCCGTAGCCAGAACGGCGGAGACCTGTGTGCAAGATCCCACACGCAATTGGCGTTCGGGCGAGATTTCCGGGTGCGTCAAGCCCCCTCTCGCAATCCGGCGGGTAGCGTTTGCGATACAGTATCAGCATGCTTCGCCGCTCATTCCTGCAGACTGTTCCCGGAGCGGTTGCCGCCACGGCAATGGCTGCGCCGCCACCTGCCGCTAGTGAAGTGCCCATCAGGCTCGGGTTCGACACCTACTCGCTGCGAGCCTTCCGGTGGAAGGCTCCCCAGCTTCTGAGTTACGCCGCAGGCCTTAAGCTTGACACCATACAGATTTCCAGTCTGGCCGAGTATGAGAGCCTCGATCCGGCATACCTGCAAAAGGTAAAAGATCAGGCGGACCGGCTGCACATCCAGGTCGATGGCGGGACTGGATGTATTTGCCCTTCGAGCCATGCATTTGTGATGAACGGGCCACCGGCGCGCGATCGCGTGCTGCAGGCGCTTCGCGTGGCGGCAGCGGTGGGCGCTAAGTCGATGCGCTGCTACCTGGGCAACAGCGCCGACCGGATCGGCGAGCCAGGCATCGAAGCGCATATGGAAAACACTATCAAACTGTTCCGTTCCGTGCGCTCCGAAGCTCTCGATCTGCGACTGAAGATCGCGATCGAAAACCACGATGGCGACATGCAGGCGCGCGAAGTGAGGACCGTGATCGAAGAATCCGGCAAGGATTTCGTGGGCTCCAACCTGGATACCGGTAATCCTCTGTGGGTGGTGGAGGACCCGCTGGTGACCCTGGAGGTGCTTGCGCCTTACGTGATCACGACGCACGTGCGGGATTCGGTGCTATTCGAGCATCCGCGCGGAGCGGCCGGACAATGGGTGGTACTGGGCGATGGCCAGATTGACTTCGTCCGCTTCGTCGAGCAGTTTCGCAAATGGTGCTCGCAAGCGTCGATGCAACTGGAGGTCATCACAGGCCGCCCGCCGCGCGTGATCCCGTACCTGGAGCAGGATTTCTGGAAGGCATTCCCGAAGGCGCTGGCCGCGGAGTTCGCGCGCTTCGTCGCGCTAGCCAAGGCCGGCCATCCCTACATGGGGGCGATGGTGATCGAAGACGTGGCGGGACAACAGCACCCGACGATCATGAGCGAGGCGTTGAAAGAACAACAGCGCCTCGACCTGGAGCGGAGTCTGGAACACGCCAAAAGGAAGCTGAACGTGGGCGTTAACTGGCGCGGTTAGCGCGCCCGCGTCCGCTTCCTCTCTGGGGCGTTAATATTTATTGCCGGCAACCATTTGGCCACCAGAAGTCCGCCACGTGGCTTTTGCATGCCCTTTGTCGGGTAAGGCGCGCGTTCTATTCGTGGCGCAACGCCCCGACACCGATAACCCAAAATAACAACCCACCCAGTGGCGCTGGCTCAGCTACATCAGAGAGCCATTCTTTCGCCACGTTAAAACTGAAAGGCGCAGGTTAAATCACACGTTAACGGCGATCAGGCGCAATCGGTCGTGGGCGCCCACCGAGCCATGCATCTCGCGTGGTAAAATTCCGTCAGTCATGGCATCCACATCCTCTACGGGCGTGGGTTTGGGCGGCCCCGGCGATGACCAATGCCGGGCCGAAGTATTGGCCGTGCTGTCATCCGAAGTTTTCCAACGCTCGCCAAAGCTTTCGCGCCTGCTCAAGTACTTGTGCGACAAGCGGCTCAATGGGTTGGCCGGTGACATCACGGAATACGGCATCGCTCTCGATGCGCTCGGCCGAAATGCCGAATTCGATCCGCAGCACGATGCCGTGGTTCGCGTAGACACGCATCATCTTCGAAAGAGGCTCAAAGAATACTACGCAGGTGCCGGAGCCGACCACGCGGTCCAGATTGTCATCGCCAATGGGCAGTATGCCCCGCAGTTCGCCTGGCGAGTCGAGGCTCCGTTGCCGGACGAGCAAGTTGTCCCCGGCACTCCGGAGCCAAAGCCGCTCGTAGACAAAGCGGCCTTGGGCAAGTGGAAGTGGCTCGCGGCACTGGTTCTCGCGGTGCTGGCCGTCATCGTGGCCGTCCCGCGCTTCCGGCAGACGTTCCCGCGGCTGATTGGGTCTCGCGCGGTGCCGAACTCCATGGGTCATTCACTCACCCTGTTGCCGGCGGAATCCGACGAAATCCGGATCGCCGCGGGAGACAGAACGGCGCCCTACCTCGATGCCGCCGGCCGGGCCTGGCTATCCGACCGGTACTTCACCGGCGGCACGACTTTCCATCGGCCTGCCATCCAGATCCAGCGCACGCCCGATCCGGATCTGTTTCAAAACGGCCGGGAAGGGCAATTTGTCTACACGATTCCACTCAATTCCGGCATATATGAGCTCCACCTGTACTTTGCCGAGACCGGGGTGACCTCCGACACATTGCGCCACGTCACCATTGCAATCAACGGGCAACCGGCTTCGGGCGTGGACATCGCCTCCGACGCCGGTGGGGTCAATACAGCCACCGTGAAGATCTTTAAGGACATCTCTCCTGCCAAAGACGGTTTCCTGCGCGTGATGTTCCAAGGTGTCGAACCCAGGTCTTTCCTCAACGCAATCGAAGTCCTGCCGGGAATCCCGGGCAAGATACATCCTATTCGGCTCACTGCGGGGGATCGGGCCTTCCGCGACCATCTCGGGCAGGTCTGGCTACCGGATCAATGGGTCGCCGGCGGCCGGAAAACCACTCACGTCGTATTGGTCGACGGAACTCCGGATCCCGGATTGTACCAGTGGGAAAGAGTCGGCCATTTCAGTTATTCGATTCCGGTGGCGGAAGGCGGAGTTTACACTGTGGTTCTGCACTTCTCTGAAACGTGGTTTACGCCACCCAATTCCATTGGCGGTGTGGGGAGCCGCGTCTTCGATGTCTATTGCAATGGGACCACCCTGCTCAAGGGTTTCGACATCCTGAAGGAGGCGGGCGGAACTGGGAACCGCGCGGTCGTTCGGGTCTTCCAACACATTCCGGCTTCGCCGCTGGGAAAGATCGATCTCGAATTTGCACCAGTCTCGAACTATTCCCTCATCAACGCGATAGAAGTTATCGAGGAGTAGGCCCAACCCGTTCCTCTTGTAACCCCTTGGTTAAATTAACCTGATGAAACTTCCGGCGGCGCCCGGGTGCGCCTAGAATTCGCTTGAGGGTTGGCGACAAGCCAATCGTTCGCTTGTAGTTTCAAGGGAAGGCCGACAGACCGCAGGAGGGCGAAGTGCGAAGTTTGCGGTGGTGCAAAGAGAACTAATTTCCTGCTGAGTAGGCGAAAGTTTCCAGCTGTCGCGCCCCTTTGACGCCCAGTCGAGCGGAGCGGAGACTCCCGTACAGAATAGCGATACAGTCAACGTTGTTTTGTAGTATGTGGGTCGCGGAATCAGCTTCGAGCCAGTTTTGGCTGGTCATGCGGATTAGGGTCAGAGGGGTCTTGCCCGTTCCGCCAGGGGTTCCGCTGAGAGCACGAATAGAAAACCGAGGACGATTAGAAAGAGGTTAGTCATGCCCCGTGTGCAACGATTTCTTGCCGTGGTGCTGGTCGTCTTGGCCGGCGCCGGTTTGGCTTATTCACAGGCTGTCAATGCCACGCTGCTGGGCACCGTCACCGACTCCTCGGGTGCGGTTGTTCCCAACGCGAAGGTAACAATCACGGAAACCCAGACGGACATCGCCCATGCGGCGCAAACGAATGAAAGCGGGAACTGGATTGTTCCCAACCTGCCTCCGGGAGTCTATGCGACATCCGTCGAAGCCGCGGGATTTAAAAAGGAAACCCGGCGCGACATCACACTGGTGGTGGACACCACGACCCGCGTCGATATTCAAATGACTCCAGGCAGTATCAACGAGTCGATCGAGGTGACCGGCGCGCCGCCGATCCTGCAGACAGATACTGCCTCGACGTCCACGCAGATCAACAGCTCGATGCTCGCGAACGCCCCCCTGATCAGCGCGAACCGCAATTTCCAATCCCTTTTGAACCTCGCGCCGGGAGTTGCGCCGGTTACCGAACAGCACTCGCAATTCTTCAACGCCTCAAGCTCGCTGCAGACCGAAGTCAACGGCCAGGCGCGCCAGACCAACAACACCATGATCGAGGGCACCGACGATAATGAGCGCACCGGTCTGCTGCAGATCTATATTCCCCCGATCGAAGCCATCCAAACCGTGGACGTTTCGCTGACCAACCACGACCCGGAAATGGGGCGCGCGGCAGGCGCGGTGGTGAATGTGGTGCTGAGGTCGGGAACCAACGAGATCCACGGTGCCGCGTATGAATTCCTGCAAAACAGCGACTTCAACGCGCGCTCGTTCTTCAACCCGTCGGTCGGTCACTTGGCGTATAACTACGTCGGCGGCAACCTGGGCGGTCCCATCAAGAAGAACAAGATGTTCATCTTCGGCGATTACCTGCGGGTGATGGACCATGAAGCTAACACCAACCTGGTGACCATTCCGCCGAACACCTGGCGCACCGGCGACCTGAGCCAGGCCTCGCAGATTATCTACGATCCCACCACCGGCAATTCGCTTGACGGTACGGGGCGGACCCCGTTCCCCGGCAACAAGATTCCCGCCTTCAGCATCAACAAAATCTCAGCCGCGATTCTTGGCCTGCTGCCGCCGACGAACGAATCCTTCAATATTGCCAAGCCCGCCAACAACTACTACGGGCTGTTGCCGTACACCAAGACCAGCGATTCGTTCGATGAAAAGCTGGATTACAACCTGACCGAAAAGGATCGCCTCAGCGAACGCTTCAGCTACTCGCGGCCCGTGGTATTCCAAGCTCCGCTGTTTGGCATGGCCGGCGGCGATGGGCCGGGCGGCGCCTTTATGGGAACCGCAAAGCAGATCACTTACTCGACCGGCCTCAACTATGACCGACTGATTTCCTCTACCCTGGTGGCGGAGTTGCGGTTGGGGGTCTCCTATTACAACAACGAGGCCGTGCCTTCCGATTACGGCACCAACGCTTCCACGGCTCTGGGTATTCCGGGAGTGAATATCAACCAGTTCACCAGCGGCATCGTCGGCATTCAGATCAACGATGGCTTTTCCAACCCGGTGGTCGGATACTCGGCAAGCCTGCCGTGGGTGCGCTCCGAGGTCAATGTCGACCTGGTGAACACGTGGACCAAAACCAAGGGCAACCACACTTTCAAGTGGGGATTCGATCTCAAGCGCCTGCGCGACAACTTACTGCAAGACCAGACTTACAGCCCGCGCGGGGTCTATTATTTTGGCAACGAGCAGACCGGGTTGTGCACCCCGATTAAGACTGGATCCAACGGTCTGGCGACAAGCTGCAACGCCGCCACCCCCCTGGGTATCGCCAACGACATGGCGAGCTTCCTGCTCGACGCGCCCTATCAGCTCGGCCGCGACATTAACACGTATTTCCCGGCCTATAGGCAGTGGGAGTTCTTTGCGTTCGGCGGAGACCGGTGGCAGGTGTCGCCTAAGTTGACCCTTGATCTCGGCCTGCGCTGGGAGTCTTATCCTCCCGCCACGCCCGCCTTCCCGGGCGGTTTCTCCAATTACGATCCCACTACCAACAACCTGGTGCTGGCCGGAATCGGCGGCAACCCTTCGAACCTGGGCATGAAGAATCGCTACCACTACTTCGCGCCGCGCATCGGACTGGCCTATCGGCTCACCGAGAAGACCGTCGTCCGCGCCGGCTTCGGCATGAGTTACACGCCCTTCGAAGACAACACGTATGCGTATAACTACCCGGTGCGGGCGAATAACTTCTACACGAATGTTGGCGACGGTTACGCCACCACGCTGCTGAGCGGCGGGCAGGCGGCGTCCTTCCAGCAGGGATTTCCGCTGCCGGTGCCAGTGACGATTCCGTCCACCGGCATCATTCCGGCGACCGGCTCGCTGTTGAGCAACAGCGAATTCACGATCAACCTGAATTTCAAGAACCCTTACGTGGAAAGCTGGAACCTCGCGGTGCAACGCTCGCTGCCCGCGCACTGGACTCTGGACGTAGCCTATGTCGGGCTGCACGGGGTGGACACGGGAGCGCAATGGAACCTGAATGCGCCCTCCAGCGTGCTTGGCGGAGGCTCGGCAAGCCAGCCGCTGAATATCCTTTATGGCAAAACGGCGGGCGACACGCTGTTCTGGGACGGCTTTTCGTCCACCTATAACGCCTTGCAGGCGAAACTGGAAAGGCGCTTCAGCGATCTGACCATCCTCACGTCCTTCACCTGGGGCAAGGGCATGAATTACCAGACTGGCGATGATGGAGGCCTGTATTGGCAGATCGGCGCGCAGCGCAATTACGCACGCACGGATTGGGACCGCACGTTGACCTACGTGCAGAGCTACGTCTACCAGTTGCCGGCAGGCGTCGGCAAAAAGTGGCTGACGCACGGCCCGGCAGCCTGGGTATTGGGCAACTGGCAGGTTGCCGGCGTGCTGAGCCTGATGACTGGGACACCGTTCAGCATCACCGCCAGCGGCAGCAGCCTCAATACACCCGGTGAACAACAGACCGCTACCCAGGTGGCGCCGGTGCAGCTCGAGCACGGCATCAATACCGGTAATCTCTGGTTCAACACCTCGAGTTTCATCCAGCCCACGGGTGTCACGTTTGGCACTACAGGACGCAACATCATTAGCGGTCCCGGATTGTTCGCGCTGAATTTCTCGCTGTTCAAGAGCTTCAAGATCCGTGAGCGGGCGAGCGTTGAACTGCGCTGTGAGACGTTCAACGTGACCAACACTCCGCAGTTCGCCAACCCGAGCGCTTCAACGACTAGCTCAACCTTCGGCTATGTCACCTCAACCCTCGGCAGCGGCACCGGCGTCAACGGCACCGGCGGCGGCCGTGCCGTGCAACTGGGGGCGAAGGTTTCGTTCTGAAACATCGTCCAGAGAAACCGATCACCCGGCCACCGCCGTTAAGGCCAGCGCGCAATTCCAGGCTCTCCCCGGGAATCGCGCTGGCCATTTTTGTCGCAACAGTCGCGCTGTACATTCCCGTCGCGCATTTTGCCTTCGCCAATTTCGACGATCCCGATTATGTGACGCGCAACGTGCATGTCCGCGGCGGTCTCACGGTCTCCGGTATCGAATGGGCGCTCACCTCCGGCGAAGCCGCCAACTGGTTTCCCGTCACGCGCTTTTCACACATGCTGGACAGCCAGCTTTTTGGCGTGCGCAGCGGTCTGCATCATCTCACCAGCGTTCTTGGGCACGCGCTGGCCGCCGTGCTGCTGTTCGCATTCCTCGCGCGCTCGACCCACGCGCGCTGGCCCAGCGCATGGGTCGCCTTCCTGTTCGCGCTTCATCCCCTGCACGTTGAATCGGTGGCGTGGGTAGCCGAGCGCAAAGACGTGCTGTGCGCGTTCTTCTGGTTTCTCGCGTTGTGGGCCTACGTGCGCTACGCCGAACGGCCGGGCCGGGGACGCTACGTGTTGGTCCTGCTCTGTTTCTGCCTGGGGTTGATGTCCAAGCCGATGATCGTCACCGTGCCGTTTCTGCTGCTGGTATTGGACGCGTGGCCGTTGCACCGGCTTTCGCGCGCGGCCGTGCGTGAGAAGATTCCGTTCTTCGCGATCGCTGCCGTCTCCGGCTTAGCAACGTTCCTGGTACAGGACTCGAGCGGAGCCGTCAAGGAAATCGCGCGCTTGCCCGTCGGGCTGAGGATGGAGAACGCGCTCGTCTCCTGCGCCATCTACTGCCTCAAGACGATTTGGCCATCTGGGCTAGCCGTGTTCTATCCCTATCCGGCCGGCTTCGCCTGGTGGACAGTCGTGTCTGCCGGGCTGGCGGTCGCTGTCATCACGGCCCTTGCGCTGCGTTCCTTTCGTCGCGCTCCCTACCTGGCAGCCGGTTGGATCTGGTTCCTGGTCACGTTGGCACCCGTAATCGGATTGGTGCAAGTGGGCGCTCAGGCGCGGGCGGACCGGTACATGTATGTTCCGATGGTCGGGTTGACCATCATGCTGGCCTGGGGTGCGGCCGATCTTGCGCGGCGGTGGCCCGCTGTCACACGGCCGATCGCCGCTGCAGCAGTTGCGACCTGCCTGGCCGCGGCGGCTGTTTCCGCGGCCCAGATCGAGCATTGGAAAAGCAGCGAAACGCTGTTCCAGCACGCGCTCGATGTCACCGCGGACAACTACCTGGCCGAGCACAATCTGGGCAGTTACCTGCTGGACACCGGCAGGCTTTCCGAGGCCATCCCGCACCTGGAAGCAGCCTTGCGCATCCGACCCGAATCCGCGCCAGCGCGCAGCGACCTCGCGAGCGCGCTCGCCCAGACCCCTGGCCGCCTGCCCGAGGCCATCGCCCAATTCCAGGCCGCGGTGCGGCTTCTCCCCGATGCCGCCATCCCGCACAACAACCTCGGGGTGGCACTGGCCAAGTTTCCCGAGCGTTTGCCGGAAGCCATCGGCGAGTATCAGGCGGCACTGCGTATCGACGCCGATTACGCAGACGCACACAACAACCTAGCGAGCGCACTGGCCCAGACGCCGGGCCGCCTGCCCGAGGCCATTGCCGAGTACCAGGCTGCGCTGCGCATCAACCCCAAATACGCCGATGCACACCACAACCTGGGGCTCGCGCTGGCCAAAGTTCCCGGTCGCCTGGCGGAAGCTATTGCGGAGTATCAGGCGGCACTGCGCATCCGGCCCGATGACCCAGAGGCCCACTACGACCTGGGAGTGGCACTATCGAAAACCGCGGGCGGATTGGCGGAAACAGCCGCGCAATTCGAAGCCGCGCTCCGCATGAAGCCGGATTACGCAGAGGCGCACAACAATCTGGGCGTGGCGTTGTCCCAGGTGCCGGGCCGATCGTCCGAAGCCATCGGGCACTTCCAGGCAGCCCTGCATATCCAGCCTGACTACGCCGACGCGCACTACAACCTGGGCGTAGCGCTTTCGCAAATCCCGGGCCGGCTGCCGGAAGCAATTGCTCAACTGGAAGCGGCATTGCGGCTCAAACCCGACCCGGAACTGCGCCGCACACTGGACCGTGTGCGTGCCGGGCGGTGAAGGTACCTGTCGGACTGCGGGCGCGCAAGGCCGATTGACTCATTGACCCCGAAAGGGCGTTATCGGCAGCTATTCAGCGAACCAAGAGCCCGTCGCGTGGCCAGATGAAGGCATTCGTCGCAAATGATGCCCTCGGTGCGGCTGAAGCTTGGCTGCCTCGGATTCACAAGACACGCCGCCTCTTGTAGCGCATCGCGCGATACGCAGCAGTAACGTTGCATCGGCGCACGAAAGGGTTCTGGGTGGATCGTCGGTCACTCGGAAACGACCCATCTTGTCCGCCTTTGGCATGTCGCGGGATGGCTCGTGCGGACCGAACGGACCGTTCGACGCGGGCGTTATTCGCTAATATCGGTAGCCAACTCCGCAGGCAAGACGGGAGGCTGCGCTGTTTCCGAGTGCGCGTGACTTGGCGAGAACGGGAGTCCCATGCGACTACCTTGAGCATGCTTTGTATGGATGTTTTCGGCGTAAGCGACTCTGATCCGGTTCAACCTTGGGCCGGACGTTCCGAGCGCCACCGGGCGTGACGATCGGCGGGGCGCGACTTCGGATGAACCATCTGTACGGCGTGCTTTCGTCGGCGCTTCGGCGGGCTCCCCTCGAACATCCGGCTGCGCCGTGGGCTTGCTGTTATCAAGCGCATGCGCAAATATCGCGAACTCGCGATTGGCACTCGAACTGCCAGTTGCTCCTCGTGCGCTATCTTCTTTTTTTCGCAACTTGTAGCATCTGCGCCGCCCAATCCATCGCCATCGGCGCAATTGGAGGCGGACGCGTCACAGACGATGTGGTATCTTTCAACACACCTGAGTCGAACCTGCTCGTCAGCGGGGTGCCCGTGTTCAGAGTGGAGTCGCGATTTTACGATATAGGGCCCGCGATTGAGATCGGCCTGCCTCGTGGCCTAGCCATCGAGTTCGACGCGCTGTACCATCGCCAAGGCTTCTTCTACACGTTCTACCACGATACGCAGTATACGACCGCCCGCGAGCGCGACAACACCTGGGAATTTCCGCTTCTTGTGAAATACAGGCTGCGATGGCTCGCCGTTAATCCGTTCGTGGAAGCAGGAGTTGCGCCGCGAACGATGACAGGCCGAATCGCTGGAACCGCTCAGAGCGACGACATCACGCTCAGTCCGCCGTCTCCATGGAGCCTCCCGATGAGCTATAGCCCAAGCGTGGGATTCGTCGCCGGTGGAGGCCTTCAGTTCAATCTGGGCCACCTGCGCCTCGCGCCGCAGATGCGATATACGCGTTGGTTCACCGCGCCGGTCTCTGGGTTGGCCGGCGACATTAGTGGGACCTTTTCGTCGAATCTGACTCAAGTGGACGTTCTCGTCGGGATTAACTGGAGGTTGCGATAGGAATACGCTTTATCGCCCATCGCCCGGGCGATTCGCAAATCCGCATACAGTATCCGATTACCTCATATTGTAGGCTGCATCGAGCGACGGCCGGAATGGGTTGCGGACAGGGAGCACGAGATCCGATCAACAGATTCCAGACCGCGGGGCAGCACCGGGGCAGCACGTCGGGCCTCCGTAGGGCCCTTTTCGGCCTGGTGACGAACTCAACTGGACCGAAAACACAACTACTTAGACCCAACTGGACTGAACTGGACTGGCAGTCACCGGGTTCGATTCCCGTTAGCGCTACCAATTCCTCTACAACTTACGGGCAAAGGGGCAGCACGGGGCAGCACGTGCGGAAAGCCAGAAGAAAAATGCGGCCCTTTCGTGCCCAGCCTTAATCGCATCGATACCCAGAACCTTCCCCAGGTTGTTCCAGTAGCCGACCGCAAGCCGACTTGTCGGGACCAATCCGCGTCCGCAGTCGACGCACGCTTCCCCGATCGCCTTTCGGACCAATCTAAGAGTCGCCGACTCGTTCCCAACCAGACGTCCTCGATCCCCGTTTCTGGCAAGTAGCACGGGCGTAACCAGTATTCGGCTTCTGCAACTCCTGGCGCTTAGCAGTTCTACGGTCTGGCATGATCCGGTACAGTTCAACATGCTGGCAGCAGAACCGTGGGAGTTCGCGGTGGATCGGCTATGCGCAGATAGAAATGACCGATGCCGGCCAGGCCCAGCATCAGGTCGGGGGTTTCGTTTGCTCCTGGTAAGCCGCAGGGCCAAGGCACCCGGCGGCGCTCGAATCGTTCGAAGCCTCCCTCCGCGACGGCTTGGGCCGGAGTGAGCCATGCTTCATCGCTGAGGACTTGCGAAGCGTGGATCAGTAGATCGGCGTTCCCCATTTCCCCATGGCAGAGCGAATAGTTTGCCGGAGAACCCATATCTTCCCGCACCGTCGCGAGGGCGCTTAGCGCTTCCGCCAGCGATTCCCTGTCGCCGAGTATCTGCCATGCGCGCAAGCGGGAAAACCCAATCCCAGCCGCCCCATGGCACCAAAGGACTGGATACTCGGTCTCGGCTCCGCGAAAATCCGGCCAATTCCGTTCCGCCGGATTCCAGCAGCTCCGTTCATAACGAAACGCCTCCGTCGCAGCGGCCCGAAAGCGGCCCTCTTGGGTGACCTCGTACAATTCAGCCAATGCCCATCCGATGCCGGCGGCACCATGCGAGAACCCGGTCAGGTTTCGCACGGCCTCAACCGTCCGCCAGCTCCAGCCGCTTTCTTCTTTCGAAGCCTCGGCCAGCAGGAGATCGCCATGTCGAATCGCCGCCTCCAGCAACCGCGCGCTTTGCGTCCGCCGGCGCAGATAGAGCAACGTCGCGATTGCGCCGGCGCTGCCGCCGATGACATCCAGCTCCGAACGGTCCGCTGCAGCTTGACGAATCACCGCGTTCTCGTCGATCTCTCTCCCCATTTCTGCCGCCACATAGTGGATTCCCAGTCCGCCGGAATAAAGCCCGCACCCGGCCACTGGAAGTTTCTCCAACGCCTGTCGCAACGCTGCGTCAGCGGTCAGCCGGAAAATCCGTTCGCCGGTCACGGATGCCGTTCGGGATAGGAACAAAGCGATCCCACTGGTGCCTGCGTACAAATCCGGCCCCAAGGCCCCGTGGGCAATGCTGCCATCATCCAAGAAATCGGCCGTCCAGTTACATCGTCCTCGACTCCACAGTGCGTCGCGGCAAAGGCGGGCGGCAATTCGGCCGGCTATCTCCAGGTAGTTAGGATTCATACGACCGCGAAAGGAAAGTCATACCGGTCCACGGAGCCCGCGTTGAGCCAAGGCCGGTCGAGCGACAACCCGCGTTTCTCGAATTGCCGCCGGACTTCTTGAAGCCGTTCCTCAGCCGGCCTGCCGCAAGTGGCTGCCATCGCCTCTGCCAGGATTGTGCAACGATGTTTTCCAAAGCTGTCCCCGGGGTCCTCCGCGAACCCCAACCCGTCGGCGAGATGCCAGGCAAATAGCGGAGTACCGGTGTCGAGCCAAGGACTGAGCCCCGAATGAACCCTCTCCACCAGCAGCGCCGCGATGGCATACTGTCGCCGATGCAAATACAGAACCGCCGCGTCTCGCCTGGGATAATGCGTCGCCCGAGTGCCGCATTTGAACTGAAACGCAATCTGGAAGCGGTTGAGCTCGCGCGTGACGGCCTCCATCAGTCGCGGCGCGCCCTCTGCCGAGACGTTCCAATAGAAGCGCAATATCTGCTCGCCATCCTCAAACTCGCCGGCTGTGTCTCCGAAGGCATGATAGAGGCCCTCCTGCATCTCCGCCGATCCCCCTGGCAGGAAAATGCTAACCCGCTTTCCCGCTTCCGGGCCGGCTCCCAGGCCGCGATGAGTCAAGTACTCGCCAGGAAGAAACGAGCGAGCCGAGCCGCCCTTCCGCGCCAGAATTCGTCCTTCGTCGAGGAGCTGATCGATGCGCCATCCTTCATCCCAGGCTGCACGGCTCGCGTTGGCCGCGATCAGAATGGAGATCAGGTCCCGGTCGTTGGCGCCGCCATCGGCCTGAGCCGGCGGATCCAGAATGGAGTGCATGTAGCAGCGGCGGTACAGCACCTCGGTCAGCCTGCCGGCATCATCCTGCCCGGGCAGATCGGCCTCCAGGATGGCCATCAGTTCGTTATGCACTTGCCGTTCATCTTTCGCAGAGGCGTTCCGATCAGTTGCTCCGCCGCCCAATCAGGACGCGTGAAAACGTTTAGGCTGCCCTGCATCAGGCGGACCGCCGCGGGTGTCATCTCTTCGACCTTGTCCAGCGTTTCGAATGCGGTCTGGAGCATGCGCGCGCCAGCGAAGCGGATCGCACGCACAGCGAATTCCGCGAGCTCCCACTCTCGCGCTTGCGCGTGTGCATTCAGGAAAGCTCGCAACGCGGGCTGAATCGTTTCAATCGGATACTCCGACGGCCAGCGTATCCAAAAATTCCAATAGGACTGCAAAAGGGCGCTCACATCCCAGATGGAATCGCCCCACGAAACGAACTCCCAATCCACTACCCGCAAACGGTCCCTTTCCGGCGAGATCAGGCAGTTTTCGAGTTTCCAGTCGCCATGGGTCAGCGTGTCGTCCCTCCACTCGGCGCGCAGCCGATCAAGCCCGTCGGTGAACCCGGCGTATTTCTTCACCGCTCGCACTAACTCGCGCTGTCCCGCGCTATGCTCCGCCACATCTTCCGTCTCCTCGTGAAGCGACAGATACCAGGGGATGGATCCGGGAAACTCGGGAGCGAGGCTGCCGGATGCCATTTCCCGATGAAACGCCCCCATCGTTTCCCCGCACAGCCGTCCCAGTTCCGGCGCGAAGCGATCGGGCGCACCGTACAAATCTGTGTGCCCGGAGAGAAACTCGAGGACCAGGGCCGAATTTGGCGGATCGTAAGCGTAACAATGCGGCACCAAGTGCGCTAACCGCTTACCGGTTTCCTGGTGACGGTAGAAGGCGGCTTCTCGCTCCACGCTCGAGCGCGCTTCGAAATCCCAACCCTTCACCTGCTTGACCAGGTACTCCCGGGTCCCGCATGTGACGTGAAGATTCAGATTTCGGCGCGCCAGGGAGCGAACCGTAAATGCGCCGGTGACAGCCGTCTCCAGATCGGCGAATTGCCTTTCCACGAGGTAATGGAGGACGTTCGCCTCAGTCAGGAACATGCTCTGGCGGCTTTAAAAAGCCGGCGGAGCAGGCGGAATAGACCAGCCCTCTACGCCCGGCAGGAAAGCAGCCGCCTTCTTCTTCGGCGGTTTGCATTTATCATTGCGACTGGTGCATGCCTTGTTGTTGCTGCATTTAGGGGCGGACTTGTTGCAGCGCACCGGACTGGTGCATTGAGGAGCCGGTGACCTTGGCGGCCCCTTCGCCTTACATGCCAATTCGCCGGAGGAAGCCTCCCGCAAAAGATCGGCATCGAGAATCGCTTGAAAATCTTGAGCGATCGATCCTTGAAAGAACTCGGGCAGTGTCTGCA
>Ga0209415_10011833_pt1 | contig 14647 bp, 16 predicted proteins | sample PeaSoiSIISIP2007_FD_187696 | JGI IMG/M metagenome (GOLD analysis project Ga0209415, IMG submission 187696) | Peat soil microbial communities from Weissenstadt, Germany - SII-SIP-2007 (SPAdes) (version 2) | ecosystem: Environmental > Terrestrial > Soil > Wetlands > Peat | place: Germany...
TCGATCCGCGTCGCGAGCTCGGCCGCCGCGAAGCCGCCGAACACCACCGAGTGCACCGCGCCGATCCGCGCGCACGCTAGCATGGCGATCAGGGCCTCGGGGACCATCGGCATGTAGATGATGACCCGGTCGCCCTTGTCCACGCCCAGGCTGCGCAGCACCCCGGCGAACCGGGCGACCTCGTCCAGCAGCTCGGTGTAGGTGTACGTCCGCTGGGTGCCGGTGACCGGGCTGTCGTAGATGAGCGCGGCCTGGCTGCCCCGGCCGTCGCGGACGTGCCGGTCCAGCGCGTTGAAGCAGGTATTCAGCACCCCGTCGGGGAACCAGTGGGAGAATGACGGGTTCGAGGCGTCCAGCACCGTGCTGGGTTCCCGGTACCAGTCGATCTCCCGGGCCGCCTCACCCCAGAAACCGTCGGGGTCGGCCAGGCTCCGGTGGAATACTTCCGCATAGCGGCCCATCACGAACTCCTTATCCACATCGCCACTGCTCTCAACGGAGCATGCGGTGATGTTTCGCCGATGCTTAGCGCCAAAAGTCCCGACCCGAGCCGCCAAAAGCCCCTGCCGGGCGAGCTGTTCCGACCCTACGCTCTAAAGTATGGCGGGATCTCGCCGTGTGTACATGGCCCCGAGCGACGCGTTTTCCTGGTACATGGAACGCGATCCCACACTCCGGTCGACCGTGGTCGCCGTCGTCTGGCTGGATCGCGCGCCCGAGCGGGAGGTGCTGGTCGGCCGCATCGACCGGCTGTCCCGGGTGATGCCCTCGCTTCGGCAGCACGTCGTCGAGCCCCCGTTCCGTCTGGCCGCCCCGCGATGGACCGGTGATCCGGGCTTCGACCTGTCCTGGCACGTACGCCGGATCGCCGCCCCCGTGCCCGGCACCCGCGACACGGTGCTCGAACTGGCCCGGTGGGCGGCGACGGAACCGTTCGACCGGAGCCGCCCGCTGTGGCAGGTAACCGTGGTCGAGGGCCTGAAGGGCGGCGCGGCGGCGCTCGTGCTCAAGTTCCACCACAGCCTGTCGGATGGCACAGGCGGGATGCGGGCGCTGGCGATCCTAACCGACCTGCAGCGCGAACCCGCCGACCTGGGTGAGATGCCGCCGGCGCCGCCAGGTGAAACGCTGGACTCGCTCGCCCTGGTCACCGAGGCCGTCACCACGACGGTGCGGAACTACGCCCGCGTGGCCTGGCGCGGAACCGGAGCGGCTATCCCGGCCCTGATACACACCGCATGCGACCCCGTCGGCCAGGCCCGGGGCGCCGTCGCGATGGCCCGGTCCGTCTACCGGACGGCCGCACCGAGTGGCAGCACGCTGTCGCCCGTCATGCGGGAGCGGGCCACGGCCCGCCGCCTGGCCACGATCGAGCTTCCCGTGGACGACCTGAAGAAAGCGGCCAAGTCCGTCGGCATGACGGTGAACGACGCCTACCTGGCGGCCGTGACGGGCGGGCTGCGCCGGTACCACGAGCGTCACGGGCAAGCCGTCGAGTCCCTGCGGGTCGTCATGCCGATCAGCCTGCGTAACGGGCCCGACCTGGACTGGGGCAACAAGATCACCCTGCTGCGGCTGATCGTGCCGGCGGGGGAGCGGAACGTGGTCGCCCGGATGCGCCTGATAGACCGCGTGACCCGGGCGGCGCGCAGCGAGCCGTCGCTCCCGGTCACTGGCGCGATCGCCGGGGCCCTCAACCTGCTGCCGGTCGGCTACGTGGGCGGGATCCTCAAGCACGCCGACTTCCTGGCCAGCAACGTGTCGGGCATGCCCGTGCCGGTCTACGTGACCGGCAGCAAGGTCACGGGTTTCTTCGTCTTCGGGCCCACCGTCGGCAGCGCCCTCAACACCACCCTGTTCTCCTACGCCGGCCGCTGCCACATCGGCATCAACATCGACACCGCCGCGGTGCCGGATCCGGACCTCATGCTCGCCTGCCTCCGGGAGGGCTTCGCCGAGATCACGGCCATGGCCGAAGACACGGCCGCGGCGGCCTAGGCCCCCGCCTTCCGGGCTACCCCGAGGATCCGCGGCGCCACCGGCCAGAGAAATGCGTCCGGCGGGAAACGGAAACCGCGACACGTCTCGATGGTGAAGACCTGCTCGATGGCCGCCCGCGTCTGGCGCCGGACGTGGCAGCCGCCCATGAGGCGCGGCCAGACCAGGTCGGCGGCCTGCTGGTAGCCGGCGAACAGCATGTCCCGGCTGCGCACGTGCTCGTAGAACCGCAGCTCACCGCCGGGCCGCAGCACCCGGTGGAACTCGGCCAGCGCCGCCGAAGGGTCGGCCACCGAGCACAGCAGCCCGGATACCACGACAGCGTCGAAGGAACCGTCGTCCGCTGGAAGCTCGTCGGCGGTCCCGTCCGCCACCCGGATCGGGACCGGGGCCGCCGCGGCCGCCTCGGCCGCGCGGCTGCGCAGGTACGGCTCCGGCTCGACCGCCACTACCTCCCGCACCGAGACCGGATAATGCGGGAAGTTCAGGCCGTTGCCCGGGCCGACCTCCATCACCCGGCCGGTCAGCCCGGCCAGCATCTCCTGCCTGTGCTCCCGGTTGCCACGGTCCTCGTTACGCCCCCCGAACCGGGCGAAGTACCGTGCGAAAAGCGGATTGTTCACTAGCGCCATGCTCTGTACTTATCACGCCCCGCCCGCGGCTAGGCAGGACCGTCAGCCGCGCCTCACCGGCTGCCGTTCCGGTCGCGCAGCCAGTCCTCGAATTGGACGGCGACGATGCGCTCGTCGTGCACGCCGGCCGCCTCGTCCGAAGCCAGCCACACGATCGGCGGGCCCATCACGGCGGGCTCGAGGAGCCCTTGGCCCTCGGGCACGGCGTCGGGCGGCAGCATGCCGGTGACGGTCGCACCTCCGGGCAGGAGCAGGTTGACGGTGACGCCCGTGCCCCGCAGATCGGCGGCCATGATCCGGGACAGCGACTCGCTGCCGGCCCGGGACGGCCCGTAGGGGACGAACCCGGCCCGCCGCATGGTCGACTCGTTCACCGAGATGTTGACGATGCGGCCGCCCCCGGCGGCCAGCATCCGCGGCGTGACCTCGCGCGCCACCAGGAAGTAGCCGGTCAGGTTGGTCTCGATCACCGCACGGAACCCGTCGGCCGGCACCTCCCAGAAACCCTGCGGCTGCGTCATGAAGTGCGGGTTGACCGTGCGCATGCCGATCCCGGCGTTGTTCACCAGCATGTCGATACCGCCGAGCTGCGACCACGCCGCCTCGACCGCCCGGGCCACCGAGGACTCGTCTCGCACGTCCAGTTCGATGCCGGTCGCGCCCGGCAGGTTCGCGGCGACCGCGATCGCATGTGCGGCGGAGCGGCCGGTCAGCGCGACCGTCGCTCCCGCCGTGGCCAGGGCGCCGGCCATCGCCAGGCCCAGGCCGCTCGTCCCGCCGGTCACCAGCACCTTCAGCCCTGAAGTACTCATGACCGCGATGCTAGGGTTTCGAGCTCGCTCGAAGTCAAACCGCCCGGTACAGTTCGCGGGCGATGATCGAGCGCTGGACCTCCGAGGCGCCCTCGTAGATGCGCGGCGCCCGCACCTCGCGGTACAGGTGCTCCAGCGGGTGGCCCTGCCGCAGGGCCCGGGCCCCGTGGATCTGTACCGCCGCGTCCACCACGAACTGGGCGGCCTCGGTGGCGAACAGCTTGGCCATCGCCGACCTCGCGGTGATCCCCCCCTCGCCCGCGTCGTAGGCCGCGGCGGCCGCGTAGACCAGCAGCCGCGCGGCCTCGGTCCTGGTCGCCATCTCGGCCAGCAGGTGCGAGACGGCCTGCTGGTCCTTCAGCGGCCCGCCGAACGCGGTCCGGGTCCCGGCGTGCCGCACGGCCGCGTCGAGCGCGGACTGCGCCATGCCGACCGCGAACGCGCCCACGCTGGGCCGGAACAGGTCCAGCGTGCGCATCGCGACCCGGAAGCCCCGGTCGGGCTCGCCGAGGAGTTCGGCCCGGTCCACCCGGACGCCGTCGAAGGCCAGGCTGCCGATCGGGTGGGGGCTGATCATGTCCAGGTGCTCGCCGTGCAGGCCGGGCCGGTCGCCGGGCACCGCGAACGCGCTCACGCCCCGGGCACCCGCGCCGGGCGTGGTGCGGGCGAAGACGGTGTAGACGTCGGCCTCGGGGGCGTTGGAGATCCAGGTCTTCTCGCCGGTCAGCCGCCAGCCGTCGCCGTCCGGCTCGGCCCGCAGGCTCAGCGCCGCGGCGTCGGAGCCGGCCTCGGGCTCGGTGAGCGCAAACGCCGCCACCGCGTCCCCGGCGGCCACGGCGGGCAGCCAGCGCCGGACCGTCTCCTCGTGGCCGGACTGCAGGATGGGGTAGGCGCCCAGGCCCTGCAGGGCCAGCGCGGTCTCCGCCTCGGTGCTCTGCGTGGCCAGCGCCTCCCGCAGCAGGCACAGGTCCGTCGCCCTGCTTTCCCCCGGGGGACGACCCCCCGATGACCCCCCGCCTGGGGGGATGCCATCCCCCCAGACCCCCTCGGCCCCCCTGGGACCCCCTCGGCCCTGGCCGGGAAACAGCCGCGCGAGCAGGCCGAACCGGCCCATCGCCTTGATCAGCTCGCGGTTCACGTGGCCCGGCGGGCCGGCCTCCGCGATCGGCCGCAGCTTCTCGGCAGCCATCGACCGGACCTGCTCGGCGAAGGCCCGCTGCGGCCCGGTCAGCGCGAACGCGGTCACGGGGCGTCGTCCTGCTCAACGGGCTCCGGGCGCCAGCGGGCGTGCGCGGTGCGCGGCATCCCGGCCCGGATCAGCTCCAGCCGGGGCCGCGGCCCGTCGGTACGCCCGGCCGCAGGCCGCCGGCTGCCCGCGGCGAACGGGTCCGGCCAGACCGCCCCCGGGCCGGCGTATTCCTGCTCGGCGGCGGCGTGCAGGGTCCACTGCGGGTCGTACAGGTGGGTCCGGCCCAGCGCGCACAGGTCGGCCCGGCCGGCCAGGATGATCGAGTTCACGTCGTCGTAGGACGAGATCGCGCCGACCGCGATCACCGCGATCCCGTACTTGGTGCCGATCTCGTTCCTGACCCGGTCCGCGTAGGGCGTCTGGTAGCTGCGGCCGAAGGCGGGCTTCTCGTCGCTGACGACCTGCCCCGTCGACACGTCGATACCGGCCGCGCCGTGCTCGGCGAACGCGCGGGCGATCTCGACCGTGTCGTCGATGTCCAGTCCGTCCGGGTGCCAGTCGGTGGCGGAGATCCGCACCGTCATCGGCCGCTCCTCCGGCCACACCGCCCGGATGGCGTCGAAGACCTCGAGCGGGTAACGCAGCCGGGCAGCCAGCGATCCGCCGTACCGGTCGGTGCGCCGGTTGGTCAGCGGGGACAGGAACGAGGAGAGCAGGTAGCCGTGCGCGCAGTGCAGTTCGAGCAGGTCGAACCCGGCGCGCGCCGCCGCCCGCGCCGCCGCCACGAACTGCCCGCGAATCTCGTCGAGCTCGGCCAGGCTCAGCTCGCGCGGCGTCTGGCTGCCCGCCTGGTACGGAATAGACGACGGCCCGCAGACCTCCCAGTTGCCGTCCGGCAGCGGGTCGTCCATTCCCTCCCACATCAGCTTGGTCGAGCCCTTCCGCCCCGAGTGCCCGAGCTGGATCCCGATCTTCGCCCGCGTCTTCCCGTGCACGAACCCCACCACCCGCCGCCAGGATTCCTCTTGCCCGCCGGTGTAGATGCCGGTGCAGCCGGGCGTGATCCGGCCGGCGGGGGAGACGCAGACCATCTCGGTCATCACCAGTCCCGCGCCGCCCAGCGCCTTGCTGCCCAGGTGCACCAGGTGGAAGTCGCCCGGCACGCCGTCCCGGGCCGAGTACATGTCCATCGGGGAGACGATGACCCGGTTGGCCAGTTCCAGCCGGCCGATCCGGAACGGCTGGAACATCGGCGGGCACGCCGCGCGGGCGTCCTCCTGGCCGGCCGCGAACCACTCGTCCATCCCGGCGACGAACTCCGGGTCACGCAGCCGCAGGTTGTCGTAGGTAACCCGGCGGCTGCGGGTCATGATGTTGAAGGCGAACTGGTGCGGGTCCTGGTCGGCGTACTGCCCGAGGTTCTCGAACCACTCCAGGCTGGCCTGCGCCGCGCGCTGGGTCGAGGCCACCACCGGACGCCGTTCGGCCTCGTAGGCGGCGAGGGCGCCGTCCATGCTGTCCTGCTCATGCAGGCACGCGGCCAGGGCCAGCGCGTCCTCCATGGCCAGCTTGGTACCCGAGCCGATGGAGAAGTGCGCGGTATGCGCGGCGTCGCCGAGCAGCACCACGTTCTCGTGCCGCCAGGTCTGGCACCGGATCGTGGTGAACGTGGTCCAGCGCGAGTTGTTGGCGAACAGGCTATGCTTGCCACCACTGGGCCCGTCCAGCACCTCGGCGCACAGGTCCCGGATGCGCTGGATGGATGCCTCGTCGCTCTGACCGGGTACCAGGCCCGGAGCCTCGGTGAACCCGGCCCGCCGCCAGACGTCCTCGTGCATCTCCAGGATGAAGGTGCTGGCCCGGTCGCTGTACGGGTAGCCGTGCACCTGCATGATCCCGGCCGGGGTGTCCAGGATGTAGAACTTGAACGCGTCGAAGACCAGGTCGGTGCTCAGCCAGATGTACTTGCACCGCCGCCTTTCCAGATTTGGACGGAACGTAGCGGCGTACTCCATCCGGGTCAGCGAGTTCGCTCCGTCGGCGGCCACCACCAGGTCGTTGCCCGCCGCCAGGGCCGCCACGTCAGGCGCCTCGGTGCGGAAGCGGACCTGTACCCCGAGCGATGCGCACCGCGCCTGCAAGATGGCCAGCAGCCGCTTGCGGCTCATCGCGGCGAAGCCGTGCCCGCCGGAGGTGAAGGTAGTACGGCGCCGGTGCACGTCGATGTCGTCCCAGCGGGCGAACTCGCGGCTCATGGCCTGGAAGACCTCGATGTCGGCGTGCTCGATGCCGCCCAGGGTCTCGTCGGAGAACACCACGCCGAACCCGAACGTGTCGTCGGCGGCGTTGCGTTCCCAGACGGTGATGTCGTGGCGGGCGTCGAGCTGCTTGACCAGCGCCGCGAAGTACAGGCCGCCAGGGCCGCCGCCCAGGACCGCGATACGCACGGGCTCCTCCTCCTGGCCTCGCCTCAAGGATATGGCGGAACTTCTACGATCGTCAATAGAACGCTATATCAGCTCGCGCCAGTGACCGAAGTCCTGCGGCCGCCGGGGCGAACTGCCCTGCCGCCACGGCCCAGCCTGCGGAACACTGGCCCGAGCCCAGGCCGGAAGGGAGGCAGGTCATGACTTTCACCCAGGACGTGCAGCGTTACGCCGACGCGATCATGGCCATGATCAAGGAGGATCAGGACACCGGGCAGGTTCCCCGGGACGTTTGTTCCTGGGACGAACTCGATGACACCGTGGATGTCGGCGATTATTACCGGCTGGCCCAGATCCCTCCCGCGTCGGACGGGCTGCGGGACGCCGTCACCGACGAGGTGGCCCGGCGCCTGGCTGGCTAGGGTTTCATCCATGGACGTGGAGCGGATCAATCCGGCCGAGCTCGGCCGGCCCTCGGGCTTCTCGCACGCGGTGGCCGTGACCGCGGACCGGATGGTATTCCTGGCCGGGCAGATCGGCCTCGGCCGGGACGGGAAGCTGGCCAGCGGCGGCGTCGTGGCCCAGTTCGAGCAGGCCCTGGCCAACCTGCTCATCGCGCTGGCCGCGGCGGGTGGCCACCCGGGCGACCTGGTCAGCCTGACCATCTACATCGTCGACCTGCAGGACTACCAGGCGCACGCCAAGGAGATCGGCGCGGTCTGGCGCCGGCTGGCCGGCGCCGAGTACCCGGCCACGGCGGGCGTGGGCGTGGCACGGCTCTGGGAGCCCGACGCCCTGGTCGAGATCCAGGGCATCGCGGCCGTCAGCCGCTGATGACCTGCTGTACGTAGGCCCGAGCCGGTTCCTCGAGCAGCGCGCGCAGGGTGAAGAATTCCTCCGCGGCGCGCAGGCCGATCCAGCCCGCCGGGAGAAGCTCGGCCGGCAGGCCAGGATCCAGGTAGGGGAGCTGCCGCCAGTCGGTGAGCACCCGCACGTAGTGGGCGAAGGCTTCTTCCCCGCTGCGCGGGCCGCTCCGCTTGAGCCGCGCCAGGGACGGCTCGTAGGCCCGGATGAAAGCCTCGTACCGGCGCTCGAGATCGTCCAGGTCCCACCAGCGGCGGATCTTTCCGGCCGGGTCGCCGAAGGCCAGGTGATCCGCGTGGAACAGGTCGGCGTAGGCGTCCAGGCCGAGCCGGCGCAGCGTCTCGGCGGTCGCATCGTCCGGATGGGCGGGCACGATCCACACCCCGGGCGCCACCATCCCGAACCCCAGCCGGGTCAGCTCGGACCGCAGCACGTGCCGCCGGTGGCGCTCGGCCTCCGGCACCGAGAACACCGCGAGCAGCCAGCCGTCGGCGAGCGCCGCCCGCTGCCGCCGGAAGATCCGGGCGTCGCCCTCCCGCAGGATGGCCAGCGCCTCGGCGGACAGCTGGTAGCCCGCCGCACCCTCCTGCCGCCGCGCTTCCAGGATCCCCCGCCGCTTGAGCCGCGAGATCGCCGAACGGACCGCGGGTTCGTCGACCCCCAGCTCGGCGAGCAGCCGGATCAGCGCCGCGACCGACAGCCAGCCGCCGCCGGACCGCGCGTAGAGCCCGTAAACCGTGACGATCAGGTGCCGCGGCCGCGCCGACCGGGCCGTGGCGTCCCCGCCCGGTTCGTTCGTTTCCGCTACGGCCGTCACCGGCCCACGATACCAACTCCCCTTGCCCGGGCCGAGGCACCGCCAGCATCATGGGACGATGACCGAACTGCCGAGCTACGCGGACCTGCCGCCCGCTCCCCGCGGCGGCCGGTCCGGCTGGGGTCTGTTCGGCGCAGATGACAACGTCGGCCTGGTTAACCTGATGACCCCGGAGCGGATAGCGGCCGCCGCCCGGCTGGTGCGGCGCGGGCAGGTCTTCTGCCTGGACATGCCGCTCGGCAGTATCTCCCCGGCCCTGGCCACGTTCCGCGGGCCGCCCCGGCACCGGGTGCTGCACCAGCCCGGGAGCGCGGGCTTCGACGACGTCTACGACAACTTCTACCCGCAGGCCTCCAGTCAGTGGGACTCCCTGGCCCACGTCGGCTACGCGCCGGGCCAGATGTACAACGGCGCCACCGAGGCCGAGGTGCTGGCCGGCACCCGGAACACCATCGACCACTGGGCCCGGCACGGGCTGGCCGGCCGCGCGGTCCTGCTGGACGCCGAGCGGGCCGTGCGCGCTGCCGGGCGGCCCTACGATCCCGGCGAGCCCGTCGCCCTCGGCGTCGACGACCTGGAACTGGCCCGGCACCAGGCCGGCGTCGAGTTCGCGCCGGGCGACATCATCCTGCTGCACACCGGCTTCGCCGCCTGGTACGCCGGACAGCCCAGCCAGGTGAGGCACCGGCTGCACGGCAACGTCATCGCGCCCGGCATCGCGCATACCGAAGCGGTCTGCGAGTACCTGTGGAACAGCCACGCGGCGGCCATCGCCGCGGACAACTTCGCCGTCGAGGTCTTCCCGGCCGACTACAGCCCGGCGGCGCACCCGTTCGGGTTCCTGCACCACGTGCTCATCGGCCAGTTCGGCATGGCCCTGGGCGAGCTGTGGTGGCTGGCCGACCTGGCCCGCGACTGCGCCGCCGACGGCGTCTACGAGATGTTCCTGGTCAGCGCGCCGCTGAACGCCCCCGGCGGGATCGGCTCACCCGCCAACGCCGTCGCCATCAAGTAACCCGGCCCGCCAGATCCGTAACGATGCGGGAACGCTCGGCCCGTAACGTAGCCCTGGGGGACCGGCGAAGGCCCGAGAGGTGGCCGATGACAGCGTTCTGGCGCGCGTGGTCGATCTGGGCCGTCTCCGTGGCGGCGACCGCGACCGCGCTCGGCTATACGGCCGTTCACCCACTGCCCGCGAAGCTGGCCGCCAACTTTGGCGTGACCGGGCTGAACGACGTGGTCGGGGTGGTGTTCATCGCCGCCTTCGCCACGGTCGGCGCGCTGCTGGCCTGGAAGCGGCCGGGCCATCCCATCGGATGGCTGCTGTCGGCGACCGCCCTGGTGTACGCCGTGGGGGGCTTCGGCACGTTCCTGGCGCACTTCCACCGCACGCTGACCCTGGCCAACTGGCTGGGCTGGACCTTTGATCTGGGCGTCGGGCTGTGCGCGTTCGTCGTGCTGCTGTTCCCCACCGGGACGCTGCCCTCCCGCCGCTGGCGGCCGGTGGCCTGGGCCGCCGGGGCGGGCCTGGCCGGGTGGGCGCTCGGCAACGCGTTCGCCCCCACGATCATCGGCGCCAGCCCGCCGATGCCGAGTCCAGCCGGCGTGACCGGGCCGGCCGGGGACATCTTCACGATCATGGCGAACGGCGGCCAGGTGCTGATGGTCGCCGCGGGCCTGGCCGCCGTGCTGTCCCTGGCGTTCCGGTACCGGCGCGCCCGGACGGCCGAGCGGGCGCAGCTGAAGTGGCTGGTTTACGCGGGTGCCGTGGTCGTCGCGGCGGCCCTGATCGCCGCGGGGCCGGTCGAGCAGATCATGGGCCCGGGTGACGCGACCAACAACCTGCAGAACGCGATGGTCAGCGGGGCCATCGCGCTCATCGCGGTGGCCATCGGCGTCGCCATCCTGCGGTACCGGCTGTACGACATCGACCGGGTCATCTCCCGCACCGTGGCGTACGCGATCGTCACCGGCCTGCTGATCGGGATCTACGCCGGGCTGGTCCTGCTGGCCACCCAGGTGCTCCGGATCCACAGCACGGTCGCCGTGGCCGCCGCCACCCTGGCCGCGGCCGCCCTGTTCAACCCGGTTCGGCGGCGGGTCCAGCACCGGGTCGACCGGCGGTTCAACCGGGCCCGGTATGACGCCGAGACCACCGTGGCCGCGTTCGCGGCCCGGCTCAAGGACGCGGTCGACCTGGACACCGTCCGCTCCGACCTGGCCGGCGTCGTGCAGACCGCCCTGGAACCCGCCCAGGTCTGGGTATGGACCAGGCCCCGGTGAAGAGCCCGTAGCGGCTTCCTCCATCCCGGCTGCACGACCCGCACAACCGGTCTCCTCGCCACCGCGCTACAAACGAGGAACCCGAGCTACGGGTGACGGAGGGAAAGGTTTGGCGATGGCGTGGGTGTTCCTGGTCGCCGCCGGTTTGTTCGAGACGGCGTTCGCCGTACTCCTGAAGCTCAGCCACGGGCTGACGGATCCGTGGCCGACGGCCGGATTCGCTGTGTCCGCGCTGATCAGCTTCGGCCTGCTGACCGTCGCGCTGCGCGAGCTGGAGGTCGGGCCCGCCTACGCGGTCTGGACCGGGATCGGCGCGGCCGGGGCGGCGACGGTCGGCATGGTGTTCCTCGGCGACGCGGTGTCGGCCGCGAAGCTGGCGTCGATCGGCCTGATCCTGTCCGGGGTGGTCGGCCTCAACCTGTCCGGCGTGACCCCGTAGGACCAACCCGGGGGTGAAGAGATGAAGGTCCTGGGTTCCCCCGGCGATCACCGGCTGGGTCCGCAGACCCGGCGGGTGCCCGCCGAAGGCCAGCTCCAGGGCCCCGGCGAGCCGCCGCCAGGCCGCCTCCTCCCACTCCAGGCACAGCTGCTCGGAGGGGAACTGGGACCCGGCCCATGCGGCGCACGGCGGAACCCACGCGTGCACGGGAAACAGTTCGGCCTGGTACGTGCGAGCCAGGTCGGCCGCCCAGCGCAGCGCGGGCAGGCCGCGCGAGCTGCCGCTGACGCCGACGATGATCCTGCGGACGCGAGGCATGTCCAGGCTCCTCCGGCTTCGGCCAGGGGAGCTCGGCGGCATTTCGGTCACTCGAGGCCGAGGCCGAACATACGGCGCGGCGGGACCAGCCAGCGGACCTGCTCACGGTCGTCCTGTCGGTCGATCCGGCGCTGCATCCCGGGCTGGGCTTCGGCCTGGCTGGCGTGCGCAGCCAGGGCGGATCGCTGGACGGCGCGCGCGGCCGCGGCGTCGGCACCGAGGTCGACGTGCCAGCCGCTGCGGGCGGCGTGCGGCATGCGGGCCAGGACCGGGACGCCGGTCTGCTCGGCGGCGGAGGCGGCCGCCCGGGCCACCGCGGCATCGTCCGGATCAGCTCCGGCCGGCTCGATGACCAGCAGCAGGTCGGCGGCGTGCGCGCGGATCGCCCGCCGGACCCGTTCGGTGAGCTCGGTGGCCGGATAGCGGTTCAGCTTGCCGTCGGCGTAATCGGCCAGCATGAGCGAGGAGATGCCGAGCAGGCCCGCCGCCACCTGCAGTTCCCACGGCCGGATGATGTCCAGCCGCTCGCAGGTGGAGTTCAGCGGCGAGGCCTCGCCGCGGGTCAGGGTCAGCAGGGCCAGGCTGGCGCCGCCGCCGCAGCGGAATGCGTACAGCAGCCGGCCCAGGCTGGCTGACTCCTGGCCAGGCCGGGCGGTCACGGCCAGGACGTGCCCGGCCCGGGGCAGCGGACGGCCGGAGAACAGCTGATCGCTGGCGGCCGCTTCCGCGTAGGCCGTGGCTGCGGCACGGGTCATTGGGGCCTCCTTCTCCGCGAGGCTGGCCCTGTCCACCCGGTGACCGGGGCGGGCGGCCAGTCACCCTCCACGGTGGCCGGGAGATGTGAAGATGCGGTGCAGCCGCGATAGGGGCGGCGTGGACGCGGCCGGGCGGGGGGCGCTGGGTGAACGCGGGCCTCGCGTCCACGGCGTCTTCACGGGCGCTGCATGGCTTACGCAAGACGGCGAGATTAGCTGGCCGGACAAACGTTGCCGCGAGGTCAAACCAAGGCCGCGGTGGTGGCGTTCCAGCACAAGAAGGGCCTGAGCGGTTCCGGCGTGGTCCAGGCGTCCACCTGGCGGTCGCTCCTGGTCGCGGTGCAGCGCGGCAGCGCGGGCCCGGCGGTGCGCGCGGTACAGGACCAGATCAACTTCCGGAACCTGAAGGACGGGCGCACGCTGGCCGTCGACGGCCTGTTCGGGCCGAAGACCGAGGCGTCGGTCCGGGCCTTCCAGCAGGGGATGGCCAGCGAGGTGAGCGGCTTCCGGGTCGACGGCATCGTCGGGTCGCAGACCTGGCAGGCGCTGGTCAGCGAGGCCCTGTCCGGCTGACCACAGGTGCCCCTACCGCAAGTACGCCGACCCGGGAGCGTCAGCCCCCCGACGCCCTTACCGCGGCCCGGATCGTGTCCTCGACTCCCTCCAGCGGGAGCTTGCCGTCGATGCGCCCGCCGTCGACGTAGAACTTGGGCGTGGCGTTGACGCCGTCCCGGATGCCCCCCTGGATGTCCCGTTCGATCTTGGCGGCGTAGGCCTGGCCGGTCACCTCGTCGCGGAACCGGGCGAGGTCCAGGCCCAGGTCCGCGGCGTAGTCCAGCAGGGAGTCCAGACCGAGACGGGACGCGGGCTGCAGCAGCAGCTCGTACATCGGCCAGAACCTGCCCTGGGCCCCGGCCGCCTCGGCGGCCTCGGCGGCCTGCTCCGCGTGCGGGTGCAGCTGGGCGATCGGGAAGTTCCGGAACACGAACCGGACCGAGTCGGGATAGCGGGCGAGCATCTCGTGCACATCCCGGGCCGCGCCCCGGCAGTACGGGCACTCGTAGTCGCCGTACTCCAGGACCGTCACTGGCGCGTCGGGCCGGCCGAGCACGTGGTCATCGGCCGTCACCTCGGTCACTGCGAACTCATCCATGTCGCCTCCACCGACAGCATGGCACGAACGGGCCCAGGCATAGGATCAGGGGCGCGGTCATGCTCGTGGTCGGCAGCCGCGGCCACGGCGGCTTCGCCGGGCTCCTGCTGGGCTCGGTCAGCTCCAACGTCGCCGAGCACGCCTCGTGCCCGGTTCTGGTCGTCCACGGCGACCAGGCACCACCGGCGTAAGGTCAGTCCTTGACCTCGCGGAGCCGGCCGGTCTCGACCTCGTAGACGAAGCCCCGCACCGAGCCCTTGTGCGGGATATAGGGGCTGGCCTTGATCCGGGCCATGGACTGGCGGACATCGGCGTCCGGGTCTCCGAACGCCTCGAGGGCGAACGGCGGCCGCAGGCCCGTGTCGGCTTCGATCTGGGCCTTCACGTCGTCGTCGTGGAAGGTGAGCATGCCGCAGTCGGTGTGGTGGATGAGGATGATCTCGTTGGTGCCGAGCAGCCGCTGGGAGATAGTGATGGATCTGGCCTAACCTCCACCCTAATCCTAAGTTGTCAGACCAAAATTAGTAGCTTTAGCACACGCCTGCCCCATGCTGGAACCAGTGAGTGTGGCACCCTACCTGGAAGAACCGGTACAGAGCAGCACTCACTGGTTGGGATGAACCGCCCTGTGCGTGCCGCGATGGACTGGCGAGACCCCTGATACGCAGCGTGCCCCGTGGGAGGCCACGGGGCACGGCCGCAACATCCAGACCGGGCCGCGAGCCTCAAGCTCGCCGACCGGGCCGCGAGCTCAGCTCGAGCCGAGCCGGTCGACGAGTTCCTCGTGGAGTTCCCAGAGCCGCTCGGGCAGGTGCCGGTGGAAGGTGCGGAAGAATTCGGGGATGTGCTCGGCTTCCAGCTTCCAGGCGGTGGTGTCCACCGTGAGGAGCAGGGCCAGGTCGGCCCAGCTGATGTCCAGGCCGTCGAGGTCGAGGGAGCCGGGGGCGGGCAGGTAGCCGAC
>Ga0209415_10011834_pt1 | contig 14646 bp, 15 predicted proteins | sample PeaSoiSIISIP2007_FD_187696 | JGI IMG/M metagenome (GOLD analysis project Ga0209415, IMG submission 187696) | Peat soil microbial communities from Weissenstadt, Germany - SII-SIP-2007 (SPAdes) (version 2) | ecosystem: Environmental > Terrestrial > Soil > Wetlands > Peat | place: Germany...
TAGATCATGGTCGGCACGACTGCCGCCCGACGTGATGGATGCACGATCGGGATGCGGTGACCTTGTCGTCGTCCCGCCGCCCGTCGTGGTCGACGGGAGCGGTACGGACCAACTGGCCGCCCGCCGGGTGGTGCAGCCGGCGGGCTGCGGCCGGGGCGGACGTGACGCAGCAGGTCGACCCGGAGAATCAACACTCCAACCTGCAAGATCAGCTGCAGAACTACCAGCTCTACGCATCACAGGGCATCACCGCGGAGGGCGGGCAGGACCGTCTTGGCACATCGGCGTCGTGCCGAGCAGGGACCGAGTGGAGGGTACCGCTACTTCTCCGTCACGCGACCCGCCTGGCTCCGAAGTGCGGCAGCCGTCCGCAGCAGCTGGACCGCCAATAGAGCCCCCACCCCCTCGCCCGAGCGCAGACGGAGCGACAGGAGCGGCTCCAGACCCAGCTGCGCGTTGACCACCCGGTGCGCCTGTTCGCGGCTCTCCTGGCCCGCCACGAGATGGGCCGCCACCGCAGGCTCCATCGCCACCGCGATCAGTGCAGCTGCTGAGGTGACCAGTCCGTCGAGCACGACGAGCGAACCGGCCTCGGCCGCGCCAAGGGTCACCCCGGCGAGATAGGCGATCTCGGGCCCACCCAACGCGGCGAGCGTGACCATCGGCTCCCCGAGATCGGTGTGCGCCGACGCCGCCCGCTTCAGCGCCGCGTCGACGGCGGTGCGCTTACGCTCGAGCGTCGCGGAGTCTCCCCCGGCGCCGAGTCCAACGGTGTCCCCTGCCGCAAGCCCCAGCCGGGCCGCGACCAGCGCCGCGGCGACCGTCGTGTTGCCGATGCCCACCTCACCGAGCACGACGAGCCGACCGCCGAGGCTGCTGCCGAGCTCACGGCCCGAGCCGAGTGTCCTCGCGGCGTCGGCCGCCGACATGGCGTCGCACGACACCAGGTCGCCCCGTGTTCCCGCGGGACGACAGAGGACCGCTCCGGCAATCGGATCGCCTGGTACGCCGGCATCGACGGCGACCACCTCCGCGCCGACCAGCCGGGCTGCCACGGCGCCGAGAGACTCCCCCGCGACCGTCGCCTCGAGCACCTCGCCGGTCACCGAATCGTCGTAGGTCGACACGCCATGGCCCGTCACGGGATGCCCCGCCGCCGCGATAACGGCGGTCACGGGTGCGTCGGACCCCAGGCCTAGCGCCACCATGCGGTCCACGGCACGGTCGAGGGTGCCGAGCGACCCGGGAGGCGTGAGCAGTACGTCCGCCGCATCCCGGGCGCCGACGACTGACGCCGGCTCGGGCGCATGGAGGTGTGACGGCGGCGGGAGCGGGGCCTCCTCGTCCTCCTGCCAGCGTTCCCACAACACGACGTCGGAGAGTGGTTGGCGGGCGGACCAGCCGGCTCGCTCGAGCCCCGGCTCGGGAGGCCGCTCGTCCGGCCAGCCCAGGCACAACCACCCGAGTGTCTCCACCCCCGGTGGCAGGCCGATCAGCGCAGCCAGCTCGGCGGGCTGGAACAGCGTGACCCATCCCGTGCCGACACCCTCGACCCGGGCCGCCAGCCAAAGGTTCTCGATGGCACACGCGCAGGACCACATGTCTGCGTCGACATAGGTGGCGCGGCCCAGCACACCTTGTGCAGCCGTCCTCCTGTCGCAGCACACCACGACGCCGACCGGTGCGTCGCGGATGCCGTGCAGCTGCAGGTCGAGCATCTGGCGCCCGGAACGGTCGGCGAAGGTCGCAGCCTGCCGGTGCCATTCCCGGTCGGCCATCAACGCGGCCCGGTCGCGGGTGGCGGCCTCGCGGATGACAACGAACCGCCACGGCTGTGAGTGGCCCACCGACGGTGCGGCATGGGCGGAGGACAGGATCCGCTCCAACACGTCCGCCTCGAGGTCATCCGGCCGGAAGCGCCGAATGTCGCGACGGCCGAGCACGGCGGCGTAGAAGGCATCCCTCTCCTGCTCGCCGAAGGCCCACGCACGCGGCGCCTCCCGGCGCGCACGCGCTGAGGAGGCGTCGCCGACGACCGGGACCGGCCGCTGCCAGCTCATGCGACAGGCTCCGGGTGCGTAGGCACGCCGACACGGGGCAACGCCGCCCCGACCAGTGCCCCGGCCAGACGGTCCAGACCCTGCTCCGACGGCACGGCGACGCGTGTCACCCCGGGCAGCCCGAAGCTGGCACAGTCGCGGACCACGATGCCGTGCGGCGCCAGCGCCTCCCGTAGCCCGGCCCGGTCGACGAGGACCCAGTTGGCATCGGAGGGGCGGACGGGCAGCCCGTGCGACGCCAGCAGGTCCGTGAGCGCCCCCCGCAGCTCGGCGACGCCGGCACACCAGGCCGGCAGGTCGACCGCCCCGAGCAGGTCGGGCAGCGCAGCCGCCGCGACGGCGCCCACCGACCACCCCGGCTGGCGGGCGCGGCAGCGAGCAATCAGGTCCGGATCGCCCAGCACGTAGCCGAGGCGCAGGCCGGGGCACGCCAGCAGCTTCGTGAGTGACCCAACCACCACGGAACCGTCACCCCTCGTCCAGTGCCCGGTCGCCAGGGGGTAGAACGCCTCGTCCCAGACGTCGGCGATCTGGTCGGATCGGGCCAGGAGCCCGCTCGGGCTGTGCGGGTTGGAGCGCCACAGCGGGCCACCACCACGGGGGTGCAACCCGAAATCGGGCTCATCGACGCGGCCCCCGATCTCGGCGGCGACGAGCACGATGGCCTCGGCGCCTCCGTTGGTCAACAAGAGACGTTCTCGCGCGACACCCATCACCCCGGCCAGCGCCTCTGCCGCCCCGCCGGGGTCCGGGTAGACGCGCACGGCGTCTAGGTGGCGCGCCACGACAGGGACCGGGTCCGGGGCGAGCGGGTTCAGCGACATGGACAGATCGAGCACCGAGCCGGGGTCCAGCCCGAGCGCGGCGGCGATGGCCCGGCCGTCGCCGCCGTGGGAGCCGGCCGGCGGCATCGTCACCGCGCCACCCACCATTGAGCACACCCGATCAGCGCCAGGCCGACAGCGAGGGCGGAGCTGACGTCGTTCGAGAGGCGGATGGCGGCACCGATGTCCGTCACCTCTGCCGGCCGTCCAGTTCCCAGCGCCACCCGCTCCTCGACCCGGTCACCGTAGCGGTTGGTACCCCCGAGACACAGCCCGAGCGCGGCAGCGAAGGCCGCTTCGGCCACTCCCGCGTTCGGCGAGGGGTGAGCGGGCGCCTGGTCCCGCACCGCCACCCACACCGCCCTCGCCGTGCGCGGCCGTACCGCGGCGACGAGCAGCGCGGTCAGGCGGGCGGGTACCCACGCGAGCGCATCGTCGAGGCGCGCGCTCGCCCACCCGTAGTTGGCATAGCGCGGGGAGCGGTGGCCCACCATGGAATCGAGGGTGTTGACGGACCGATAGCCGAGCGCGCCCGGAGCGCCGGCCACCGAACCCCAGAAGGCCGGCGCCACGACCGCGTCCACCGTGTTCTCCGCCACGGACTCCACCACGGCCCGGGCGATCTCGTTCCTGCCCAGCCCGCTCGGGTCCCGCCCGACCAGCGACGGCAGCAACTCCCGCGCCCGTTCCACGTCGTCCGCCTGGAGTGAGCGCCCGACGTCGCCCGCCGTCGCGACAAGGGCACGCCCGGCCACGGCCGACGATGTCGCCAAAACAGTCGAGCGCACCACGGCGCCCACCCCCAGGCCCAGGGAGACACCGACCAGCGCATGCAGGAGCCCGGGGGCCTTGGCGTCGCGATGGATTCGGCGTTCCAGCCCGGTCATGACGGCTCCGAAGAGCACGACGGGGTGGACGGCTCCCGGCAGCTCGGGCAACAGGCGGTCGAGCGCGAGGCCGGCCGCCGCTCCGAGTGGCCGCGGCAGGCCGCGCCGGTGCCTCATCGCGCCGCCAGTGCGAGCAGGCCGACCGTTTCACCGATGACCCCCATTGCGCCCAGCACGTCACCCGTGTAGCCGCCGATCCGCCGGACCGCGAAAAAGACGACACCGGCCATCGCCACCACCTCCGCGCCCATGACCACCAGGCCGCGGCCGCCGGCTCCCAGCGCGGCGAGGGCAAACGCCAAGCCCATGCCGTAGGCGGCGACCCCATAGCGCGCTGCGGCAGAGTGGTCCCCGCCGACAAAGGCCGACGCGGTGCCCCCGCCGGCGTGCGCGTAGGGCAGCGTGCGCGCCACCACGCCCATCATGGTGCGGGACCCGCACCACAGGCCGACGATCACCAGTGGGCGGGCGAACGTCACAGCCAGCGCAGTCGTCCGAAGGGACAGCACCAGGACCAGTGCGACGGCGCCGAAGGCCCCGACCCGGGGGTCGGCCATGATCTCGAGCCGCCGCGCCCGGCCGACGGCGGGAAGCAGGCCGTCGGCCGCGTCGGCCAGTCCGTCCAGATGCAGGCAGCCCGTCAGCGCCGCATCCACCACGACGGCGACGACAGCGGCGACGGCGGCCGGCCATATCCGCCCCGCAACCCACCAGGCCGCGCCGACGACCGCACCCACGGCGATTCCGACGAGAGGGAACCACGAGAGCGTGCGCTCGTTGGGTTCGGCTGCCCGGCCGAGCACGGTGAGGAACGACAACGCCCGCTTCACGGGAGATCTCCGCCCGGCGGGAGCTCCAGAGGGCGGCCGGCCACCACGAGGAAGACGCGGTCGGCCACTGCGGAGACCGCATGGTTGACCGAGCCGAGCGCATCCTGGAATCGCCGCCCCATCTCGGTGGACGGGTGCACCGCCATCCCGACCTCGTCGGAGACCACGACCGTGTCACCCGACCGATCGCAGAGGGCGGTGCACAGGGACCCGCCGTCGACTTCCGCGCCTGGGGCGGCGAGGGCGGCGGCCACCCAGGGGCCGAGCGAGTCGACCAACACGGTCCCCCGCAGCATCGACAACAGGCCGGGCAGGTCGTCGCCCGCGTCCACGGTCTCCCATGCCGCGTCGCGCCGCCCACGGTGCGCGGCGATGCGCGCCTCCAGGTCGGGGTCACCCGTGGGCACCATGGTGGCGACGTAGGTCACGGGCGGGTCGTGGCGTACCGCGAGATCCTCGGCCACCGCCGACTTCCCCGAGCGTGTCCCCCCAAGGACGAGCGTGATCATCCCACCGCCATCCCCGACCGAAGCGCGGCGTAGGTGGCGCGGGCCACCCGGCCCCCGTACTGCGAGCGCGGGCCGCCGAACGGCTCCGCCGGACCCGACGGCGGGCAAAGGATGGTCACGGCGTCCGACGCGGTGCCAGTCCCGGCCACGCCACCGTCGAGGAGCGCCTGCACCTTGGCCTCCGTCACCGTGCACAGGAGGTTGGCCAGGGCGGCGTCGGTGTGCCGGACCGGCAGGAACGCGACCACGTTGACCGTGCCCGGCACGACCGTCACCTCGCACTCCTCCGCCGGCGCCGCCGCCCAGACCGGCCGGCAGAGGCCGACCGTCGCCTCGACCCTGACACCGGCGTCCTCCGCCACCACCGCCGCGTCCACCTCAGCGGCAGTGAGCATCCCCACGCCCGGGCCAGCGAGACCGAGCGCGTCGGCCACCTCGGCGACGTGGGCAATCACGTCCCGACGGCCGTAGTCCGCCGGGACCTGCGCGTTGACAACCCACTCGCGGAGGCCGATGCCCCCACCCACGGGCGCAGTCGAGGCCGACAAGAGCGGCGCATCGAGACGCCACGCCAGGGTGGCAAGCGCCGGCACCCCACCGAATGCGTGCAACTCCGACGCGCTCAATACTCAATGCCCTTCATGGCGCGGACGCCCCGCTCGTACGCGTGCTTCACCATCTTCATCTCGGTGACGGTGTCCGCGATCTCGACCAGCTCGGGTGGGGCGTCCCGCCCGGTGACGACGACGTTCGTCTTGGGCGCCCGACCGAGGATCCCCTCGACCACCTCGGCCACCGAGACCCAGCCGTAGTTGACGACATAGGTCAGCTCGTCGAGAACCACGAGCTCGTAGTCGCCCGAGGCCAGCTTGGCCCGGGCCACACCCCAGGCATGGATGTTCTTGGCGGCCGATTCGTCCAGGTCCGTGGACTCCCAGGTGAAGCCGTCCCCCAGGGTCCACCAGTCCACACCGAGATGCCGGGCCAGCTTCTGCTCGCCGACCTTCCAGTCCCCGCTCTTCATGAACTGCACGACGCAGACCCGCCAGCCTCTTGCCCAGGCCCGCCCCATCACGCCGAAGGCGGCCGTCGACTTTCCCTTCCCGTCACCGGTGTTGACGACGACCACGGAGTCGACGCGCTGACGCGCCGGCGGCGTGTCGGGCACGGGCAGTGGCACCCGCTGGGTCGGAGCATCTCCGCTCATTGCGCCTCCTTGTCCCCCACGTCGCCGGCGTGCGCCGGTCCATCCTTGCGCGGCGAGGTGCGCCGGGGCACGATCACGAGCTCGCCGTCGTCGGTCCGGATGATGCGCACCGCGCAGTCGAACGCCTCACCCAACACCGATTCGTCGAGCACCTCGGCCGGCGACCCGAACGCGGCCACCGAGCCACCCGACAGCAGGAGCAGCCGGTCTGCAAACTGCCCCGCCAGCGTCAGGTCGTGTAAAGCGCTCACCACCGTCAGACCCCACTCCCGCCGGAGTTCGTCGACGGTCTCGAGGGCCTCCATCCGGTGGGACAGGTCCAGCGCGCTCGTCGGCTCGTCCATCAGGAGCACCGGGGCCTCCTGGGCCAGAGCCCGTGCCAACACGACCCGCTGGCGCTCACCCCCCGAGAGCGTCGACAGCGGCCGCGCCGCCAGCGGTGCCAGGCCCAGGCGCTCCAGAAGGTCGGCGCAGTGCGAAAGGTCGGACCTCGACTCCACCGCGAGGTACGCGATGTGCGGCGTCCGACCCAGCAGCGTGTAGTCGAACACCGACATGTCGGCCGGCAGCTCAGGCGACTGGGGCACGTACGCCACCGACCGAGCCCGCTCCCGACGTCCCATGGCCACCGACGACTTCCCCCCGACGTGCACCTCCCCGTCGTGGTCCACCAGGCCGGCTACGGCCTTGATCAGCGTCGTCTTCCCGGCACCGTTGGCCCCGATGAGCCCGACCCACTCCCCCCGCCCCACAGACGCCGTGACCGCATCGACGACCGCCCGGCCGTCGAAGCGCACCGTCACCGCACCCAGCTCGACCATGGCACCGTCCCCGGGTGGGCCGGCGCCTCGCCGCCCCCGCCGCTCCGCCAGGCGGATGACCGTCCCGAGACGCGCCATCAGGTGTCCCCGACCCCGACGCCGCGCGCGGCGCGCCGCGACACGAGCACGAAGAGGAAGAACGGCGCCCCGATGCAGGCCGTCACGACACCGATCGGGACCTCGGCCGGCGCCTCGACCGTGCGCGCGATCAGGTCGGCGCCGATCAGGAAGGCCGCGCCGGCGATCATGGAGACCGGCACGATGATCCGGTAGCTCGCCCCCGCCGTCAACCGCACCGTGTGGGCCACGATGATCCCGACGAAACCGATGAGGCCGCTGACCGACACCGCCGCCGCGGTGCCGAGCGTTGCAGCCGCCACCACGATCAGCCGGGTTCGGGCGGCATGGATGCCGAGCGTGCCGGCCTCCTCCTCCCCCACCCGCAACACATCGAGCATGCGCCGGTGAGCAAGGAGCACCGCCGCGCTCACCACGACATAGGGCAGGATCAGCGTGACGTCGGACCACGATGCCACGGAGAAGCTGCCGAGGATCCAGTTGTAGATCTGTCGGATCTGCTCGGCATCCCTCTGCTGGAGATACGTCTGAATCGCCGTCAGCAACGCCGCCACCGCCACCCCCGCCAGCACGATGGAGCGACCCCAGGCGCGCCGCCCGCCCGCCACGCCGATGAGGTAGGTCGCGGCGACGGCCATCGAGCCGCCCACGAACGCGAAGATCGGCAGGAACGTCGACGAGTCGCCCCCGTAGACGATCTCGATCGTCGCTCCCAGCCCGGCCCCGGCGGCGACGCCGAGCAGGTAGGGATCGGCCAACGGGTTGCGGAAGATGCCCTGGTACGCGGCGCCGCCGGCAGCGAGCATGGCGCCGACGAGCCCGGCCAGCACGATCCGCGGCATGCGCAGCTGCCACACGATGGCCTGGTCGATGGGCGGTGTGCTCGTGTGGAAGTGCAGCAGCGGAACGTGCGCCAGAAGCGTGCCCAGCACCTGCGAGGGCGGCACCGACACGGGTCCGACGCAGACGGACGCGAGGCTGATGAAGATCATCATCAGGGCCGACACCACCATCGGGACCCACGTGCGGCGCGCGCCCGGCCCGCGCTCCCCGGGCGCCACCACGGGCGCTGTCTCGGCCGGACGGGGGGGCGCGGTCGCGGTCATGTCACGAGGCCGGGTGCTGCTTCAGCTCCGCCGCCATCTCGGAGAGCAGGATCACGATCCGGGGCCCCCACCGCGAGGCGATGTCGTCGTTCAGCTCGAGGACCCTGCCGTTCTTGACGGCGGCGAGGTTGGACCAGCCCGGCCGTGCGGCGACGGTGGCCGGCGACTGGCCGCAGCAGATCGTGTCGGCGAGCAGGATGTACTCCGGGTTGGACTTGAGGATGAACTCGCCGCTCAGCTGCGGGTACCCGCCGCTGGCCGCCGCGCCCTTAGCGGCGTCCGCGATGCTGTGCATCCCGAGCAAGCCCAGCATCTGCCCGATGAACGTGCTCGACGTCGCCGAGTAGTACGTCTGGTCGAGCTCGTAGTAGTAGGTCAGCGGTCGCGCCGACTTGTGGACGGACTGGACGATCTTGGAGATCTCGCTCTTGATCTTCGTCACCTCGGCACCCGCCTGTGCCTCGTGGCCCGTCGCCTTCCCGAGCTCCTCGAACTGCGCGTACTCCCCGGAGAGGTTGGCGGCGGCCGGGTCGCTCAGGACGGGGATCCCGAGCTCGTCCAGTTGCTTGTCGAGGCCGGGGGCCTCGTCGGACACCACGACCAGGTCGGGCTTGTACGAGGCGATCGCCTCCACGTTCGGGTTGTTGCCGTCGAGATCCGTGTGCGGCGCGCTGGCCGGGTAGTCGGAGTACTCGTCAACGGCCTTGACCTGGCTCCCCGCGCCGATCGCATAGAGCATCTCCGTGGCAGTGGGCGACAGCGACACGATCGCGGTCGGGCGGGCCGGGACGGTGACGGTGCCGTTGGCGGCGTGCACCTTCACCGGAAACACCGTGCCTGTCGACTCCGACGCCCCGGCTCCTCCGGGGAGCAGCACCGCCATGCCACTGAGCAGGGCCGCCACGAGGGGTATCCCCCTGGACCTGGTGAACATTCGATCATCCTCCATCGTGTGCGGAGGACGAAGTGCGCCCGCTGCGACACCCGACGGGGGTACCGAACGAACCGCCCTTCCTCCGAGGGACTGGTTGCGTTGACCCAAATCAGGCGGCTGGGCTCGCCCCGTGCGGGGGCCTCACCATTGCGGGACAGCGCCGGATTCTGACCGGACTTCGCTGAACTTGGGCCACCCCGGCACGAGGCCGGAGCGGTTGCACCGTACCGCACTGACCGGATCGGCGTCCATCGCGAACATCGCGGGACGGATCACTCTCCCGGGGACGCGGCGTCTCTCAGCGGAACGGCGTGGCTGCTCGACGCCCCCCTCGCACGGCCTCCGCCCTCACCGTCGCGTGCGGGACCCTCGGCTCCATGACCAGGATCGCCTCTCGAACCCCTCCCCTACCATGGCCGTGTGGGGGCCGAAGCAGAAAGACGACCCGACAGCGGTACCGCCATCTCCATTGAGGAGATCGAGGATGCCCTCGTCGACGGGGACACCCCCCTCCCCCCACGGCGAGGCACGGCCCGGGCGGCCCTCTCGCACCGGACCTTCCGCATCGTCTTCCTGGGCGCCTTTGCATCGAACATCGGCACCTGGATGCAGAACGTCGTCCTGGGTGCGTACGCCTATGACCTGACGCACTCGGCGACGTTCGTCGGCGTCATCATCTTCGCCCAGCTCGGGCCCACTCTCGTCCTGCCCATGGTCGGGGGTCTGTTGGCGGACAAGGTCGACCGCAAGCGCCTCCTGATCATCCTGTCGATCGAGCAGCTGGTCTTCTCGCTCGGGGTCGCCCTGGTCGTGCTCTCCCCCCACCCGTCGAAGGTCCTGCTCGTCGTCATGGTCCTCATGGTGGGGGCGGGCAGCGCGATGTTCGGACCCGCGTACTCGTCCATCCTCCCGGGTCTCGTGGGCAGAGAGGACCTGCAGGGCGCCATCTCGCTGAACTCGGCCCAGATGAACGCGTCCAGGGTCATCGGCCCGGTAGTCGGGGGCGTGCTCTACTCCCTCGTCGGGCCGGCCTGGATCTTCGCCGGGAACGCAGCGACCTACCTGTTCGTGGTCGTCGCATTGATGATGGTCACCCTCCCCGCCGTCCCCCAGGTGCCGACACACGCCAGCCGCTGGCGCCAGCTGACCGCCGGCATCACGGTGGCCCGAAAGGACCCGGTGGTGGGCCGGTGCCTGGTCACGGTGTTCGTGTTCTCCCTCCTCGCGCTCGCCTTCATCGGGCAGATGCCGGTCGTCGCGGCCCACAACCTCGGGATCAACCTCTCCAAGTCACCCGATTACGGCATCCTCTACGCCTGCTTCGGCACCGGCGCTCTGGCCGGCGCGATCTCCATCGGGACCGTGTTCGCAACCACCTCCAAACCACTGATCGTGCGGATCTGCCTGGTCGGCTATTCGATCTCGTTGTGCGCGTTCGCGCTCGAGCGCAGCCCGGTGCCCGCCTATGTGAACGTCGCGGTCACCGGCGCGTTCTACTTCGCGTTCATCACGGCACTGAACACGACGCTGCAGGCTGGCCTGCACGAGAACGTGCGGGGGCGGGTCATGGCACTGTGGATGATGGGCTTCGGCGGCACGGTCGGCATCGGCAACCTCCTCATCGGACCGGTCGTCGCCGTCGTCGGCATCACCGATGTCCTGCTGTTCGGCGCCGGTGTCGCCCTCGCCCTGGCCTGGTACGCCGACGTGCGGCCCCGCCCCGATGCTCAGGTCGTGCTGGGGGCCGAGCTGGCCCAGTAGGCCTCGCGCAGGGCCTTCTTGTAGAGCTTCCCGTTCTCGCCGCGCGGCAGTACTTCGGTGAAGTCGACCGAGCGCGGGCACTTGTAATGCGACAGGTGGTCGCGGCAGAAGGCGATGATCTCGGCCTCGAGCTCGGGCCCGGGGACGGCGCCGGGAGCGGGCTGGACCACCGCCTTGACCTCCTCACCCATCTCCGGCTCGGGCACGCCGAAGACGGCCACATCTTCCACGGCAGGGTGCAGCACGAGGACGTCCTCGATCTCCTGCGGGTAGATGTTCACGCCACCCGACACGATCATGAACAACTTGCGATCCGTCAGGTACAGGTACCCCTCGGCATCCACATGCCCGACGTCCCACAGCGTGCTCCAGCCCCTGTCGTTGAACGTCTGGCGGGTCTTCTCGGGATCGTGGTTGTACTCGAAGCCGGGCGTGCCGGGCCGACCCCCGAAGTACACCACGCCGTCCTCGCCGACCTGGAGCTCCTCGCCGTCGTCCCCACAGACGTGGACCTGGCCCCAGATGGCCCGGCCCACCGACCCGGGGTGGGTCAACGCCTCTTCCGAGGTGATCCAGGTCATGCCCATCCCCTCAGTGCCCGAGTAGTACTCGTGGATGATCGGCCCCCACCACTCGATCATCCGGCGCTTCACCTCGGGCGCGCACGGGGCTGCCGCGTGCACCACCGACCGCAGCGAGGACACGTTGCAGGCGGCGCGCGTCTCGTCGGGAAGCTTGAGCATGCGCACGAACATGGTCGGGACGAATTGCGCGTGGGTCACGCTCTGCTCCCCGATGAGCCTCAGGCATGTCTCGGGGTCGAAGTGCTCCATCACGATCGCGGTCCCACCCAGGCGGACCGCCGTCATGGACCAGACCAACGGGGCGGAGTGGTACAGGGGCGCCGGGCTCAAGTAGACGTCGCCCTCCCCGAAGCCCATGATCCCCCCGAGCATCGGGGCCAGGACGGCGTCCGCACCGAAGGGCAGCCCGCTCAGCGGCCGGCGGATCCCCTTGGGGTGGCCGGTGGTGCCCGATGAGTACAGCATGGGCGAGCCCTCCACCTCGGCGGTCAGCGGCTCGCCGGGGAACCCGGAGACGAAGTCGTCGTAGAGCTCGTGGCCCTCCTCCCCCCGGTCGCCCACCATGAGCCGCAGCTCCACCGCCGGCGTCAACGCCATCAGCTCGGTGGCCAGGGGCGCCAGGGCCGACGACGTGATCAGCGTGCGGGCGCCACAGTCCACGACGATGTACGCCGCCTCCTCGGCGGCGAGATGCGTGTTGACCATGGTGTAGTAGAGACCGGAGCGCTGGAGACCGAACGCCACTTCATGGGTCCGGTGGTCGTTGGGCAGCAGGACGGCGACGTGGTCCCCGGGCCGGAGCCCGTGGGCGAACAGGGCCTGGGCCAGCCGGCAGGAGCGCTCCTCGATCTCGGCAAAGGTCACCAACCGACCCGACGAGGTGATGACGGCCGCCCGCTCGGGATGCGTGGCGGCGTAGATGCCGGGACGAAAGTGCGTCGGTGGTGTCGGGTCGGTGCGGCTCACCGCCCTCTTCTAGCTCACCCGCCGAATGATCTGCCTCATCCCCGCTTGGGCGACCAGTCCCAGCGCCGGAGACTGACGAAGGCGCCCACGACCCCCCAGGCGGCGATGACCAGCAGATCGTTCCAGGGCGACGTGCCCGGGATGCCGTTGAACGTGTCGACGAGGCCCAGGATCAAGTGCCGGATGGGGAAGAAGCCGGTGAAGGTGGCCAGCCCCGAACCAGCCTTGACCGGGAAGTAGAGCCCCGAGAGTGCGACGAGGATGAAGAACACCAGGCTCACGATCGGGCCCGCGGCGTCGGCGTTGGGTACCACGGTGCTGATGCCCACCCCCATGGCCGTGAAGCTGAGCATGCCCACGATGAGCACGAGGACGAAGAGCCCCACGTCGTGCGGCCCGTGCACGGCGTAGCCCAGGCGTCCCAGCAGGAGCACGAGCACGACCTGAACGATCGCGATGATCATCCAGTTGATGAAGATGGCCGCCAGCAGCATCCAGGTGGGGAGCGGGCTGAGACGGAGGCGCTTGAGGAGGCCCATCTCGCGCCGGTTGACCATGTTGATGGCGAGGATGTTGAAGCAGGCAGCCATCACGCCGTACGCGGCGAAGGCCGGGACGTAGTACTGGCCGAGATTGATCGGCAGGTAGTTCACCGTCGAGTGCCGGGACGTGGACTCGAAGATCACGACGAAGACCACGGAGAACCCGATGGTCAGCGCCGCGCCGATGGGGTTCAGCCAGAAGGAGAGCTGTTCGAAGCGCACCTGGCGCGCCACGAGCGGCACGTCGCTGAATCCGCGGAACGATCCCTTGACCGGCAGGTCGGTGCTGCTCACTGCCCCACCCCCTGCCCTGGCTCGGCCATGTCCGACCCCTCCGCCCAGCGCGACGCCGCACCCTGGGTCAGCCCCAGATAGATGTCCTCCAGGGAGATCCGCAGCACCGACAACCCCTGCAGGGAGTGGCCTCCGTCGAGCGCCCACCCGGTCAGGTCGTGCAGGACCCGGACCTCGTCCTCGGTGTGGATCTCGACGTGGCCACCGTCCGAGAGCTCGGCCGGCACCGGCAGCGACGCCACCGTCACCCCCTCGGGCAGCCGGAAGCGGACCGTCACCGCACCGATGTCACGCCCGCCGATGGAGGACGGCGTGCCGCTGGCGACGATCTCCTGGCCAAACAGCACGGCCACCCGGTCCGCCAACGCCTCGACCTCGTCCATGTAGTGAGTCGTCAGCAACACCGTCGTGCCCCCCGGCGGCGAGCCGGCGGATGAGGTCCCAGGTGTCGCGGCGCCCGGACGGGTCGAGGCCCGTCGTCGGCTCGTCCAAGAACAGCAGATCGGGGTTGCCGATGATCCCAAGGCCGACGTCGAGGCGGCGCTGCTGGCCGCCTGACAACCGCTTGACACGATCATCGGCCTTCTCGACGAGCCCGATCAGCTCAATGACCTCGTCGACCGTCCGCGGGTGCGGGTAGTAGCCGGCATTGCGGGTCAGCACCTGGCGCACCGAGTAGTACGGCTCGACGGCGAGTTCCTGCAGGACGACGCCGATGCGAGTGCGCAGCCAGCGCTGCGTGCTGTGGTCTGCCGGATCGACACCCAGCGTCTGCACCCGGCCGCCACTGCGGTCGCGGAACCCCTCGAGGATCTCCACCGTGGTGGTCTTGCCGGCGCCGTTCGGACCAAGCAGCGCGAACACCTCGCCCTTCTGCACTTCGAAGCTGACGTCGCGCACCGCCACGCTGTCCCCGTAGGACTTGGAGAGGTGCTCCACGCTCACCGCCGGCACGACATCCCCGCATTCTCTGCGCCTGGTCCGGCCCGCCGTCGAAGAGGGCACCGCTCTCCCGTCACCATCGGGACCGACGCTACCGGGCCAGGGGCCGCAGAGGATGACTACGACGAAGCCGCCGCTCCCACCGTGGCGCCGGTGTCGCTGACCTCGATCGGCGCCTCGCCGGCCGCCGCCAGCACCTTGTCCAGCAGATCTCGCAACTGGCACAACTCCTGGCGCGAGAGCGCTGCCAGTGCCGCCGGCGGGACCGACATGATGGCGTCGATCTCCTCGGCCAGCGCCC
>Ga0209415_10011836_pt1 | contig 14645 bp, 14 predicted proteins | sample PeaSoiSIISIP2007_FD_187696 | JGI IMG/M metagenome (GOLD analysis project Ga0209415, IMG submission 187696) | Peat soil microbial communities from Weissenstadt, Germany - SII-SIP-2007 (SPAdes) (version 2) | ecosystem: Environmental > Terrestrial > Soil > Wetlands > Peat | place: Germany...
CTGTACGCCTTCTACGGCGAGCACGCAGGTGTACGAGTGGCACGCAAGCATCTCGGCTGGTATCGCGGCGCCGCCTTCGGCGGCGTCGCGGTGTCGCCTCACCAGGATCCTGACCGGACCGCCGCGCCCGAGTGCGGCCACGACGCGCTGTTCCGTCATATGCGCGTTGCGGAATCAGTGTCCGTGCAGCGTATGCTGGTGTGCGAGTGGTTCGATGCGGTGGGCGCGCTGGCGCCGCGGCCGCGAGTCGATGGGCAGGCCGGTGCCGATGGGCCGGCCGACGCGGGGCGACAACAGCCGGAGCGGCGCGGGGCCTGAAGTCCCAGGCGCGGCGGGTGGCCGGACTTTGCGAGACGGCCGCCGGTAATCGGCGGGACGCGGATGGGGTCTGCAGATGACCAACAGCAGGAAGGCGACGCGGATGCGTCGCGAGATCGCGGTGCGTCCGGCCCCGCGCGGCGGGCTCGGTGCCGTGCCGCTGCGGGAACACGCCGAGACGGCACTCGGCGCGTACTTCGAGCGGCTGAACGGGCATCGCCCGGCGGGCCTGTACGCGCTCGTGATGCGCGAGGTCGAGGAACCGCTGTTCCGGGCGGTGATGCGCTACACCGACGGCAACCAGTGCCGCGCGGCCGAGATCCTCGGCATCAACCGCGGAACGCTGCGACGCAAGCTCGAGGACTACGGTCTTGTCGAATGAAGCCGCGAGTGGACCGGCGGGCCGCACGCCGATCCGCCGCGCGCTGCTGAGCGTCTCCGACAAGCAGGGGATCGTCGAGCTTGCGCGTGCGCTCGCCGCCCGCGCTGTGGCGCTGCTGTCGACGGGCGGCACCGCGGCACTGCTGCGCGAGGCGGGTGTGCCGGTTACCGAGGTCTCCGCCTACACCGGTTTTCCGGAGATCATGGACGGTCGCGTCAAGACCTTGCATCCGCGCGTGCACGGCGCTCTGCTGGGCCGGCGCGGCGTCGACGACGCCATCATGCGCGAACACGGGATAGAGCCGATCGACCTGCTGGTCGTGAACCTGTACCCGTTCGCTGCCACGGTCGCGCGGCCGGGTTCCAGCTACGCCGACGGGGTCGAGCACATCGACGTCGGCGGCCCCGCGATGCTGCGCGCGGCCGCGAAGAACCACGCCGCCGTCGCGGTGCTCGTCGATCCCGCCGACTATGCGGAAGTACTCGCGGCGCTCGACCGCGGCGGCACGGATTTCGCGCTGCGCCAGCGCCTCGCGGCGCGCGCCTTCGCCCATACCGCTCGCTATGATGCGATGGTGGCTGCCTGGATGACGCCGTCGGCAGGGCACGCTGCGCCCTATCCGGACGCGCTCGAGCTGCGCTACGTGAAGAACTTCGATCTGCGCTACGGCGAGAATCCGCACCAGAGCGGCGCGTTCTACAGCGACCCGACCGCCCGCGGCAGCAACATCACCAGCGCCCGCCAGGTGCAGGGCAAGGAACTGTCGTACAACAACATCGTCGATGCCGACACCGCGCTCGAGTGCGTGCGTCAGTTCGACACGCCCGCCTGCGTCATCGTCAAGCACGCAAACCCGTGCGGCGCCGCGCTGGCCGCGGACCTGCGCACCGCCTATGAACACGCCTACCGCACCGACCCGATCTCGGCCTTCGGCGGCATCATCGGCTTCAACCGAGCGCTCGATGAGGCGACCGCGCACGCGGTCGTCGAGCAGCAGTTCGTCGAGGTGATCGTCGCACCGGCAGCGGACGAGGCAGCGCTCGCGGTCACCGCTGCCAAGGCCGCGGTGCGCGTGCTGCTGACCGGTGACCTCGGTGGCCTTGCTGCCGGCGGGCCGGAGTACCGCAGCGTGACCGGCGGCCTGCTCGTGCAGCAGCGTGACACAGGCACGATCGCGCCCGCCGATCTCCAGATCGTCACGCAGCGCTCACCGACGCCCGCGCAGCTGGCGGACCTGCTGTTCGCGTGGCGCGTGTGCAGGTACGTCAAGTCCAATGCAGCCGTGTACGCAAAGGACCTGTCGACCGTGGGCATCGGCGCCGGCCAGATGAGCCGGGTCGTCTCGAGCCGCGTCGCGGGGCTGAAGGCCGCCGATGCCGGGCTCTCGGTTGCGGGCGCGGTGATGGCCTCGGACGCGTTCCTGCCGTTCCGCGACGGGCTCGACGTTGCGGCGGAACTCGGCGTCTGCGCCGTCATCCAGCCGGGCGGCTCGCGGCGCGACGCCGACGTGATCGCCGCCGCCGACGAACACGGCATGACGATGGTTTTTACCGGCATGCGCCACTTTCGCCACTAGTCCGGGTCCGGATGAACGTCCTGATCATCGGTTCCGGCGGCCGCGAGCACGCGCTCGCCTGGAAGGTCGCCGCCTCGCCGCGCGTCGCACGGGTGTTCGTCGCGCCGGGAAACGCCGGGACCGCGGCCGAACCGCGCTGTCAGAACGTCGCGATCGCCGCCGAGGACATCGCGGCGCTGCTGCGCTTCGCCGCGAGCGAGTCCATCGACCTGACGATCGTCGGCCCGGAGGCCCCGCTGGTGCTGGGCATCGTCGATGAGTTTCAGGCCGCCGGCCTGCGCTGCTTCGGGCCGTCCCGCGCCTGCGCACGGCTCGAGGGCTCGAAGGCGTTCACCAAGGAATTCCTGAGCCGCCATCACATACCGACCGCGGGATACGCGAAGTTCACGCGGCAGTCATTCGACCCCGCGTTCGTGCGCGCGCAGCGCCTGCCGGTGGTCGTCAAGGCAGATGGCCTCGCGGCCGGCAAGGGCGTGGTGATCGCCACCACGCACGCCGAGGCGCTCACGGCCATCGACAGCATGTTCGGCGGTGCATTCGGCGTGGCCGGCGAGACGATCGTCGTCGAGGAGTTTCTGGCGGGCGAGGAAGCGAGCTTCATCGTGATGGTCGACGGCACGCATGTGCTGCCACTCGCGACCTCGCAGGACCACAAGCGGCTCCGGGATCACGACCAGGGCCCGAACACCGGCGGCATGGGGGCATACTCGCCGGCACCGCTGGTCACGCCCGCGCAGCACGCCCGCATCATGCACGAGGTGATGCTGCCGGCCGTCGCGGGCCTCAAGGCCGATGGCACGCCGTACACCGGGTTCCTGTACGCCGGAATCATGGTCGCACCCGACGGCACGCCGCAGGTCCTCGAATTCAACTGCCGCTTCGGCGACCCGGAGGCGCAGCCGCTACTGATGCGACTTACCTCGGATCTGACGCATCTGATCGAGGCCGCACTCGACGGGCACCTCGATGCGGTGACCGCCGGGTGGGACCCGCGCACCGCGGTCGGCGTGGTGGTCGCCGCCGCCGGCTACCCGGAAGCCCCCGTCAAAGGCGACCGGATCGTCGGCCTCGAGCGTGCGGCAGGCCTGCCAGGCAAGGTGTTCCATGCCGGCACGCGGATGTCGGGGAACTCGGTCGTGACCGCCGGTGGGCGCGTGCTGTGCGCGGTCGGACTCGGCATGGGCGTCGCGGCCGCACAGCGCGAGGCCTATGCGCTCATCGAGGCAATCGACTTCCCGGGCATGCAGTACCGGCGGGACATCGGCTACCGCGCGCTTGCCCGCGAGACGGGCGCGGCCTGATCGCTACGCATCCCTGTGAGCCAGCTGACGATCCGCCGCCGCCATTCTCTGAAGCACGCCGAGGCGCATGCGCGGATCTCGGCCGTGGCGCGCAGGCTCAGCGAGCACTTCGGCGCTGCGTGCCACTGGGAAGGCAACGTACTGAAGATCGAGCACGCCAACGTCAACGGCACGGTCATGGTCAAGAAGAACGAGATCATCGTCGATGCGCGGCTCGGATTCCTGTTGAGCATGTTTCATGGACGGGCCGAGGCGGAGATCACGCGGATCCTCGACCAGGAGCTGGCGGGCTGAACGCGCGGTCGGCGCCCGGTCCAGCGCCGGATCAGCCCGGCTCTGGCGGCCCGCCGGTTGCGGGAGAGGTCCGGCGCACGATGCTGGTCGCCATCGTCACGACCGCGGCCAGATCCGAGAGATTGGCGGGCACCACCAGTGTGTTCGCCTCTTTGGCGAGCTTGCCGAACTGCCGCACGTATTCCTCGCCGATGCGCAGCTGCATGGCCTCGATGCCGCCCCGGCCGCTCAATGCAAGCCCCACCTGGCGCAGCCCTTCGGCGGTCGCCGTGGCGACGGCGAGGATGGCCTCGGCCTGGCCCTGAGCTTCGTTGATCTGCAGCTGCTTGGTTGCCTCCGACTGCTTGATGACCCGCTGCTTGTCGCCTTCCGCCTGGTTGATCTTGGCGTCGCGCTCGCCTTCGGAGGTCAGGATCACGGCGCGCTTCTCGCGCTCGGCGCGCATCTGCTTCTCCATCGCCTGCAGCACGTCCTTGGGCGGCGTGATGTTCTTGATCTCGTAGCGCATCACCTTGACGCCCCAGGCGGCTGACGCCTTGTCGAGCTCGCTGACGACGTTGGCATTGATCGTGCCCCGGGCCTCGAAGGTCCGGTCGAGCTCGATCTTGCCGATCTCGCTGCGTAGCGTCGTCTGCGCCAGCTGCGAGATCGCAAAACCGTAGTTGGTGATGCCGTAGGAGGCGAGATGCGGGTCGAGTACCTGCATGTAGAGCACAGCGTCGACGCCGACCTGGACGTTATCCCGGGTGATACAGACCTGCTCCGCGACATCCAGTGCCTGTTCCTTGAGGCCGTGGCGGTACGCCACGACCTCGACGAACGGAACCAGCACGTGGAACCCGGCCTGCAGCGTGCGGCTGTATTTCCCCAGCTTTTCGACCACGTAGGCACTTTGCTGCGGGACCACGACGGTGGTCTTCGCGAGCACGAGCACGACGACCACGACGAGCGCGATGACGCCAATGGAGAACGGCATGAGTGTGGTTCCTTGGGGACGTAGGCTCAGGTTTCCGGACGCACGACGAGCGACAGGCCGTGGACGCGGATGATCCTGGCGTGGGTGCCGGCGAGGATCGGCTGTTCGCTGTCATTGGTCGCCGTCCAGAAGCTGCCGCGATACTCGACCTGGCAGCTTGCGCCCGGCGCCAGTCCGACCGGGAGCGTCAGCAGCTGACCGGCGGGTCCGGCTTGTACGGCCGCGGGCGCATCGCCGCGCAGTCGCTGATAAATGGCGCGTCGGAAGGTCACCAGCGAGACGATCGCGAGGGCGCCAAACAACGCCCATTGCGCCCATTCTGGCCATGCGGTCCCAGCGAGCCCGACCAACCCGACGATCAGCGCCGAGATCCCCAGGAATATCAGGTAGAACTGCGCGTCGATGAACGCGAGCTCGGCGCCCAACAGGATGGCTCCGACGATCATCCAGGCCCACCACGTCATCGACACCTGCCTCCGGCGGGCACCGTGCCGCCCTGCGTGTCCTTATAGTATGCCGGGATTGATGCTCGCGCATCGCCTGGCGCGCAAGCGATGCCGTCAACCGCGCCGTACGCGGCGACTCACGCAGCGACGCAGCTTCAATGCCGCACCGACACCTCCTGCCGCGTGCCGCTGACCCGCCAGAGCGCTGACGCTCGGCCCGCCGCACCGCGTGCAATCAACCCGCGCCGGCCGTCCACCGCTCGCACGCCGCCCAGAGTGACTCCTGCAATGCGACATCGTTCGCCAGTTGGGACGCCGGCTGCATGACCTGGTGTTCGTCGAAGTAGCAGCCGCTCATCCTCGCTACCTCGTCCGACAGCGCAAGGTAGAGAGTCGTCCGTGCACCGCGCTCGGCGTCAAAGATGACGCGGCTGATCAAGGGTTTGACGATCCGCAGCCAGCGAGGCAGCAGGTTGGTCGCAACGACTCCCGGATGCAGGCAATTCGCGGTGACCGTCGTGCCGGCAAGGCGCCGCGCCAATGCGAACGTCCACAGCACGTTCGCCAGCTTCGACTGCGCATATGCCGCCATGCTGTCGTAGCGAGCCCGAGCGTCGGTCACCCCCGCCAGATCCAGCGCACCGCGATCATGCACGCGCGAGGCCACGTTGACGATGCGGCCGGTCGCCGCCATCCGATCGAGCAGCAGCCTCGTGAGCAGGAACGGTCCCAGCTGGTTGGTGGCGAAGGTGAGCTCGAAACCGTTCTCGGACAGTCGGTGCCGGATGCTCACCATCCCGGCATTGTTGACGAGCAGCGCGATCCGGTCGAACGTGCCTCGAACCGCGGCGGCGCACTCGCGCACGGACGCGAGCGAGGCGAGGTCGCACTGCACCACGTGGATCGCGGCTCCGGGATTGCCCGCGACGATCTCCTCGCGCACGCGCTCGGCAGCGTCCAGACTCCGACACAGCATGACGACCCTGTAGCCGGCCCGCGCGAGCTCGCGACTCGTTACCTGGCCGATGCCGTGCGTGGTACCCGTGACGATTGCAACTCCGCTCACTGCGAGGCCCCTCAACATGCGCGCTGCATCGTCCGGAAAGTCGGCGCTTGCGCCTCCCCGGTGCGGACTAACGATTGACCCACCGCGATAGTACTGCGCGTTTGCGCGCTTCCGCCGCAAACGGTCGCGTGGCGAGCGCTGCAACAGGTCGAGCTCCGGCACGCGGCGGATGGCTAGCAGGGACTTGCGATGATCGCCCCGCCGGCCAGGGGCAAGGTCGCGCACATCCGTCCCCTATCGACGCTGGCGCCGTGACGGCGGGCGCGGTTTCGAGCGTACAATCGCCGCCCACCGTCCTCGAGGATCGCCAAATGCGGACCAGTACCCTGCTTGCGGTCTCGTTTCTCGTCGCGTCGCCCGCAGCGCCTGCTATCGCCGCCTCACCGTCGGTCGACCCGGCGCTCGCCGCTGCGATCGCGAGCCCCGCGCGCAGCCCGAACTTCGTCGCGCGCGATGCGGCACGCCATCCGGCCGAGGAGCTGACGTTCTTCGGCCTCAAGCCCACGCAGACCGTCGTGGAACTGTGGCCGGGCGGCGGCTACTGGACCGAGATCCTCGCACCCTACCTCTCCGCACGCGGCCACTATACGGTCGCGCTGCCGACGCCAGGCAACACCGAAGAGGACACGACGGTGAAGCGTTGGCACGAGCGGATCGCGCCCAACAAAGACCGCTACGGGACGATCACCGAGACGCAACTCGGCCCCGGGCATTTCGACATCGCGCCGCCCGGCTCCGCGGACCTCGTGGTGACGTTTCGCAACCTGCACAACTGGATGGACGGCGGCTACGCAGAGGACGCGCTCGCCGCCTGCTTCAGGGCGTTGAAGCCCGGCGGGATTCTCGGCATCGAGGCGCATCGCGCCCGCGCCGACCAGCCGCAGGATCCGAAGGCCAAGAGTGGTTACGTCCGCGAGGACTACGCGATCGCGCTCGCCAAGCACGCCGGCTTCGAATTGGTCGGCAGCTCCGACATCAATGCGAACCCGAAGGACACCAAGGACTGGCCCGAGGGCGTATGGACGCTGCCGCCGACTTTCACGCTCGGCGACAAGGACCGTGCCAAGTACGCGGCGATCGGTGAAGCGGACAACTTCGTGCTCAAGTTCAGAAAGCCGGCACAGCACTGATCGCCCGCCCGTCGCACGCCCGGCAGCTTCCCGCCCCTTCAATTCACGAGCGATGGGCACCGCGAGCGAGGCAGTGTGCCGTGTTCAAAGGCACGGGAGCCACGCGTGACCTACCGCCTGCGAACGGCGACGCTCGGTGATGAGCCGATCCTCCGCGACCTGATCGGGGCGTCCATCCGCGCGCTGGGGGCGGCCGATTACTCGCCGGCGCAGATCGAGGCAGCGTTGCGCGGGGCGTTCGGGGTCGACACCTCACTGATTCGGGACGGGACCTACCTCGTCGCCGAGACAGAGAGGGGCGAGGTCGTGGCCTGCGGCGGATGGAGCCGACGGCGGACGCTATTCGGGAGCGACGCGCGCAATGACCGCGACGAGTCATGGCTCGACCCGCGCACCGAGGCGGCCAAGATCAGAGCTTTCTTCGTCCACCCCGCGCACGCGCGCCGCGGCCTCGGCCGCGCCATTCTGGACCGGAGCGAGGCCGAAGCCATCCAGGCCGGGTTTTCGGCTTTCGAATTGATGGCGACGCTGCCGGGTGTGAGGCTCTACGAGAAATGCGGGTACGCGCCCGCGGACGCCATCACCCATCCACTACCGGGCGGGCTGACCATCCGCTTCGTGCCGATGACCAAGTCCGTGGGCACCTCTGCCCCGGATACCGAACCCAGCGGCAGCCAGCGTTTCTGACACGCCGGCCTTGCCTTCGGGATGGGGGCTGCTGCACAGCGAGCGCTGTCTCATCGGGCACCGACGGCGCTGCCCGCCCGCCGAACCCCACGTGAGGACCTGACACATCACCATCCGGTGCTCCACGCCGCAGGGACCGCGTGCGGCGGGGCTTGGCGACGCCGCGCACGACTCCCGCGCGCGACGTACCGCGCGCGTGTCAGGGAGCGGCTGGCAGCAGTCCCTTCTCGACCAGTACCGGCGGATGGCGGTGGTGCGTCGCCTGCTCCCAGGCATAGGCGTACCCGAGTAGATCACCGTCCTTCCAGGGCCGCGCAGAGAACTCGAGGCCGAACGGCAGGCCACTCGGGTAGAAGCCGCCGACGACGACGACCGCGGGCACACCGAGCATGTTGACCCAGCTGGTGGCAGAGTGCGGTCCCTCGCTCACGCGGCCCTCCTGCGCCATGGTTTCGTCCACTGGCGGCATCTGGATCGCCGGATACACATACCCGTCGAGGTGCAGACGCTCGAGCGTCTCGAGGTACACCTGGAGCGTCCGCCGGCGCGGGGCATAGTAGTTGGCCTCGGCACCCGGGTCGCTCTCTATGGTGCGCTGGTAGATCGCGACGCTGTCAGATTGGGCGTTGGACGGCTCGGCGCTCGGAAACCGCGCATTCGACGGCTCTGTGCCAATCATAGGAGCCCCGAGCGGGGCACCCACCACCTTCTCGTAGTCGGCGGCGGAACGGTACTGTGCGGGCCCGAAGTCGGCGAGGAAATGTTCCGTACCCTCGCGCACGTAGGGGTACGTGCTGATGCGGCTCGCGATGACGGCGAAGCTTTCCGGAAGAATGGAGTCATCGAAGACAACGGTGGCGCCGGCGGCGCGGAGTTCATCGACGGCCTTCAGGAAGGCGGCGCGGGTCCTCGGGTCCAGCGGATTCGCCTGCTCCGCGGCTTGCTTCGCGGCGGCCGAGTCCGGCACCGCCGCCGGCGTGCCGCGGAAGGGGATTCCCGTCCCCTTCAGAATGAAGAGCGGGACACCGAAGCGCTTGCCCTTGAGCGCGTCAAGCTTGAGGTATTGCGTGTACGGACCGGGCTCGGCCTTTGCGGCGGAGTGGGCAGTGACCGGATCGAGGGGATCCTCGCCGGCCATCACGGAGAGCGCAATCGCCGCATCAGTCACCGAGCGGGCGATTGGACCCGTGTTGTCGAGCAGCCAGTCGAGCGGCGCGATGCCGGCGATGCTCACGAGTCCACGGGTCGGAAAGACGCCGATCACGGCGCTCGTCGCGGACGGCATGCGGATCGAATTGCCAGTGTCGGTGCCATTACCGAGCACCGCCATGTTCGCCGTGACGGCCGTCACCGTGCCGCCGGATGAGCCGCCGGGCGAGAAGCGGACATCGTACGCGTTGCCCGTCCGGCCGAAGGAGCTGCTGCGGTTCGTATCGGAGTTGGCGAAGTCGGGCATGTTCGTGTGGCCGAGCACGATTGCTCCGGCCGCACGGAGCTTTGCGACGACGGTCGCATCGCGCGGCGCGATCAGCTCGTGGCCGGGAATCGTAAAGCCGTCCCATCCGTCGGTCGTCACCTGACCCGCGATGCTGGTGTTGGCCTTGATGACGATCGGCACGCCCCACAGCGGGCCGCGCGTCGTTGCGCCAGCCTCGGCGTCCTCCCGTGCCGCATCGGCGATGGCCGCTGAGCGCATCTGCGTTTCGATAGCCCGGTAGATGCCGTTGTAGCGCTCAATGCGCGCCAGGTGCCACTGCACGACCTGCGTGACGGTGTATCTGTGCTGCGCGTAGAAGCGCTGCAGCTGCGGAATCGTGACCTCAAGCAGATCGCGGTCCATGTCCGCCGGCGACGGTGCGCGAGGACTCGCGACGCTCGCGGAGACCTGCCAAGCTGACAGGAAGCCCAGGAGAATGGAAACCAGAACGCGACGCTGCTGCATGGCCGATACCTTCGATGCGGGTCGGGCTGGGAATCGAGACTCTACCCGATCAGGTCCTCAGGTTTTCTCTAAAACACTGCTCGATACGGCGCAGTGCTCGGCTCCCGTCAGCCGCCGACGGCGCATGCCCCTTCGCACAGGCTGGGCCCCGAGCGGCAGGGCCTGAGCCTTGATGCCGACCTCTGATCTCGGCGCGGTGCAGCCACCCGCTCGGCCCGTCGGGGTCGGGCGACGCCCGGGCGGCTTTCGAACCCGGGCTGTCGCTCAGTTCACGTCAGGGTGTTGCCCGGCAGCGACGCCGGGTGGGGCAGCGTCAAGGTGACGGCGAGCCCGCCGCCGGGAGCGTGATCGGCGCGTGCGCTGCCGCCGTGCGCTGCGAGCACGCGCGCCGTGATCGCGAGCCCGATCCCGTCCCCGCCCGTGTCGCGGGTCCGCGATTCGGCAACACGGTGAAAGGGCTGGAAGATCCGCTCGAGCTCGCCCGGCGGGACACCCGGCCCGTGGTCGCGCACCACGATGCGCGTCTGCGCGGCGGCCTGCTCCAGGCGAAGCTCCACCGCCGTGCCAGTTCCGGTGTAGCGCACGGCATTGCGGAGCACGTTCTCGACCGCGCTCGCGAGCCACGCTGCATTGCCCCGGACCTTGGCCGCGCCGGGCGGCGGCCGCCAGTCGATGGTGACCCCGCGCCCCTGCGCCTCGAAGGCGGCGTCGCGGGCGATGCCATCGAGGACCTCGACGAGATCCACCTCGTCGGCAAAGGCGGTGCGCGCGGTCGCGTCCAGCCGCGACAGGTTCAGCACCTGGCCGATCAGGCGGTCGAGGCGCTCGATCTCGGCCTCGATGCGCTCGATCTGGCGGGCGACGTCGCTGGCCGGCTGGCGTGCGAGCCCGACCGCGACGCGCATCCGCGCGAGCGGTGAGCGCAATTCGTGGGACACATCGCGCAGCAGCCGCTCCCGGCCGGTCAGCAGCTCGCGCAGCCGCACGGCCATGGCATCGAAGTCGCGGGCGAGCGTGCCGAATTCGTCGCGCCGGGCGCTGACCGCGGGCTCGACGTGCACGTCGAGGTCGCCGCGGGCGAGATCGCGGGTGGCCGCGCCGAGGGCGCGGACGGGATGCGTGATCGAGCGGGTCAGCAGCCAGCTGGCGATGCCGGTCCCGGCGAGCGCGAGCAGCAGAACAGCGAGCCGGGTCTCCGGCAGGCCGAGCAGCCCGTATTCGTGGCGCGGCGGCAGCACCGCGATCCCGTAGCTTCGGCCGTCCGCCGCGACGAGTTGCGGCCACGGGTGCGCCGGAATGACCGACAGGCCGGGCACGGACGGCAGCTCGCCGCGCGGCGGGCGCGCGAGGCGCGCCGGCAGCGGGCGGCCCAGCAGCTCGTGGCCGTCCTCGTCGACCACCAGCACCCGCAGTCCCGGCGCGCGCGAGTGAGTGCCCTTGAGCCACTCGGTGAGTCCGGGCTCGCCGCCATCCTTGAGCGCGAGCGCCGCACCCTGCAGCAGTTCGGCCGAGGCGCGCGGTATCTCCTCGCCGCGCTCAGCGAGCACGAGCCAGGTCACGCCAACCGCGCCGGCAACGATCAGCACCATCACCGCCCAGAACGCCAGGAAGATCCGCGTGTACAGCGAATTCAAGGCGCAGCCTCGTCGCCCGGCACCGTCAGCAGGTAGCCAGCGCCGCGGATGCCGCGGATCTCCGGATCACCCGGGGCGGTGAGTGCGAGCTTGCGGCGCAGATTGCTGACGTGCGTATCGACGCTGCGATCGTAGAGCTCAAGCTTGCGACCAAGCGCCTGTTCGGTCAGCTGCTCGCGGCTGACGACCCGGCCGGCCGCGCGCAGCAGCACCTCGAGGACGCGAAACTCGGCGCCCGTGAGTTCGGCCGGCGCGCCTCGGACGCTCGCCCTGTGGCGCGCCGGGTCGAGCTTCAGGACTCCGAGCGACAGCGGCTCGTGCGGGAGACTCCGGTCGCTCGCTCGGCGCAGTACCGCGCGAATACGTGCCACGAGCTCGCGGGGGTTGAAGGGTTTCGGCAGGTAGTCGTCCGCACCGAGCTCGAGCCCGACGATCCGGTCCACGTCGTCTCCGCGCGCAGTCAGCATCAGCACCGGTGGCGCCAGCTCTCGGCTCCTGAGCGCCCGCAGCACGTCGAGGCCACTGCGGCCGGGCAGCATCACGTCGAGCACGACCAGATCGACCTGCGGCTCCCCGCGCACGTGGGTCAGGCGCTCGAGCGCCTCCGCTCCGTCGTGCGACACGCTGACCTCGAAGCCTTCCGGGGCGAGATACTCCTGCAGCATCGCTGTCAGCTCGCGGTCATCGTCGACCAGCAGGATGCGCGGTGTCGGGGCTGTGTCCTTCATGGCGGAATGGTGCGGCCGGGGCGGGTCCGGTGTCACGCGATCGCACTGCACTTGACGAAACTTTGCGCCGCCTTTGCCGAGCGCCGGCACACGGTAGCCGTTGCATCGGGCACGCTGTGCGCAGCCCAGGCCCCGGGCGGGCTCAAGGAGTGGTCCATGGACCGGACACGCTTGTTGGCCGCGATTGCCGCCATCGGCGGTGCCGCCTTGCTGACCGGAGTGGTGCTCGCCGGGGCCAGCCAGGCGACACTTCCGGCGGATGCCGGCCCGCGCGGCGGCCCGCCGCCCGGGGCCGGCCTGATGGTCCCGGGCATGATTTCGCAGGGCGCGTTCGAGCGCGCCGCGAGGGAACTCGGCCTCACAGCCGAGCAGCGCCAGTCGATCAAGGAATTTTTCGACCAGGGACGTCCGGGGCTCGAGCAGTTGCGCCGCCAGATGCGCGCGAACGCTGAACTGCTCGCCAAGACGCGGCCGGACGATCCGAGCTTCACGAGCGTGGTCGCGAACGTCAGCGAGTCCTCCGGCGAGATCGCCTCGCAGGCGGTGCTGAAGGGCAGCCAGCTGCGCTCGCAGGTCTTCGGCGTGCTGAGCTCCGACCAGAAGACCAAACTGGTTGCTCTTGAACTCGAGCAGCGTGACAGCCGGATCAAGGATGCGGCCGCCCGCCAGCACGGCGCCGCGCCTGGAGCCGGCCCGCAGTGACGGGGCAGCGGCAGGACGCAAGGCCTCAGGCGTTGCGGCGCGCGTCCCGCACGTAGTCGACGTACCGCCAAAGGTACCAGCTCGCCGTCGTCCGGTACGGCGCCCAGCGCTCGCCATAGGCGGCGAGCCAGCGGGGCTTCGGCTCGGCGCGTTTCGCGTACAACAGCCGAAAGCCGTGGCGAATGCCGAAGTCTCCGACGGGCAGCACGTCGGGCCGGTTGAGCGTGAACATCAGCAGCATCTCGGCCGTCCAGCGGCCAACACCCCGCACGGCGGTGAGCCGCTCGATGACCTCTTCATCGCCGAGGCGCAGCATGCCGCGCCGATTCGGCACGAGTCCGTCGAGCGTGCGCGCCGCGACGTCTTTGATCGCCGCGACCTTGGCACGCGAGAGCCCCACGGAGCGCAGCCGCGCGTCCGGTGTGGCCAGCAGCTCGGCCGGCGTCGGGTAGCCTCGGGCGGGGTACAGGTTCTTGAAACGCGCGAGGATTGCCGCCGCCGCCGCGCCGTGCAGCTGCTGGTGCGCGATCGTCGACAGCAGCGACTCGTACGGGGAGCCGCGGCCCTTCGTCAGCGTGCAGGGCCCGATGATCTCGATGGCCGCCGCGAGCCGCGGATCGGCGGCCGCCAGTGCGGCCGCCGCGCTCGCAGCGGGCGGCGCGCGCTTCCCCACCGGAGCCTCACCGCTTCATCGAACCGAAGAACTCATCGTTGGTCTTGGTGTCCTTCATCTTGTCGATCAGGAACTCGACCGCCGCGAGTTCGTCCATCGGGTGCAGCAGCTTCCTCAGAATCCACATCTTCTGCAGCTCGTCCTGCGCCGTGATCAGCTCCTCCTTGCGCGTACCGGAGCGGTTGATGTTGACCGCCGGATAGATGCGCTTTTCGGAGATTCGCCGGTCGAGGTGGATTTCGGAGTTGCCGGTGCCCTTGAACTCCTCGTAGATCACATCGTCCATGCGCGACCCGGTGTCGATCAGCGCGGTCGCGATGATCGTCAGCGACCCGCCCTCCTCCATGTTGCGCGCCGCGCCGAAGAAGCGCTTCGGCCGCTGCAACGCGTTCGCGTCGACGCCACCGGTCAGCACCTTGCCGGAGCTCGGTACGACGGTGTTGTAGGCGCGCGCCAGGCGGGTGATCGAGTCGAGCAGAATCACAACGTCGCGCTTGTGCTCGACGAGGCGCTTGGCCTTCTCGATCACCATCTCGGCGACCTGCACGTGCCGGCTCGCCGGCTCATCGAAGGTCGAGGCCACGACCTCGGCCTTGACGGTGCGGGACATCTCGGTGACTTCCTCGGGCCGCTCGTCGATCAGCAGCACGATCAGGTACACCTCCGGATGGTTGTAGGTGATGCTGGTCGCGATGTTCTGCAGCAGCATCGTCTTGCCGGCCTTCGGCGGCGACACGATCAGGCCGCGCTGGCCCTTGCCGAGCGGCGCGCACAGGTCGATCACCCGCGC
>Ga0209415_10011837_pt1 | contig 14644 bp, 17 predicted proteins | sample PeaSoiSIISIP2007_FD_187696 | JGI IMG/M metagenome (GOLD analysis project Ga0209415, IMG submission 187696) | Peat soil microbial communities from Weissenstadt, Germany - SII-SIP-2007 (SPAdes) (version 2) | ecosystem: Environmental > Terrestrial > Soil > Wetlands > Peat | place: Germany...
AAGCGCTCGTTGGTGGCGATGGTCAGCTTGGCCACGGGCGTACCCTGCGGCGTGTATTTGACTTCGGGATCTTTCCCAAGATTTCCAATCAGTTGAACCCGGTTCAGACTCTTGCCAGCCATGTCGATGCTCCTTTGCAGGGGTTCACTATAACAGAATGAGGCCGGTGGAGATCGTGTCCGTATCGCAAACTCGGCAGGGAGTATCATTTTGGGCGGGGACGTTGAGGTGTCGCTTCAACCCCTATTCTCCTTAGGAGGGCGTATGTCTCTCTCCGGTGTGTCCTTCTCTCGGTTTTTCTTAAGATTTTCAGGTACCGCGCTAATGCTCGTCGCGCTTCTGGTGGTGCCGGGTTGCTGGGTGTCGTCCATCAACCCCTTATACGACGACGGCACCATCGATCATCCTCATAGCGACCCCGACGTGATTCTTAACCAGAGCTTGATTGGCTCCTGGACCGCAACCGACAACAAGTGCGCGACGCTGCTCACGATTGCAGCCGAGCATGACGTCTACGATCTGCAATCGACAGAGCAGGGTGAGGGATGCAGCGACGACAAGTCCCATCGCCGGGGCCGGCTCGTGAAACTGGGCACCCATTACTTTCTGGACGTCGAACCGATGCCCGCCGACGTGTGCGACATGTGCGCGGCGAAGCACGATATCCTTCTCGCAAAATTCGACCAGACAACGTTGTCCCTCACTCCGATCGACTCCGACTGGCTGAAGAAATCGCTCGCAGCCAAGACGGTAACCTTGGCCACGGTGGCAGGCGATACCGATACGATTACCGCATCAACCAAGGACTTGAAGGCCTTCTTTCGCAAATCTGCTGAAAACAAGGAAGCTTTTAAGCCGGAATCGACAGAAAAATTCACGCGGAAGCAAACTTCATAAACGGTCCCAGCTCAGGTTATAATGCGGCCCATGCCTCCTGCACCTGGCGCCACCAAAGCGGTTGGGATGGTTCCCGACGAGCTCAAGTTTGAACCGAAGTCCAAAGGCCTCGCCACCCCGCGCAAAAAGAAACCGAAGGAATTGGCCGTCATCACCGAGTGCTGCACGGGCTGCGCCGGCTCACCCGCGTGCGTGGAATATTGTCCCGTGGAAGATTGCATGTTCTGGGTACCCGACGAAGACAATCCGCCGTTCGGCCGCATCCAGATCGATCCCATCCTCTGCATCGGTTGCAAGAAATGTCTGAGCAAGGGTCCCGATGGATGCTTCCTCGACGGCTGTCCCTGGGACGCCATCGTGATGGTGGACACGGCCGAGGTGGAAAAAGAAGTCGGGCCGATGGCGATTTGAAAGAAGCTGTCAGCTCTCAGCCGTCAGCTTTCAGTTGCAGCAGATCCCACTTATTTCCGTACAGGTCCTCAAACACGGCAACCGTTCCATACGATTGCTCGCTCGGCGGCCGGACGAACTTCACACAGCGGGCCATCATTCCGCGATAATCCCGCCAGAAATCGTCGGTGTGGAGAAACAGGAATACGCGTCCGCCGGTCTGGTTGCCGATGCGGCTGGCCTGCTCGGGGTTTACTGCTTTGGCGAGCAGCAGGTCGGTTCCGGTCGATCCGTGCGGCCTCACCAGGACCCATCGCTTCCCGTTGCCGAGGTCAGTGTCCTCAATCAATTGGAAGCCGAGCGACTGCGTGTAGAAGGCGATGGCCTCGTCGTAATCGCGAACCACCAGAGCCACATGGCCCAGACGTTGCGTCATACTTAGCCGGCCCAACCTAGCAGACCCAGAAGCCGCCCGGCAGTACGAGCGCCGCACCCACGCCGATGGCGTCCAGAACGTAGGAACAGATGGTCCCGAAGGCGGCATATTTCCACATGCGCCCGCGCTGCTGGAGACCGCGGTCCAGGAAAAGCCAAATCAACAGAATCCACTCCGCCAGGCGAACCGGCAACAGGAACGCGTAAAACAGGATCGCGGAGCCTTCGCCACCGGCGTTGTTAAATTTGCTCAAGGCGAGAATCCAAAGGCCGCCATACAGCCCGCCTGCGACAAGTCCGATGCCCGTGCGCGTCAGTCCCAGGGCCCATACGCTTGGCTTGGCCGCGCGCCACAGGCCGTATCCAATCTTGAGAACCACGGAAGCCGCCGTGTAGCCGGCGGCTTTGACTGCAGCGAAATACAGAAAGCCCGTCGCCGTCGGAGCACCTGCCATGAGGATTCTCCTTCCTAGTGTTGATTTCTGGTCTGGATCGCTTTCTCTGTCTCTGCCGCCTGCTGGCGTACATCGTTGGAAATGTCGGGAAGATCGCGTTCGTAGGGACGAATTGCCGGCAGATCGTCCAGTTGGCCCACCAGATACAGCGCCCGCAGCGCTTCCCACACTTGCTCTGTTCCGGGATCGACGACCGCAACTTCGGAACCCGCGGTGACGTTTGCGCCGGGCTGCGAAACGGAACGGATTCGTCCAGGAATTGGCGAGCGGACCTCGACTGGCGCCGAAGCCCCCGCGGCCGCCAACTTGGCCAGTAATCCGCCTTGACGAATGGCCGTGCCGGGGCGGTCGGCGTCGACCACGTGACCATCCATCGGAGCGTTGATGTGGGCGGGCTGCAACAATGCGACGATCTGCGGACGCCCCGTGGCATCCCCGAAGCGCACCAGCGACAGCGCCGCATTCCCTCGCACCATGGGGGAGGCATCGGCCAGCATTTTCAGCAGCGTCTCGTGAAAGCCCGTGCCCGAAGTGTCCTGGCCCATCACCCAGGCGTCGGTGTTGCGAACTTCCTCCACCGGATTGTTGGCCAGCCGTATCAGTTCGGGATACCACTGCCTTACGGACGAATCCGGCCCCGGGTCATCCTCCAGTCCGATCTTATCCAGCCCGGTGTTATGCGGTCCGGCCATCCGTTCGCCCAGCTGCACCAACGCATGCTGGATGTGCCGCGGTTTCTTGTCGTCGTGAAGATACTCAGTCAACTGCTGGTCAGAGAGATGGCGCCCAAACCACGTGTTCCACCAAAACAGAAACGGCATGAGGACGATAAGCCAGCCGGTGGCAAAAAACAGAATCTTCTGCGTGCGTGACATCGAGCGCTTGGGCTTGGGCACCAGGACGGCGGAGCCATGGGGAGTTTCCGATGTGGGTGTCAGTTGTACCATAGACGAATCAAGTCACCTTAGAAAATCAATTCAGCGGCCACGAGAGCGGACTGCCGGTGATGCGATATCCATACAGCGGCTTGCCGACGATGGCTGACGCATCCACCAGGCCGAACGAGGCGGTTCGGCTGTCGAGGCTTACATCGCGGTTGTCGCCCATCACAAAGTATTTGCCCGCCGGTATCGTGACCGGGCCGAAGTTGTCGAGTTGAGGGCCAACACCCGCTCCGAATTCGTGTTGGATGTATGGCTCATCCTGCTTCTCTCCGTTTAGGAATATCTGCCGGTCTTTGCCTTGGATGTTATCGCCCGCGATGGCAATGATGCGCTTCACAGTAACGGCATCTTGTGTGCGCAGGAGCGCCAGGTCGCCACGTCGCTCCGGGTGATTCCGATAATAGCGTGTATCGGTGACGAACTTGTCGCCGGCGGAGATCGTCGGTTGCATCGACGAGGAGGCGAACTTAAGAGGGCGGAATCCAGATCCGACCAGCAGCGGAGTGAAGACAAGGTTCACTCCGATGTACGACAAGGGAATGCCCGCCAGAATCCACCAGCGCGATATTTTTGCCGACGAGGGCGAGTCGCGTGCCATCAGAGCGTTGAGAATCGCAAACCAGGACAAAGGGACCAACATCCACAGTAGGAGTAAGAGACCCGCGTAGGAGCGCGGCAGGCGCAGAGGCCAAAAGCCGAGGGAAATGGCAAGCACTGCGATGAACAGGAGAGCAGCCTTCTTGTACCGCCGCAGGTAGAGTTGCCCCGCTCCGGGCAGAAGGGTCGACAGAGCGACGGCAATCAGGCGGTGCTTCAGGTCCGGGCGTTGCTGCTCAACGCTGCCCTCGCTCAGATTTGGGATGCAAGCCAGGTCTGACACAGGGGCAATATAACAGAGCTTTTTAGTGTCCGCCTGCCGAATCGCAGTTTGAAGTCATTCCCGAAAGCTCACTCCTCCCGCAGCATGTACCACGAACTCAACGCGATGCACAAGAATGTGGCCGCGACCCCGAGTACCGTAGCCCCATTCAATCCGGCAAGCCAGTTACCATCCGTCGAAGCGAGATGCTGTAGTCCGAGACTTGAGAACCACGAAGGCCGGCGCGAGAACTCAAGAACAATCCACGGCGACGCAAAAATAGCGAGAGCGTAGGCGCAGGTGCGAGCAATCCGGATGGGTAGAGTCGCACGCGCCAACGCCTTTTCCCGTGCCCTGGCCTGGGCCTTCCGCCAGATCACGGTTGCATCGGGAGTGGCCAGCTCACGATCGAGGGATGCGCCGTCTTCGCGCAGGAACTCCGCGACCAGGAGAACCTCCGAGCAAACCGGACAGCTGCCCGCATGACCAAGAAGGTCAGTATTCAGCGTGCCAGCGCGCACGGCCGCGACCATCGCAAGCTCCTTTTCGCAATAACCGCTCTTCGTTACGTCACCCATCATTTGGTCACCTCCGGATTGCCCCTGGGCGCGCTCACGCCAATCAGTTCCGCCAGCTTCCGTCGGGCTCGGAACAGCAACAGGCGTATGCTGCCGGCCTGCAGCCCGGTGCATTCCGCGATCTCTTTGTGGTTGGAACCCTCCACATACGCCAGCCACAACAATTGGCGCTCGCGAGGCTTCAGCCGTTGAAAAGCCTGGCGCATAGCCAGCTTTCGATCGAGCGGCGGCTCATGCGATGCTGCCTCGACGACGCCCTCCGCGGGAGCTTCTTCTCGTGGACGGCGCCAGCGGTCGCGCAGCAGGTTCGTGGCGATCTGGAAGAGGTAGCTCCGCGCCTGGCGGTCGTCCATTTCCGGAGCATCGGAGGTCAGGAAGCGGCAATACGACTCCTGCCAAAGGTCCTCAGCCAGATCCCGTTCTCCGCAGGCGCGGGTCAGATATCCCAGCAGCGGTTTGGCCGTCTGGCCGTAGAACCCGCTGAAGGCAGACTCGTCCATACGAAGCCTACCCGGCGCAGCGCGGGCAACGACTTCAACGGCCTCAGGCGCAAGAACAGCGAGATCAAAGTTCATGGCGCGAGTCTTTCGTTCATCCGGCGGTTCATCGGGCATGGCGGTTCATCACCGCTCACGCGCGGCTGCCATTGATCAGTCCAAAGGACTTCGAAAGATAGTAGGACGCCGCCGACGACAGTGCAAAGCCGACTCCAACCACAGTGAGCAGGGTGCCGAACACCAGGAAGCCCTCTTCAGCTCCCGATACTCGGCCACGCAGAAACAACAGTGCTATTCCCAGCGAAACCATGACAATCGCGGTTTGCAGTGCGCCGATGATCCGCCCATAGGGCGACACGTTCTCCACTCGCAACGACGCGAGCAGCTGTTTTCCGGCATCGGTTTGAGCGTAGGCTAGTAACTCCTGGCCCGAGCTGACTTTTTCTAGCAATTTGGCCTGTACGTCGGCCTGCAGTTTGGCAATCTTAAACCGCCGGATGGTGCTGAACGCGACCCACACGAACCACGAGAAGAAAGCGAAAAGGACAAATTCTGGACGCATCGGAGGCTCCTTTTGGGCGGGTCCGGATTCCTCAGCAGTGGAATCATCCGCCTTCACCTCCTGAAACGTTTGGCAGGGCAGTTGGTTAACAGTGCGGGATGAGAATTTGAAAGGTTCCGGAGATCGCAGACCCAGGAAGGGGCTTACTCAATGTCCGCGTCGAGCACGCGTTCCTGCTCCAGATAGTGCGACATGGCGTATTGCGCCAGAAGCGGCGTCTGCAGCCGGATTTCGGCGCCAATCCACTCTCCCTTGGCATGCGGAGCGTCGGGCGGATGGTTGCAGCGTCCACCGCTGCCGAACTGCGGGCCGAAGTCCGCGCTCTGAATCTGATCAAACTGTTTGATTTCGCGCCAGGCGGCATCGCCGACGGTACCGGAAACGTCGATCTTGAGTTTCAGGACAGACATAAATCAATTCACCACAGAGGTCACAGAGACACCCAGAAAACACCAAATCTAAGCCAAAGCGCGTAACTCTTGAGCGGTTAAGTCCTTCGTGTCCTCCGTGTCCTCTGTGGTGGATTCTCTTAACGTCTAGCTATGCGGGAACCACTGGTACAGCATGAAGTACACGATGACACCGGTGATGGAAACATACATCCACAGGGGCCAGGTCCAGCGGGCAATCGCGCGATGCTGAGGATAACGCGCCTTCAGACCACGACTTAAAGTGATGATGGCCAGCGGAACGATGACGATGGCCAGCGTTACGTGCGAAATCAGAATCGCAAAATAGACGGGCCGCGCCCATCCCTGGCCGAGAAATCGTATGTTCCCGACTTCGAAGTGGAAGAACAGATAGCATCCCAGAAACAGCGCGGATGCAACCACGGCGGCAATCATGCAAATGCGATGCGCGGCGATGCGGCGGCGCGCAATCAGCACGCGTCCGGTGAGCAGCAGCACGGCGCTGGTTCCGTTCAGAGTCGCATTCAGGGCAGGGAAGAAAGCGTACTGCGCGGCGATCGAATTCCCGACAACCGAATTTCCGACAATCAAGCGGCGGGCCTCGTCGTACGTCGGTTTGCCATCAGCAATGCAAGTCCGAACATGACCAGCGAAAACAAAAGCAGCGTTGAGATGGCCTTCGATAGCGGAAAACTCGCCGCGGCGCCCGGATACAAAAGGCTGCGCAGCGCCGCAACACCGTACGTCAGCGGATTCATATACATCAGAGCGCGAATCCACCCCGATGCTCCGTCCATGGAGAACAGCGCGCCGGACAAGAGCCACAGCGGAATCAGAAACAGGTTTACGATTCCGTGGAAAGCTTGAGAAGAATCCATGGGCCAGGCGATCGCGAAGCCCAGCGCGGTCAAAGCGAACGAAACCAGGAACACCACGACCCCGACCAGCAAAACTTGCACCGGCGCCAGGTGCACTCCAGTGAAGGGCGCGAGAATCAAGAAAATCATTCCCTGGATTGCCGATAGTGTTGTTCCGCCGAGCACTTTACCAAGCACAATCGCAGATCGCGGAACGGGCGCGACGAGTACTGAAAGCAGAAAGCCTTCCTTGCGATCGTCGATTACCGACATCATGGTGAAGATCGAAGTGAAGAGAATAATCAGGATCAGCGTGCCGGGATAGAAATAATCCAGGTAGTGCTGCTGACCTGGCCCGTCGCTCGAGCGAAAGGAGCTGCCAAATCCCGAGCCCAGCACGAGCCAGAACACCAGCGGCGACGCCAGCACGCCGACGACGCGCCCGGGCTGGCGGTAGAAGCGCACGATTTCCCGCCACCATAGCGTGAATGCCGGCAGCATTAAACCCGCCGATGCGGGCGCCATCGGCCGCGCCAAGGTCGTTGCCTGGGTTGCCATCGCTTAACTCACTTTCGCCGGCGGAGTCTTTGCCGGGGCTGTTTCCTTCTTGCCGATTATTCCGCGGTCGCGCATTTCCCAATACGCGTTGAGCAGGAAGCAGCCCGAGAGCGTCAGCAGGATCAGCGTCATGAAAAGTCCGTCCACCGTGGCCGAGGGGGGAGAGAGTGTGATCATCCCACTCACAAAAATCCAAGCCACGCCCGCCAGGGGCACCAGGCCGAGCACCAGAGAAAGCACCAGAATCATAGGACGCAAGCTACCTCCTCTTCTTCTTTTTGTCTTCAGTATTTGCTTCGGGTTCTTCGCTCCAAAATTTGTGGCCGGTGCGGTGGATGAACACGTCCTCCAGCGCGGGCTTGCTCACAGAAATAGCCTGAATCTCGCCGGGAAACGCCTCGACCACGTCAGGGACAAACCGGTGGCCGCCCTCGCGCTCGATGCGCACCTGGTTTCCCATGACGGTAGTTTCGACGTGGAAACGCGCCCGGATGTGCTCGGCCAGCAAACCCGCGTCGTGTGCGGCGTCGAGCATGATCACGTCTCCGCCGATTTCGCTCTTCAATTCTGTCGGCGTACCCAGCGCGACCAGATTTCCTTCATTCATAATGGCGAGGCGGTCACATCGTTCAGCCTCTTCCATCAGGTGCGTCGTGACCAGCACCGAAACGTGCTCTTCGTCGCGCAGCATCTGCAGATACTGCCACAGATCACGGCGCGCGCCCGGATCGAGACCCGTGGTGGGTTCGTCCAACAATAAGACGCCCGGGTGGTGCAGCAGGCCTTTCGCCAATTCGATGCGCCGTTGCATCCCGCCGGAAAACGTTTCCACGCGCTCCTTCGCGCGGTCGGCCAGTCCAACGCGAGCCAGGATTTCTCCCACGCGCTTCTTGAGAGCCGATCCGCGCAAGCCGTAAAGATGGCCCTGGTGCCAGAGGTTCTCATACGCGGTCAGTTTCGCGTCGACACTTTGCGCCTGAAACACCACGCCTATCTGGCGGCGCAGGCTCGCGGGATCCTGCGCTGCATCGCAGCCCATGACCACTGCGTGACCTGCGGTGGGAATCATCAAGGTCGAGAGAATGCGAAACAGCGTGGTCTTCCCGCTGCCGTTCGGACCGAGCAGTCCGAACAACTCCGCCGGCCGCACGTCGAAGGAAACTCCATTGAGAGCCGTCCTGCTTTCATAGCGATGAACTAGATTTTGTACTGAAATGACGGGTGCGGCGGCGTGCTCAACTTCCGGACCGGCTTCCGCGAGCGCAACGACTTTCGAGACCAAAAGGAGACTCCGAGGACTGTAAACAGTTTACGACATCACGCTGACTATCATAACGAGGAACAGCGGTGACAAGTCGAACACCGCAGATTGCGAGAAGTTTCGACCGGCGGAGCGTCTGATGTTCTGATGTTACGCCACCGAGGGATCGTGCTGCGCCTGCGGCAATCCTTCTTCGAAGGCCACTGGAACATGCCTCCACACCTGGATCGCCAGAATCACGGAAGTGGCCAGCAGAAGGGCTCCTACCGCGACGTGAGTCACGGTGGCTACGACCATGGGAAGCTCCGGCTGCACTGCGGTTCGGCCCCACGCCACCCGCGTCAGAAATGCGGCGAAGCCCAGACACAACTGGGTGATCACCAGGGACAGCATCAGAATAGCCGGACGGCGCACGGCGTCGATCTGCGAATAGATGCTGAGCGCCCGCACCGCCGTCCACGCCAGCACAAACGAAACCACCACCGCGTTCAGCACGTGCGGCCACCAACTCATCCCATGATGACGGAACATCCCCCCGAGGATGAGTTGCACGTACAAGACAAAGATGGAAAGCAAAGTCAAAGTGAACAAGCTTGGCCGGCGCTGGTCGAACTCCACCCGTGGCTGTTCCTCAACCCAGCGGCGTCCGGTAAACAGCGCAATCGTGACCGCGATGCAGAAGAACGTCTGAGCCACCGCGGCGTGCGCGGTAGAAACGGCGGGCGGCTGAAAGAGCAGGACAGTAAGTCCGCCAAGCACGGCCTGCGCGATAACGGTGCAGAAAGCGGCTACGGCCAGCCAGCGCAACCAGCGCCGCCTCTCGACCATCAGCGTCCAGAAAGCGATCGCCAGAGTGAGCGTGACGAGCGACCCCGCCAGCATCCGGTGAGTCCATTCAAAGCGAACACCGCCCACAAAATGCGGAACTTTGATGAGGTACCCGAACGAGGTTGGCCAGTCCGGCACCGATAAACCCGCGTCGTTACTCGTTACCAAGGCTCCGGCGGTAATGACGACGAAGGTTGTGCAAGCCGTGAATACTGCGAAGGTATGATGGGCCCGATTGTAGGTTGTGGCGATCGCTTTCAGAGTAGTGCCCCTTGGGTCAGGAGGTCTCCAGAGTTGGAAACGAGGCCATCCTTGGCATAGAAGTGCTTGGCATAAGAAGGGCGGAGCAGGCCGCACAGCGAGAGCAACCTGCTCCGTCCAACCCGGTATTCTACCACCGGCGCCGCTACTCGGCGGCTGGCTTGAAGCTCTGGTCCACGGTCTTCGTTTCTTTTGCCGCTACCGTGACCTTCTGGATCTGCTCTCCCAGTTTCTCGTGTTCGAACGCAATCGTGTAGTCGCCCGGGGGCAAGCCTTTGATCTCATACTTCCCGTCTTTGCCAGTCACGGCGTAGAACGGGCTCTTCACCACGTTGATATACATCTTCATCCACGGGTGCTGGTTGCACTTCACCGGCAGCATGACCTCTTCGCGGGCGAAACTCTTTTCGATCGCCGGAGAAGACGGCGGCTGCGACTCGTTCCACTCCCGGTTGTCCTTGGGCGTGGGATGGATGTTGTGCGTGGTGGGATCGTCGTTCTTGATCTGCACCGTCTGGCCGGCCATCACGCCCAGAACGTGAGGGTGATAACGGCAGCCCTGCTGATCAAGCACGACCGGATCCTTGGGAACGTCGAACGTGCGATTACCCAGCCCGTCTTTGACGTAGACGAAGACGTTGGCGAGGTCGCCGCCGTTCACGACGTAAGTCTCAGCTTCGTTCATGCCCTTGCAGCCCGGGTCCTGGCTCATGTCGATCTTGGACGCCTTCGGAGCTGGACCGTCGAACTTTACCGTGCCGCTGATCGTGGCTATCGTGGCGGGATCGATCGGGGTTGCGGGAGCCGATGCAGCCGGTTGCTCGGCCGTCGGACTCGAAGCGGGAGTTTCATCTTTCTTGCTGCATGCTGCCAGCGCCAGCAGTGCGCACAAGCCCAGCATGCTGACCGTGATTCCTACCCAACTTGTCTTCTTATTCATGATGTCGCCCTTTCTTTGAATGTAGCGCCGGCGTCCTCGCCGGCTGTCGCGTGGGCGTCACGCCCGCGCCGTGGATAGCTAACAAAATGCGAGACACTTCCCAAACCGCACATTCTACCGCGAACCACCGCTCACCGTGTGATGCGATTCCACGACGGCCTGTTTACGACTCGTCGACGGTTGGACGGCCGCCTTGGCCCGCGGCATCGACGCCGCCACCCGCCTCTGTTCTTCCGCCGTCAACTGGAAGATGTAATCGGTCAGCAGCTTGCGGTGATCTCCTGCATATCCGTTGAACGTCGGCGGCGTCGGCCCGGCGAACACCCACTGGTTATTTTGCTCTTGCTTGAACAAGCCCGAGGGCATGGACGTGCCCGGGCTGACCGCCTGCGGATCGGTGATCCAGCGCTCCACCCAGTCTGGTTTCAAGCGCTCTTTCGCCAGCAGAAAGTTTGGCGCGGTCGCGATTTTGTCATGCGATGGATCGCCCGTGGCGTGGCATTTCAAGCAAGGCGCCGCCGTACTCGAGAACAGGCTCCTCGCCATGTCGGTTTCCTTGGCCGTGAGCGTCGGTACCTCTTCCGGAATGTAGGGCAGAGGCTGCTGCGACAAGGCTTCGAAAAAGCGCACCAGTTTTCGCAACTCATTATCGGAGAACGAGAACGTCGGCATGCGGACTTTCAAGTAAGGACGCACGCCGTTCCGGTTCGTGTCCGTCGTGCTCAGCGCCGGGTTCGACAGGAACTTGCGCAGCCATTCTGGATCGACGCGCGCGCCTTCGGTCAGCAACTTTGGCGGCAATTGCTCCTGCACATCCTGATACTGCTTCAATCCCATCAGAATCGTTCGCTGCCCTGGTATGAACTGGTGGCATCCCATGCAGTTGTATTTCTTGACGATCCACCACCCCTCCTGAATATCGTGCCGCGCATCGCCTGGCTTGTACTGGTAATTCTGGGGCAGGGAAGTCTCCTGGCTGCCCAGCAGGAAGGTTGTGAGGTCTAGCACCTGATCCTGGGTCAGGTGCAGGTTCGGCATGCGCAGTGCTTCGGTCTCGCTCTTCACTTTGCCTTGATCGTAGATGTTTGGTTCGGCGAGCTTGTGCTCGAAGAATCCCTTGTGGTCGTACCAGGGCTCTTTCGCCGGACCATCGGGCAAGCGCGCCAGATCGTCCTTGTCTTTGATCGGTTCTCCGTCCTTGCCGCCGCGCTGCGCGACTTCGGTGAACAGCGCGAAGTCGAGACGCTCAATCGGCTTGCTGCCTTCAAACGTGAGTTCGGTGCCGATGCGGCCTTCGTCCTCCATGCCAGAAACTTCGTGGCATCCACCGCAGCCATAGAACCGAACCCACTTCTTGCCTTCCTCCTTCAGAGCCGGATCATCCATGAACGGGGCGGCCGCATAAGACGACGGCTCCTGCTTCTTCTGCGTCATCAAGTAGGTGGCGATATCCTCCGCGTCTTCCGGACTCAGGCGCAGGCTCGGCATCACCGTCATGTTCTGCACCTGCAGTTCGTGGCCGTCGTTGGGACACTTGCTGTGGTCCAGATCGAACTGGTAGGGAAGTCCCTTCTTCGCGTAGTCCTCTGGGCCAATGTCCTTCTTCTCGTACGGACAGTACGGCCGCGTCCGCTGCCGGGCGTTGTGAATCCAGCGCACCAGATAGTCGTAATTGGCCTTCTCGCCGACGCGCGTCAGATTCGCGGCGAACGTTCCTCCCATCACCTGATCGCCTTCGCCGATCGAATGGCAGGCCAGACAGCCTCGCTCCTCAAACAATTCTCTTCCGTGCGCGGCGTTTCCCGGCTTGTGCTTGGGCAGTTCGTCGGTGAAGGCCGATTGCCAGAGATACGCGGAAATTGCCTGAATCTGATGGTCGGTCAGCCGGAAGTTCGGCATCTTTGTCGTCGGCCGGAAGTCCGACGGCTTCTTCAGCCACACCGGAATCCAGTTTTTATTCAGCTTCAGCCGCACATCTTTCAAGTTCGGGCCGACTTTTTTCTGATCTTGCATGAGGCTGTGCGACTGGAAGTCGAGCTGTTGCAAACGCCCGTCCAGCTTGCTGTTCGCCACTTTCAGATCGACGGCTTTGACGTTCAGCGCGTTGGCCACTTCGTTCGATTCGGCGGCGTCGGCCTGCTTCATCAAATCCGCGGAATTCTTTACGTTCTCTTTTTTCTGAGTTTCAATCTGTTTAATCTGCTGCCCCACCGAGTTCAGATCCTCGGGCTCTTTGTCGTAACCCTCGTAACGATGGCAACCCATGCAGCCACGTTGCCGGAACAGGTCCTTGCCGTTGTTGATGGTGTTGAATTGAACGTCGCCACTGGCCAGCACCATGTCGGCCGAGTGGCAGGTCTGGCAGCCCGCCTGCGAATTCTCTTTGGGATAGAGCGGCCACAGCCAGTGCTCGTAATTGCCGTGCGCTTTTTCGACACTCGTGGTGGCGCGGCCATTTCCCTGGTGGCAGGGCGAGCAGCCAAATTTGTCGGGATCGTGAAGCTGCAGCAGATCCGGCTCGGGATGACTGACAAACGCCGCCGCGTACTCGTCCGGCCTCTTCGAGCCCTTGGCCGTCATCGCGGCTTCAGTGATCTTCAGGGGCTCGCGAGTATTCATGTGGCAGGACTCGCAGCGGTCGACGATGTTGGCCTCGGCCACATTGATCTGCACGATCTTGGCGTCCCAGTCGGCTGCCTTCCGTTTGAGTCCTTCGATCTGCGCCGGCGTCAGGTCGACCATGTGGTCGGAGATGTAATCATCCATCTTGGCCTTCGCCGCCGTCACCGGCTTCAGCACATCGCCGAGTTCCAGGCTCAGTTTCGTGCGCTCGTCGCGGATCTCGTTGTAGGTCCTTTCGAGTTCTTCGAAGTTGAAATCCTTCTTGCTCCCATCCGGAAATTCGACGGTGGCTGTCTTGTCTTTGTAGTCTTTGATTTCGCTTTTCTTGCTGGCCTTGGCTGAGTCGCTGGTGCTGGTCTCCAATTCGTAGGTGAGGGCGTTCACATAGGCGCGACGGTCGGTAAATACGCTCTGCACGGCCAGCAGGCGCGCGCTGGCATCGTCGAGCTTCTTGCGGGCTTCCTCGCTTTGCGCTTTAGAACCCTGGTAGGCCTTCTCGTAATCCTGCTTGAGCGCGACGTACTGTGGATCCTGCTCGACCGATTGCTCGGACTTGGCCGACGACGACTTTTCGGTGTTCAGGAACGCGCTGTAGCGATCCTTCCATGCGTCCTGGAAGGCCTTCCAGGGCCGCTGTCCCCAGGCCTCGTCATACAAAGCCCAGAACAGCGTGCCCACCAGAATCACCGTCGCGATCAGGTAATGGATGGCGAACGACTTTCCGGTGATCGGATCCTGCTCGGGAATCGGTTTTTCAGGCACCAGTTCCTCCGACTACACACTTCCTGAGATTCTTGTCATTCCGAGCGCCTTGTTCCTGGCGCGAGGAATCTCTATTCTCGGCATTGCCCTCGCGGGTAGGGATGCTTCGACTCCACCGGAACCTCGCTTCGCGAGATTCCGACTTCGCTCAGCATGACAAATCCAACCACTACCTACACGTTGAACCACGGCGTAATCCACACGTACTTGATGTGCCACAAGAGCCGCAGGGCCATCTTCAAAGGCAACGCAATCATGGTCAGCCACAGAAACGCCATGAGCGAAAACTGCAGCAGGCTCATGCGCTGGAAATCCTTCGGCATTTTCCGTCGGAACAGCGAGTACACGGCGCCGCCCCCGATCAAATAAAAACCTCCGACCACAATCGCGCCAAAGACCGCTTTCGCCATATTCGACGTCAGCCCGAACAGGTCCGGTAGATCGCGGTTTACTTCATAGATGAGCCGGTTGTGGTCCCATGTCTGCCCCGGCCAGAACCATTGCCAGCCGGGCCCGCGGATAAACGTC
>Ga0209415_10011839_pt1 | contig 14641 bp, 12 predicted proteins | sample PeaSoiSIISIP2007_FD_187696 | JGI IMG/M metagenome (GOLD analysis project Ga0209415, IMG submission 187696) | Peat soil microbial communities from Weissenstadt, Germany - SII-SIP-2007 (SPAdes) (version 2) | ecosystem: Environmental > Terrestrial > Soil > Wetlands > Peat | place: Germany...
CCGCCTACGCGCGCTTCTTGAGCCGTACGCAGATGGCATCGTCGCCGCAGGCTTACGCCACGTTCCGCCGGGAGTTAGAAGAGGCCAAGATGCGGCGGCCGAAGTGCTGTTAGGGACGCCGCCTGCGATAAAATGAAGCGAGTGAGGTGGACATAGTGAGGTGGGCATGGCGCAGATGACTCCGGAGGTTTCCAGGCTGCTGGAACAGGCATTGTCGCTGTCCGTTGAGGAGCGGGAGGCGTTGGCCGATTCCCTGATCTCGAACCTTGATGGCAAGGTGGACGAGGGTGTGCACGCGGCCTGGGAAGCGGAGATCGGGAAGCGGGTCGCTGAGTTGGATTCCGGGAAAGCAAAGACCATCTCATGGGCAGAAGTGCGCAAGCGCAACTTAGCGAAGTTGCCCAATGCCCACTGATTTTGCGGCGTTTCATGAGGAAGCCGCCGCCGAATACGATGCCGCTTTCGACTGGTATCGACAGCGTAGCCCGGATGCGGCTCTCAAGTTCGACGCCGAAGTTGATCGTGCACTTGCACAGATTATTCAATCCCCGCAGCGTTGGGCGACGGGCTCGCACTCTACGCGCAGGTTCTTGCTCAAACAGTTTCCTTTTATTGTGCTCTACCGGGTGCAAACCGCAGCCATTCAAATCATGGCTATTGCCCACACCAGTCGAAGGCCCGGATACTGGAAACAACGACTGTAGTCGTACCCAACCAACCGGTCGTTAGGCTTCTCCGCCCGTTCCGCGATAAACTGCATGAAGATGCGAGTGCTGGGCATTGATTGTGGCGGAGAGTACACGGGCTACGGCGTGGTGGATATGGACACGCGCGGCAAGCTTTGCTGCCTGACTTGCGGAGCGATCAAGCTCTCGCCGCGCGAAGCGCTGCCGCGGCGGCTGTCGCGCATCTTCACGCAACTCGGCGAAATTATTGTCCTGCACCAGCCGGATGAAGTTGCCATTGAGGATGTTTTTTATGCGCTCAATGTGAAGTCCGCGCTCAAGCTGGGGCAAGTTCGTGGAGTTGCAATGCTGGCTGCTGCTGCCGCGGGACTGGAAGTGGCGGAGTACTCGCCGCTGACCATCAAGTCGTCGGTGGTCGGCTACGGACGCGCCGAGAAGCAGCAGGTGCAGCACATGGTAACTCGGCTGCTGGAGCTTTCCGTGGCGCCCGAACCCATGGATGCTTCCGACGCGCTGGCCATTGCCATTTGCCATCTGCATACGGCGGGAACTCTCAGCCGGCAGCGTGCGGTGGCACGATAGGGAGTTCAATCTACATCTTACTTTTGGCATAATCTTGGGTTGTGGTCTGTGTGAGTTCACTGCGAGAGCAAGTCTGAGGCGGATGAATCCGAGGGTGGAGAACGCAACGCGGGAGTCAAGATCGCATCGCGGAGAAGCGAAACCGCGCTTTCACAGCGGATCGCTGATCCTTCTTTCCTGGGGCCTCGCACTGCTCTTCAGTTTTCCGGCGCGCGCCGCCGAACCGGCCACGGTTACGTACTCGCAGAATTTTCCGGGCTCGGATCCCGAGCAGTATTCCATCGCTGTGCAGTCCGATGGGCACGCCCGGTTCGAATGCACGGCCAAAATTTCAGCGGTCTCTGACGACCGCGAGTCCTACCAGAGCGAATTCATGTTCTCGGACGCAACCCGCACCCGGATTTTCGATCTGGCTGCGCAGGCCCATTATTTTTCCGGCAAAATCGACTCTGGCAATCGCAAGCTGGCATTTACCGGCGCCAAGAAGTTGGTTTACAAAGACGGACAGCGGGAATCCGCTGCGGCTTACAACTACTCCTCAGTCCCAGCGGTCCAGCAGTTGACAGCTTTGTTTCAGAACGTCGCGGCCACGTTGGCGTTCGGCCGCCGTCTAGCCTACTTCCACCGCTACCAGAAGCTCGCTCTCGCAGACGAGTTGAAACGTATGGAAGATCAGGCCCGGCTGGGGGCTCTCATCGAATTGCAGGCGGCCAAGCCGGTTCTGCAGGAGATCTACGATGACAGCTCGGTGATGAACGTGGTCCGGGCGCGCGCCCAGCGGATCATGGAGATGGGCGCGGCTGAGGCTCACTGACGAGCCGGGATCGTGAAATTCCCTGAGCGGAGGACGTTACCCCGCGGTTACGGTCATCCGGATCAGAGGCCCCAAGTTTTACAATTTCCTTCTCCGAACCGTGATCTAATAGGCTAAGCAAGACCTCCGGGGGATGCTATGTCCATGCTCTCTGTGTCGAGATTCCGCAATGTTCTTCTGGCGGCCGTCGCCTGCGCGCTTTGTGCGTTGCCCGCTCTGGCCGATTCGCAGGCGCGCATCGTTCGCCTGAGTGACGTTCAGGGTTCGGTGCAGATCAACAAGAACACAGGCATGGGATTTGAGAACGCGTTTCTCAATCTGCCGATTACGCAAGGCACGCAGCTGAGGACGCACGACCGCGGCCGCGCCGAAGTCGAGTTCGAAGACGGCAGCACCCTGCGCCTGACTCCCGACACCACGATTGAGTTCAGCACGCTCGGCCTGAGCGACTCCGGCAAGCGCATCTCGGTGATCAATCTGGTGGAGGGCATGGCCTACGTCAACTGGCTGGGCAAGGACGAGTTCACGCTGAATTTCTCGCAAGAGAAAATCTCGCTTGACCACGCAGCCCACTTCCGCGTCGATACCTCGACGGAAGTGGCCAGCCTGGCCGTTTTCAAGGGCGAGGTCGATGTGGAGGGAGCGGCCGGAAAACTCGCGATCTCGAAAAAGACAACCGCGACCTTTGACGCCGCCGATAACGACAAGTATACCCTCGCCAACAATGTTGCAGAAGCCCCGCTCGATTCCTGGGACAAGGACTCTAGCGCCTATCACGAACAGTACGCGCGGAATAACTCCTCTCCGTACGGTTACGGCGTGAGCGACATGAATTACTACGGCGCCTATAGCAACATCCCGGGCTACGGGATGATGTGGCAGCCGTTCTTCACGGGCGTGGGCTGGGATCCGTTCATGGATGGTGCGTGGTCGTGGTATCCCGGCTACGGTTATATGTTCGCGTCGGCCTATCCCTGGGGATGGATGCCTTACCGCTACGGCAACTGGATCATGATCCCCGGCATGGGCTGGATGTGGCAGCCGGGAGGATATAGTAACTGGCTCACGGTTCCGCATTTTGCCGGGACCATGCCGGCCAATTTCCATCCGCCGGTTGCGCCGGCGGCGGGGACGCTGACGACGGTTGCGGTGGGGAAGGGTGGATCGGTCTCAGCCTTGCCGCCCTCGAATATTCTGGTGAGATCCGGCTCGGCGGGGCTGGGAATTCCGCGCGGTTCGCTCGAAAACCTCGGACATCTGAACCGCCAGGTGGCGAAGAGCGGATTTGTTGAAGTGCGGCCCGCGCCGCCGTTTTCCACCAGTTCAACCCGAAGCCCGGGCTTCGAGCCGCTCAGCAGTTCGTCATCTGGGTCGGTCGGCCGCGGCACTTCGTCCGGACATGTTTCCAGCGGTGGGCATAAGTAGCTTGGGTTCGTAGCGTGAAAGAATGAGGGCGGCCCAAGGGCCGCCCTCACTGTTCTTACTTGTCACGCCTGGCTAACGCCGCAAACTGACCGACGAGATCACCTTCTCGCATCGCGGTCTCACCCGCAAGACGCCAACGCCATCAGCAATCCCGCAGCGAGCTCGGTTCGGCAGCTTCAGGGCAAGCGCAGCGAATTCATCAGCGTGGTACACATTGCTTCCGCGTCGGCGAAATGCTCTTCTGGCGCCGTGCATCCCAGCAGAAACTGTGAGCCCTGATTCGCAATCAACACGCGCTCCCCGATCCACCAGCGCTTTTGATCCCGCTGGTAGCGAAAGCGCGTGACTACAGCTGGGTTGCCTTCAATGGTCAGTTCCTGCGAGTTCACGCTGTCGGGTTTCTCGCGCAACCCCGCGTTGGGGTTAGCCAGATCGCGCATGCGCGTGTAGTCCGCATCGGTCAGGCTGCGGTACGGAGCATTCACATCCGCGGGACCGGCATAGAGCACGGCCGATTCGCCATCGAGCGCAGCCTTGAAAATGTATTGCCCGTTGGTTCGCGACACGATCTCAGATTTCTCCGGGATCACGACCGGCGCCTCTGAACATTGTTGCGGATTCTGGCAGTATTGCAGAACGAAAACCTGAAATCCCGCCGGCGCCACAGCCGTTCTTTCCACGCTGTCGGGCTTGGCGTGTGCCTCGGAGTGCGGCGCTTGCCGCGTCTGGCGCGCCAATTCGGCCAGGGATAAGCCCGTTTCACCGGAAGTGTTCTGCGGGGCGACGGGTATCTCCGCTGCTGCCGCGGGCTGGCCAGCAAGACCTCCCGAATTTGATTTCTCCGAGATCGTCGCCGGATGCACCACAATGTCTTCCTTCAGCTGGATCGACGGATAAATGACCTGATCGCAGATCTGGAACGTGGTTCGCTCGAGTGTGGTTCGCTCATCCCGAGTGCTCACATCCGCGGCAGCGTGCGACTTCTGGCGATCCTCGCCATCTGGCTGCTGGTCGCGCTCACTGCAGTTGCCGTGTCCACTGGCGCCAGAGGCCGCGCACGAATGTGTGTCGTCCGGGCTGACACACATCACCGGGATCAGGCTGTTCGACCCAACAATGAACTCCATCGATCCCCAGACCATGTGACCCAGCAGAGAAGGATTCCCCTGCCAGGCGCACCGGAAAGCCTTGCGCTGGCCTTGCATGATCGGCGAGCAGTAGGGTTGCGAACCAAACTGGCCGGCGAACTGTTGCGCCACGTTCAGCAGTTCGCTGTCGCTAAGATCAGCCGGGACCGGGATGGGATTCCCAGCCACCACTTCGGTGTTGGTAATTCCCAGGCGCGATCCGAGCAACACGGTCCCGCCATTCTCACGGCCTTCGAGACTGAAAGGAAACGGCACGAACAGCCGGTAGTCGCCAGCGTTGTAATTCTTGAAGCCGGTGGGAACATTATCCCCAGCTAACTGGTCCGCCTGCATCTGATCTGCGAGGTCTTGTGTTTTATTCGATTTATCTGCCGCGGCCGAGGCACGCTGGGCGCGGGTTTGGCGTGCAATGTCGCCTAAAGGGGGCGGGGTTTCCGAGTCTTGTGCCGGAAGGGCGACGCCGAGGCAGACGACGCAAGCCGCCGCAGCCAGTACTCCGCGAATTGAAAACAGCTTGCTCATTGACGTCAATTCGGCCTAACGGTCGCCTATCACACACAACTCCCGAGTAGGCTCTCTGGGTAGGTTAATCGGCCCGTGCGGACGGAGAAAGTTACCGATGTACTGGGATGGAAAGCCCGGTTTTGGCCGTGAATTGCCGGGGTTCTAATACGGATTTCTTGGAATGGGGACAGCCGCCCTCGCCTGTCCCTGCCTGGGCGAAGCCGGCGGAACAACCACAAATGCACTCACGCCACGACCACGCCCGCATACCCCACCACCATGTCGCGGTCGCCGGAAATATCGCCCGAGGTCGCGTACTTCACCAGTTCGGCCGACTTCGCTCCCAGTTTTCGAGCCGCAGTGAGCATGGCCACTGCGGGGCCGAAGCCGCACATGCTGATGTTCTGTTGCGTGACCACGTCGAAAAGCCCGCGCGGATCCAGGGTGAGGATGCGCTCGATGGCCCGATGATCCTTGGCCCGCGTCACCGTGTCCGACTCGTAATGATTCATGTCGCTCGAAGCCACGATCAGGACCGGATCGGCCTGGGCGGCGATCACATCGGCCAGGGCGTGGCCGAGATGTTCGAGGATTTCGAATCGCCCTGTGCCCAACGCGATGGGCACGAACATGAGCTCCGGCTGGCGCAGCAAGAGAAAGGGAAGCTCGACCTCAGCGGCGTGCTCAGCGCGATGCGCCGCCGAATCTTCCTGCAGTGCAGGGAAACGCTGCTTCAAAGCGGCGGCGAGCTCGGCATCGATGGGAACGTCGCCCAGAGGCGTCTGCCACGCACCTTCACTCATAACTGCCAGTGCCTGGCCCTGGCCGGTGTGGTTCGGACACATCACAATGCAGCGGCGTGGCACCTCCACCCGCGCAAATACCGCGCCCGCCACGTGCCCGGAATATATGTATCCCGCGTGCGGGGCGATGCAGCCCAAAGCTCGCACCGGAGCCTGCTGGGTGGAACTTGGTGGTGATGGCGAGAGGTAGCCAAGCGCTTCGGCGCGCAGATCATCACGATCGCCCGAGTAGAAGCGCCCCGCGACTGCGGGACGACGCAGAATGGTTGTGACCATGGCCCCTCCTCGCCCTCTGGGACCAACATACACTGCTGCACGCAACGCTAAACAAGTAATGCTATGACTCGGTGGGCGCGCTGCGCAAGGCGCGATAGACAGCCGCGCTTTCTTCCAGGCTGAGCGTCTCAGCCCGCGCCGTGGCTTTCACCTTCGCGTCGGCCAGAGCGCGCTTCAGCTCGGCTCCGTCGTACTTCGCCTTCAGATTGTTCCACAAAGTCTTGCGTTTTTGCCCGAACGAAAGGCGCAGGAAATCAATGAAGCCGTCGCCCGCCACTCCCAGCTTTTCCTGCTGCGGATCGATGGTCAAGCGCAGCACCGTCGAATGCACTTTGGGCGGAGGCACAAACGCTCCCGGCGGCAGTGTGAACAGCTTTTCCACGCGAGCGTACAACTGCGCCGTGGCCGATAGCATGCCGTAGTCGCGCCCGCCGGGTTCTGCGGCGATGCGGTCGGCAACCTCGCGCTGCACCATGATCACGATGCTGTCGAAGTATTTCGAAAACTCAAACAGCCGCAACAGAATGTCAGACGTAATGTAATAGGGAAGATTTCCCACCACCTTCACCGGCTGCAGTTTGAGGTCGATGCCGGGACGGCTCAGGCCAGGTTTCGGGCCGAACAGCGAATCGAAGTCGATGGCCAGAACGTCTGCTTCAATGATCTCCACGTTTCGCGTCATGCCAAACTTCAGCCGTAGCTGCGCCGCCAGCACGCGATCGAGTTCCACCGCGATCAGCCGGCGTGCCCGCCTGGCCAGCAACGACGTCATAATGCCGCGCCCGGGGCCGATTTCGAGCACGGTGCATTGCGTTACGTCGCCCAAAGTGTCGACTACGCGCTCGGCGAGGTCTTCGCTGGCGAGAAAATGCTGTCCCAATTTAGGCTTGCTTTGCGGACGGCGCGTGGATACGACCTTTGGCACGTTGACCCTCACTGCCTCGGGTAAGTAGACTTTGAGGTCGGTCCCCGCATTCGAACTGGCGGACCCTCAGGGCCCCGAGACTCATTCATAATAGCCTGCGCCGCAGAAATCGTGCGCGCTTCTGCCGCTCAGGATGGAGGTTCCGCACTCATGAACATCGCATTTGCCGCTTCGGAAGGCGTACCTTTTTCCAAGACTGGTGGGCTGGCCGACGTTGTCGGAGCTCTGCCTCGCGCCCTTGCCGCACTGGGCCACCATGTCAGCGTCTACCTGCCGCGCTACCGCCAGACCAAGCTGAGCGATCCTGCGACGGTGGTGCGCAGCGTCACCGTGCCTTTCGACGACGAGTACCGCTTCGCTTCGGTCGTCAGCGGGGGCAGTCAGGGTGGAGTGCGCTTTTATTTTGTCGAGTACCCGCAATACTTCGATCGCGACGCCCTATACGGCACTCCGGCCGGCGATTATCCCGACAACGCCGAGCGCTTCGCTCTGTTCTCACGCACCGTGCTCGAAGCCTCGAAAATCCTCGGCGTGCCTGACATTTTTCATTGTCACGACTGGCAGTCGGCTCTGGTGCCGGTTCTGCTGCGCACCATTTACGCCGAAGATCCCGCCTTCAAAGACGCGGGCACGGTCTTCACCATCCACAACATGGGATATCAGGGCCTGTTCCCGCCGGAGACGCTGCCGCTGCTCATGCTGCCCTGGGATCTGTTCACCATGTCGAAGATGGAATTCTTCGGCCAGGTGAACTTCCTCAAAGGCGCGTTGACTTACTCCGACTTCATCACCACGGTCAGCAAGAAATACAGCCACGAGATTCAGACTGCCGAATACGGATTCGGCCTGGAGGGCGTGCTGCACGACCGCGCCTCGACCGTGACCGGCATTCTCAATGGAGTCGATTACGACGAGTGGAGTCCGCAGACCGACAAATTCACGGCCGCCAAATTCTCTCCGCAGGATCTTTCTGACAAAGCCAAGTGCAAACAGGATCTGCTGGCCGCATTCGGAGTCAAGAACGCCGATCCGAAACTGCCCGTCATCGGAATCGTCTCCCGCTTCGCCGCTCAGAAAGGCTTCGACCTGATCGCGCAGATTGCGGACCGGCTGGCGCGGGAAGAAATGATCATCGTCGCACTCGGCGCCGGCGACAAAACGTACGAAGAAATGTTTCTTCGCCTCAACAAACAGTTCCCCAACAAGATTGCGGTCAAAGTCGCTTACGACAACGCCATCGCGCACAAGATCGAAGCCGGCGCCGACATGTTCCTGATGCCGTCGCGCTACGAGCCTTGCGGCCTGAACCAGATTTACAGCCTGAAGTACGGCACGGTGCCGATTGTCCGCGCCACCGGCGGGCTTGACGACACCATCGAACCCTGGGACGCCCGCAGCGGGAAGGGAACTGGCTTCAAGTTCACCGAATACAACGGCGAATCGCTGCTGCTGACGATCAAGCAGGCGCTGCAAGCCTATCGCGACCAGACTTCGTGGCAGGCGCTCATGCGCAACGGCATGAACAAGGATTTTTCCTGGAACGCCTCGGCGCGGGAGTATGGCAAGGTTTACGAGCGCGTGAAGCAGATGCGGGGAACGCCGGCCGCGGCGGAAAAAGTGCTGGTGTAGTTACGGCTGTTTCTGCAGGTCTTGTTTCTGCAAGTCCTGCTTTTGCGGATCCTGTTTCTGCAGATCAAAGATCGAAATGGTCTCGCCGGATGCGTCCTTGAATACGACGTGAATCGACCTTCCGTCAGGCGCAACGGACATTTGTTTGATCGAAACGACTTTCCCGTTGCGCTTGGAAGTCAGCTCAACTTTGTCTGGGCTTAACATTTTCGCGGAGACCATTGTGCCGCCAGGGTCGTCCTCGACGGGATAGTCCTTTCCATCAAACTTCGCATTGAATTTCTCACCCAGGGGAGTTTCCGCGCTAAAGCCATCTGCCGTGCATTTGTATTGGGTGATGGAACCATTTCGAGAGCGGTTAGTCTCATAGGCTTGCCAGGATCCGGAGATTGCGTGCGAGCCTGCAGGTGCTTTGGCGATTCGTCGACTGCGAGTCTCGATCGTAACGGTCGCCGCTTCCGTTGTGTCTTTGACCAGTTGGGTCAGCGTATTTCCGTTCGGAGAAACCGCGTCGACTTCGGTGAACATCGTTCTCCCTGCCTTCTTGGCGATGAATACGACAGTGCTAGCATCCACGATCTGAACGTTCACCGTATCCCAGTACGCGGACTCCGCAACCTTGTGGTCGTCGCCATCGGCGGCGATTTCCATGTTGGCCAGGCAACCATAGCAGCTAAACATACCCTTGGCGAGAAGATAGACGGCTGGCTCCGGCGGAAGCAGCGGAGTAAACAGCCATGTGCCATCGAACGGACTTTGGCTAAACGGCGCTGAAGATGACAGGAGCAGAAGGAGGATCAGCGTTCTCATTAGGCGGCCTCACGGGCTCAAGAAACCATATCTTATCGTCACCTCCGGCAAGCCTAACTTGACGTTCGTTTGCGGAAGGCTATCCATGCGCATGCCAAGGTGAGGCCGAGCGAGCCGTCCACCGCCGCGTTCATGGGAGCAAGCAGGAAAAAGATGGCCTGGGGCGAGGGATCGAACATCATCTTCACGAGATACATCGGACACAGCGGAAGCATAAGTTGAGGATCGAGGTTCCATCGGCTGGGCGCGAGATAGGCGACGACTGCCACGAGATATGCAATTGCCGCGAAGCCGCCGAGCAGTTTGAGGGGCGCTGAAAATAACTGTTGATCGTCGCGATCTTTTTTGCACGCTTTCGCAATCCACGAGCGGGGCAGCACTGCAAGCGTCACGCTGAAAATGCCCACCAGCGCCAGAGCAACCGCAAATATGATCCATTCGCTCTGCACCGGCAGTTCGGCGCCCCGCAGCATCACGTACGGAGCGCCGGTGAGAAGCGAAATCAGCCCGCAAAGCAGAAACACGATGCGAGACGTGATCCTGATAGCGCGTCCAGGCATGAAGCCGATACTAACAGTGGATGGCACGGGGCGTTGACGTTTCGCGCGCCTCCCACCTAACATGTCTACCGGTTGCCGATCGTCTGCACCTTTCCCCATGAGACTCACGCTTAGCTTCTTTCGCCGGAACGCCGCCGCTTACGCTCTCTTAGCCATTGCATCGCTTGCCGCCTATTCGCAGGAAGCGCATACACCAGAGACCCACGGCATTGTTATTGCGAACATGGACCGCTCGGTCAAGCCGGGCAACGATTTCTGGCGCTACGCGAACGGCGACTGGATCAAGCGCACCGAAATTCCACCGGATCGCAGCTACATCGACACCTGGGAAATCCTGGAAGACTTGAGCCGCAAGCGTACCGCCGGCCTGATCGAAGAAGCGGGCAAGGCCAACGCTCCTGCGGGCTCAAATACCCGCAAGATTGCCGACCTCTACCACTCCTTCATGGACGAAGCCGCCATCGAAGCCCGGGGCCTCACTCCACTTCGCCCTCATCTTGAGGCGATTGCCGCCATCCACGACAAGCGCGAACTGGCCCGAGCCATGGGTGAGAGCATGCGGGCGGATGTGGATGCCCTTAACAACACCAACTTTCATACTGCCAACCTTTTCGGGCTGTGGGTCGCACCCGGCTTTAACGACTCCGAGCACTACGCCGCCTACCTGATGCAGGGCGGTTTGGATATGCCCGACCGCGAATACTACCTTTCCGACAGCGAGAGCATGCGCGACGTGCGCGCCAAATATCAGGTCCACGTCGCGGCCATGCTGCGGCTTGCCGGATTCAGTGACACGGATCTCCGAGCGCAGCACATCGTCGAACTGGAACACGCCATCGCCGAAAAGCATATGAGTCTGGCCGATGAGCAAGACGTTCATAAAGCGAACAACACCTGGACGCAAGCTGAGTTTGCCGCCAAGGCCCCCGGCCTCGACTGGACGGAATACTTTCGCGGCGCCGGCCTCAGCAGCCAGGCCAGTTTCATCGTCTGGCAACCGGACGCTTTCACCGGAGAGTCCGCTCTCGTCGCCTCTACCGCTCTCGATACATGGAAAGACTGGCTGGCCTTCCACTTGATCGATTCTTACGCCGGCGTCTTGCCCAAAGCATTCGCTGAGGAGAGCTTCGCCTTCTTCGGCAGGACTCTCTCGGGCACACCCGAACAGCGTCCGCGCTGGCAGCGTGGCATCGCAGTGGTCAACGATCTTCTGGGCGATGCCGTCGGGCAAATTTACGCCCAGCGTTACTTCTCGCCCGAAGCCAAGGCGCAGGCCGAGGCTATGGTTGCGAACATCATCGCCGCTTTCCGGCGCCGCATTGATGCGCTCTCCTGGATGGATCCAGCCACGAAAGCCGAAGCCCAAGCCAAGCTGACTACGCTTTATGTGGGAGTCGGCTACGCGGAAACCTGGCGGGACTATTCCGCTTACGAAATCAAAGCGGATGACATCTTCGGCAACCTGTGGCGTGGCGGCCTGTTTGATTATCGCCGCGAATTGAGCCGTCTCGGCCTTCCGGTCGATCGCAAAGAATGGACCATGGAGCCGCAGACCGTGAATGCGGTCAACTTGCCGCTGCAAAATGCGCTGAGCTTTCCGGCCGCGATCTTTCAACCGCCATTCTTTGATCCGCAGGCTCCCGCCGCGGTGAATTATGGCGCGATCGGGTCCATCATGGGACACGAGATCAGCCATACTTTTGACACCGAGGGCAGCGCGTTCGATTCCAAAGGCCGAGTCCGCGATTGGTGGAAACCCGCCGATCTGGCGCATTTCAACGGAGCCACCGCCCGACTCGCGGCACAGTACGACACTTACAAACCGTTTCCCGACTTGGCCGTGAACGGCAAACAGACGCTGGCCGAAAACGTCGCCGACGTTGCCGGCCTCTCCGCTGCGTACGATGGCTACCGCGCATCCCTCGCGGGCAAGGCCGCGCCCAGCGACAACGGCTTTTCCGGCGATCAGCAGTTCTTCATCGCTTTCGGACAAAACTGGGGAGCCAAAGAACGTGAGGCCGCTCTCCGCGAGGCGGTGATGACCGACGAGCACTCCCCCGGCGAGTACCGGGCAGCGACGGTGCGCAACCTCGATGTCTGGTACGCGGCATTCGATGTCCGCCCCGGAGAGAAGCTCTACCTCGCTCCCTCCGACCGCGTGCGGATCTGGTGAGAGTTCTCCTGATAGGCGTTGCCAGGGTCATGCGTTTTGACCGCCCGAATCGGTGAATCAGCCAAAGCGGCGGCTGGTAAAATTCCTTCAGCATGGCTGCCGCCCAACAGCCCGCGTTCCCACGAACCATCTTCCACGTCGATATGGACGCCTTCTTCGTGTCCGTGGAAGAACTCTTCGACCCATCATTGAAAGGCAAGGCAGTCGTCGTCGGTGGACAGCGCGACGAGCGCGGCGTTGTTTCCGCCGCTTCCTATGAGGCCCGCAAATTCGGAGTCCATTCCGCAATGCCGCTGCGCACGGCGGCCAAGATGTGCCCGCATGCGATCTTCGTCAACGGACATCCCCAGCGCTACCGCGAATGTTCGGAAAAAGTTCATAAAGTTCTCGGAACATTTTCGCCCCAAGTCGAGATGGCTTCAATCGACGAAGCCTATCTCGACATGACGGGTACCGAGCGCCTGCACGGTCCGCCGCTGAAAGCCGCCCACACGCTGCATCTGCGCATGAAGGCCGACACCGGCCTGAATTGCTCGGTTGGGATCGGAACTTCACGCCTGATCGCCAAAGTTTCCTCGGCTCAGGCCAAGCCTAACGGCGTGCTATGGATCGTTCCCGGCAAAGAGGCCAAGTTCCTTGCCCCGCTCGACGTGCGTGAGATTCCCGGTGTCGGGAAAGTCATGGAGACGCATTTGCACGCGCTCGGCATCAAGAAAGTCGGAGATCTGGCCCGCCTGGAAGACTCCGAATTAGAAGACCGCTTCGGCAAATGGGGCCTTGCGTTGGCCGGAAAGGCTCGCGGAGAAGACGCCGGCGGCTGGTTCGATGCCGAAGTCGGAGCCGACGTCGGTGCCAAATCCATCAGCCACGAACACACTTACAGCGAAGATACGGCGGACGTCAGCCAGCTGGAAGCCACGCTGACGCGGCTTTCTGAGATGGTCGCTCGCCGCCTGCGGGAGTCGCAGTATTACGCGCGCACGGTTCAACTTAAACTGCGCTACAAAGATTTCACCACGCTGACCCGGGCTCACACGCTCGCCGCTCCGACCCAGCTCGACACAGAGATTTTCGAGCAGATCCGCGAGTTGTTTCGCAAGAACTGGAAAAAGGGCGCGCAGGTTCGCCTTCTGGGTCTGCAAGCGTCGTCGTTCACCACCCAGCCCGATCAAATCGACTTGCTCGAGGGCAATCGCCAGCAGCGCTGGAAAGACGCAATGGCCGCCGCCGACCGCTTGCGCGATAAATTCGGCGAGTCCAGCGTGGGCCTGGCGGCGGGCATGCGGGGAAATTTCCGCGAACGCATTCACGAGAATCCGGCCAGCCTGCCGGGAAAGAAAAAGCCGGGCAGTTGACCACGATCCTCACCTCGCACTAAGCTCCCCGTCGCCTAAGTCATCACATGCGCAAACCCCTTTCGGTAGTGTTGCTCGTTCAGCACCGTGTCTGCGTAGCGCTTTGACTTTCGCCTGCGCTGACACCTAACATCATGGGTCTTCGTCTGGCGTGAGGTCTGGCTGTGGCGTCGTCGGATTCGGTAATCACAGATAGCGTCGTGTCGTTCCTCAGGAACGTGCCTCCGTTCCAATTCTTGTCCATCCCTGAACTCTCGCGGCTGGCCGCGACCATGACGCTGGAGTTTTTCCCTAAAGATACAGTCATCCTCAGCGCCGGACATCCTGCGTCGGAGTCGCTCTACGTCGTGCACAAAGGCGGGGTCAAGCTCCATCTGCGGTCGCAGGTGGGCAAGCAACTGGTGCTCGATATGCGCAGCGAGGGCGAAATCTTCGGCCTGCTCTCGGTGATGAGCAAGGATCTTGCCCGGCTCGACGTGACCGCCATTGAAGACACGCTTTGCTACCGAGTCCCGGCCGAACAAATGCAGCGCCTGATTTCTTCCAACGCCGAGGTGTCGAACTATCTGCTGCGCACTTCAGTGACCCGCTACATGGACCGCAGCCTGCAGGAACTTCGCACCCAGACCGGGCTCATGGGCGATACGGAACGCCTGCTCTATTCGCTCGCCGTCAGCGACGTGCCGGGTTCGCCGCCGCTGCTATGCCAGCAGAACACGACCCTGCGCGAAGCCGCGCAGATGCTGGCCCGCGCGAAGGCCACGTGCGTTTTCGTGGTCGACGGCAGCGGATCGGCGTGCGGCATCGTTACCGACCGCGACTTCGCAGAAAAAGTAGTCGCGCAGGCGCTGCCGCTCGATCGGCCGGTGACGGAAATCATGAGCAGTCCGGTGGTCGCCGTCGAGGCCAGCGAGCGCTTGTTTCTCGCCTTGCTGGCCATGGTGAGCCGCA
>Ga0209415_10011840_pt1 | contig 14641 bp, 10 predicted proteins | sample PeaSoiSIISIP2007_FD_187696 | JGI IMG/M metagenome (GOLD analysis project Ga0209415, IMG submission 187696) | Peat soil microbial communities from Weissenstadt, Germany - SII-SIP-2007 (SPAdes) (version 2) | ecosystem: Environmental > Terrestrial > Soil > Wetlands > Peat | place: Germany...
CGCCCGTGCGCCTTCTGAATGAAGTAATTCAGCATGCGCTCGGTGACTTTGAAATCGGCGATGACGCCGTCCTTCATGGGCTTGATGGCCACGATGTTGCCGGGCGTGCGGCCCAGCATCTCCTTGGCCTCCTTGCCGACGGCTTCCACTTCTCCGGTATTTTTGTTGATGGCGACGATGGAGGGTTCGTTGACGACAATGCCCTTACCCTTGGCGTAGACCAAGGTGTTGGCCGTCCCCAGATCGATCGCGAGATCCGAGGAAAACAGACTGAAAAGAGAGCGTAAATTCATTTATAAAGGTGGTTAAAATTCAGGAAAAGGACGTGCTCCCCCTTGCGGAACGAAGTCCAATTGAATGGTAGCACATGCGTGGTTGGGCAGGCGCTTTCGCCTTTCGCCGGCCGTCTTCGCATCCTGCCGGATCTTGATGCGATTGGCGAAGTCGGGACGAGGGCCTCCCGCATGGACCAGGGGGGCCGCCCCGGGGGCCGCCCCACTTCATGTTTAAGGCCCCCTATTTCACCGCCTGCGTCCCTATGGCATGCCAGTCCGTGTTGTTGAGGTCGTTGACATCGCGCGCGGCCACATAAAATACCCGGTTCCCGCGTGTTGCTCGTATTGTTGACCAGTGCGAGGTCGAGTTTCCCATCGCCGTTGAAATCCGCCAGGACCATGTTAGTTAGTAAACTGGCCCCCACCGCACGCTACGATTCCGCAACTGGCCGCAAATCCGCTGCCCGGAGCGGGGGTGAAACCCCCGTGACCGTCGCCCAGGAGGACACCGACCTTGGTGTCGGTGTTGTTGGTGACCACCAGGTCCAGTTTGCCGTCGCCGTTCACGTCGCCGGCGGCCAGTCCCAAGCCACACGCTCCGGCGCCGAAAACGGTCCCCGCGGCGAACCCGCCGCTGCCGTTCCCCAGGAACATCATGCAGCCACCGCTGGTTCCCACCACCACGTCGGGAAAGCCATCGCCGTTGAAATCGCCGGACACCGTATTAAACACCATTGGTTCCGGCAGCGTAGGGGCTCTTCGTGTTCCATGCTGTTTTTCCCTAAATCGGGCACGCCGATGCACCGAGAGCCACATTAATCGCGATTTGAATATCGGCGAGATTCACGAAACCGTCGCGGTTCAGATCAAAGAGTGGAGTTTGGTTATTGCCAAAGACCGCGCCAAGGACCACGTTAATCAAGGTTTGGACGTCGCCTACGTTTACGACCCCATCTCCGTTCACATCACAGCGGTTCCCAATCGTAGTGGTGTCCGAGGCGGTGGCGCCCGTGGCGATGCCCCCTCCCGAGATCTTAGCCGGGTCAGGGGCCGGAGAAGGGGCCGGAGAAGGGACAATGATGGGGCTGCGATAGAGTCTCATCAAACCCTCCAGTGCCTTGCCCTGATGCAACACTATCGCGGCTGTGTGGAGGCTTACAACGAATCCTTTGGGGTGAATGGCATACCCCATTTTGCGGGTGGCGGCGCTAATTTAAGATAAGTAAGTCTGGTATTCGCCCCCTATGTGTGCCACAATGATTTTGTCCCCAAATGGCGCTGAAAAGACGATCGCGATGCTCGACTTGCCCATTCTGCTGGTGGACGACGAGCCGCAAGTCCGCTCGTTCGTTAAAACTGTTCTGCTGAGACAGGGATTCCGGGTGGTGGAAGCCGATGACGGCCTCGCCGCCTTCTCATTGATTCAGGATTTCCAAGGCCGTTTCAGCCTGGTGGTCAGTGACATCGGCGTACCGCATCTGGACGGTGCGGAGCTAAGCCGGTGGATGAAGCAGCGATACCCGTCCATCCCGGTTCTGCTGCTCTCGGGCGGCGCCGACCCGCATGACTACATGGAAGGGAGCGCGTTTCTGCCGGAGCCGTTCTGTGCGTCTCAGTTGATCAATGCCGTCCGCGGCCTGCTGTCGCCGAGCTAGCGGGAACTTCCATCCTGTTGGCAGGCGAAACCGCCTGGCCCACCACACCACATACTCCAGCACGTCTTTCTTGGCCAGCCGCAGCTTTTGGAAATCGCTGCTTCCGGCCGCATGAAATTCCTGATCGACATGAACCTGAGCCCGCTGTCGGTTCCCCCGGTCAGCGACCATCGAACCAACTCGGCGGACCGTGTAGCGACCAGAGGCGCGGATTTCATCGGCGGAAATCGGCGGGAAAATTTCTGGCAGCCACGCTGGCTACGTTATATACTTGAACGGGAAAGACTTATTTCGAGTGACGGACTCCCGGCTATGGTAAAGACGATTAACCTAAACGCAGAGATTCCGGCGAATCGCGAGTTGCACCTTACCCTGCCGGATGATGTGCCGGTCGGGCCAGCCGAGATCGTGCTCGTCGTCTCGTCGCGGACGACGACAGGGACCCCGACGCTCGGGGAACTCGCCGATTCGGAATTCTGCGGCATGTGGGCAAATCGCTCGGATATTCGCGATAGCGCCGAGTTCGCTCGTCAATTGCGAACGGAGGGCTGGAAGCGCTCGGCGTAGATGTATCTTCTAGACACGGACGTACTGATCGATTGCCTTCGGGGTATGCCCCTCGCCAAACAATGGCTCGCGAGCCTGTCGGCCGAACCCTTCGGCGTGCCGGGTGTGGTCGCTATGGAACTCGTGATGGGTTGCCGGGATCAAGCAGACCAACGGCAAGTCCAAAAGTTCGTCAGGCGGTTCCAAATCCTCTGGCCCGACGCCTCAGAGTTCGCACACGCTTACGACCTCCTCGCGGCTTATCGTTTGGGTTTCGGAGTGGGCATCCCCGACTGCCTGATCGCCGCCACCGCCCTCAGCCGCAACGCTACACTCCTTACCTTCAATTTGAAGCACTTCCAGGCTATCCGCGGTTTGGACGTCCGACAGCCGTACCTCCGGGCCCCTTAGGCATAGTTAGGGACGGCCATTGCCAAATCGTGACGAGGGGCTCGCCAGGAATTGTATTGCGCGGTTACGGTGCATGATGAGCCGAAGGTGATGCGTAGCATGCTACGCCGTGATTCTCACCTTCGTGGTCGTCCCATTAGCTCGGCTATTGAGTAAGGTCTGTTGGCGTGGGGATCGTCGGGTCCAAAAGCCAGAAGCGCCGCAAACCCGGATTGTGCCGATTCTGCGCCGTATGGCGAACTCACCGGATCAGAGGGAGGTCGCAGCGTCGATCTTGGTACCTCGGGCGGAATACTGGGTGCTGGCGTCTGCATACTTGGGGGACCCGTTAGCAGGTTGACTGGCGACGGCAGCACCCGCGCCGTTGGACGGGTTGCCTTGGCCGGAGGTTCGAAGGGGGGCGGCACTTTCGCAGTCGCAATTGCCTTCAGAGCGTTTTGGAGTGGGTTATCGATATGAGGACGATCGCCTCGATCATGGTTTACTGCGGGTTTTCAGGCGATTGAAGCTGGCGGGCTTTCGTATGTTCAGTGGAATACTCCCACCCTCACCGTCCGGCCGCGAGGAATCGCGCGATGTTTTCGTTCAGGAATTTGCCATCCGCGGGGTTGCTGGCCGCACCGGCCGTGTGGCCCCAAAGAGACGGGATGGGCATCAGCGTGACCTTGGGGATGAACGGCGCTTCATAGCGCGCATCGCCGATGGGGAAATACAGATCCGTCTCCGACGGCATGTACAGCAGGGGAACCTTGATCGACCGGAGGGCGCGTTCGATGTCGCCTCCGAATCCGGGGGTGGCCCCGGCGTCGTGCCGCTCCCAGGTGCGCGCCTGCAGGATGTAGTCGTTGGCGTCGGCGCTGAAGCGCGTGCGGAAGCGGTTGGCGACCTGCTCGAAGGTGGTGCCGGGCGGCGAGCCGGCGCGCCACAATTCCCGGCGCCACCACTCCTGCGAATACAGCCACGCCGCCCAAACCATTCCGAAAGCCTCCAGCCCCTTGGCCGGCGGAGCGGTGTAATCGCCGCCCTGAAATGCGGGGTCCGCGGTGAGGGCGGCGATCTGCCCTTCCAGACGCACAATCCCGTGCGGGTAGGTCTTGGCTGTGCCGGAAGTGGCCACGATCCGGTCGGCGAAATCCGGGTAACTCACGGCCCATTGGAAGGCTTGTTGGGCGCCCATGGAGAAGCCGATCAGTGCCCGCAGGTGAGTGACTTTCAACTCTTCGGTCAGCAGACGGTGGACGGCTTCGACGTTGTCCCGAATGGTGGTGACCGGGAAGCGCGGACCGTGAAACGGCTCGGGAGTGTTGCTGGGCGAGGACGAGCTGCCATTGCCGAACAGCTCGGTCGAGACGAGAAAAAGCTGGGAAGGGTCCAGCGCCTTTCCGGGTCCGATGAGCCACTCGTATCCGTGGAAGTTGGCCATGTAATGCGACGGCAGCAGGACGGCATTGTTCTTCTCGGCGTTCAGATGGCCGTAGGTTCCATAAACGATGCGCGCCTTGGGCAGCGTCACGCCGCTCTCCGTGCGGAAATTCGAGATGACGAACTCATGGCGTTCTCCATTGGGTGGAGTTGGGGGTGGAGTTTGGGCCAGGAGAGTATGGCACACGATTACCAGGAAAAGAGCCTTCATGTTGGTTCATTCTCGCACTTGCGCCATTGGTGGGGCGGACCCCCTGGTCCGCGCGGGACCCCCTGGTCCCGCTGCCTCAAGCGGAACCTGCTTCGCACCCGAAGCCACCCCTCGGCTGCCCTTTCTCGGCCACCTCGGCGTCTCGGCGTCTCGGCGGTGAAGTTCTCGGTCCGCCCTGGTGTATACTCGCACGCATGGAAACCCGGACACTCGCGGCGCTTCTTCTTCTCCCCGCGGCCCTCTCCGCCGTGGATGGACAGAAGCTGTTCCGTGACCGCTGCGCCGCCTGTCACGGCAGAGACGCTCGAGGCACCGGGCAAGGGCCGGGGCTGGCGGGAAATCCGCGGCTGAGCGGCCAGTCTGTCGACCAGGTGCGGGACGTGGTGCAACGCGGAGTTCCCAGCGCGGGGATGCCGGCGTTCGATTTGCCGCCCGAGGAGTTGGACGCGCTCGCCGGTTACGTGCGGAGCTTGAACGCCGGGGTGACGGTTGCGCCGGAGGCCGGCAGGCGGGTCACCTGGGGGAAGCCGGAGCCGGGGGACTGGCTCACTTACAACGGGAAACTGACCGCCAACCGCTATAGTGACTTGAAACAGATTCACAGGGGGAACGTCGGCGGCCTGAGGCTGAAGTGGATCTTTCCCATTCCCGACTACGGCCTCGAAACGACGCCGCTCGAAGCAGGCGGAGTGATGTACGTCACCGGACCGAACCAGGTATTCGCCATCGACGCATTGACCGGGAACCAGATCTGGAAGTACTCGCGGCCACAGACTCGCGGACTGGAGGGCGATGCGTCGCTCGGGACCAATCGCGGAGTGGCGATCCGCGAGGACAAAGTGTTCTACGAGACCGACAACGCGCACCTGTTGGCGCTTCGCCGCGCGACCGGCGAACTGGTGTGGGAGAAGACCATGCCTGAGGAGCCGCAGCATTACGGCGGCACGATGGCTCCCCTGGTAGTCGGCGACACGGTGATTGCGGGGGTTGCCGGGGCGGACCAGGGCATCCGCGGATTCATCGCGTGTTACAAGGCGGATACGGGCGAGCTGCTGTGGCGGCATTGGACGGTGCCGCGGAAGGGCGAGCCGGGATCGGAGACGTGGCAGGGGAGCGAGCCTCTGCGGGGAGGCGGATCGACCTGGCTGACCGGCTCCTATGATGACGAGACCGACACGCTCTACTGGCCGACGGGGAATCCTTTCCCGGATGGCGACGATCGCGACCGCGGCGGCGACAATCTCTTCACTGACTGCATCCTGGCATTGGATCCGCATACCGGCGAGATGAAATGGCATTACCAGTTCACGCCGCACGACGTGCGAGACCGCGACGCCACCGAGCCGCCGGTGCTGGTGGACGCGGCGTTTCGCGGGAAGCCGCGGAAGTTGCTGCTGCACGCGGACCGCAACGGATTCTTCTACGTGCTGGACCGCACCAATGGGGAGTTGCTGCTCACCACGCCCTTCCTGCGGAGAGTGGATTGGGCGGCGGAGATCGCGCCGGACGGGCGGCCTCGCGTGACGGCGCCCAAGGGATGCCCGGACGATGCGGCGAACTGGAGCTCGGCGGCTTTCAGCCCGGCGACCCGGCTGTTCTACTTCCTGGCTCTCGAGGAATGCACCGGAAGCCCGCTGGGTTATCCCGACCAGACGGGACAGCGGTTTCTGCGGGCGCTCGCGATCGAGACCGGGAAGATCGTTTGGGAGGCGCCGCAGCCGGGGGCAGCCAAGGCGAAGACATGGTCCGGAGTGCTGGCCACGGCGGGCGGCGTAGTCTTCTATGGGAAGCCGAACGGCGGCTTCGAGGCGGTGGACGAGCGCGATGGGAAGATGCTGTGGCGGTTTGAGACCAACGTGCGGATGAAGGCGTCGCCGATGACGTTCGAAGTTGCGGGGAAGCAATATGTGGCGGTGGCGGCGGGGCCGAACATCTTGTGCTTCGGCTTGTGATCCCCCTTGCACTTCGACAAGAATCGCCGTATGATCTCTTGTAGAAGTAGAAGGGGAAGCCTATGGGGACCGATCTCCTATTTCGAATTCGCGCTATCTTCCGCCGCAGCCGAGTCGAACAGGAACTCGATGAAGAACTGCGCTTTCACCTGGATCGCCAGGCCGAGAAGCACTTTCGAACCGGCACCGCGCCCCAGGAAGCCGCCCGCCGTGCCCGCCTCGACCTCGGCGGACTCGACCAGGTGAAAGAAGAGACCCGCGATGCCCGCGGCGTCTCGGCTATTGAGGCCTCCCTCCGGGATCTCCGCTACGCCGCGCGCGTGCTGCGCAAGAGCCCCGCGTTCACCGCCGTGGCCGTCCTGTCGCTGGCTCTCGGCATGGGCGCGAACACCGCGATTTTCCAGCTCGTGGATGCCGTCCGCCTGCGCACGCTGCCCGTGCAAAATCCCGGTGAGCTGGCCGAGGTGCGCATCGGCGATCGCGGCCCCGCCGGCGGAAACTTCAACCGCGACGAGGCGCTCACCAATCCCATCTGGGAGCAGGTGCGAGAACACCGACAGTCCTTTTCCAGCATCTTTGCCTGGGCCGATGACGCCATCGACATCTCGCCTGGCGAAGAAATTCGCGTGGTCCCGAACTTGTGGGTCAGCGGCGCCTTCTTCTCCGCGCTCCACGTCCAGCCGCTTGTGGGCCGCGTCTTCACCCCCGCCGACGATCGCCGAGGCTGCGGCTTTCCAGGCGCCGTCATCAGCTACGCATTCTGGCAGCGCGAATTCGGCGGCGTGGCCTCCGCGGTCGGCCGCAAGCTTTCCATCGGCGCCATCCCGGTCGAAATCATCGGCGTCACCCCGGCGAGTTTCTTCGGTCTCGAGGTGGGGCAGTCCTTCGATGTCGCGCTGCCGATCTGTTCGGAGGCTGCCCTGCGCGGCGCCTCCAGCCGACTGGATGACGGCAACACCTGGTGGCTCACCGTCATGGGCCGCCTCAAACCCGGCACATCCCTGGAGCGAGCCACTTCGCAACTCGCGTCGCTATCGCCAGGGGTATTCGCGGCCACGCTGCCGGCGCGCTATCCGCCGCAGAATATCCAAGGCTATCTCGGCATGAGACTCGAGGCGGTTCCCGCCGCGACCGGCATCTCGCGCCTGCGCGGCCAATACTCCGACCCGCTCTGGCTGCTGCTGGCGCTGGCCGCCTTCGTGCTCTTGATCGCCTGCGCCAATCTCGCCAACCTGATGCTGGCCCGGTCGAGCGCGCGCGAGCGCGAGATCGCCGTGCGCCTGGCCATCGGCGCGTCGCGCGGCGGCATCATCCGCCAGTTGATGGTAGAGAGCCTGCTGATCGCCTCCGCGGGCGCGGCGCTCGGGCTGCTGCTGGCGCGCAACCTCAGCCAGCTTCTGGTCGCGCTCCTCACTACGCAAGGCAGTTTGATCTTCGTCGACTTACACCAGGATTGGCGCGTACTCGGATTCACTTCCGCCCTGGCCGTCGTCACTTGCGTGCTCTTCGGACTGACTCCCGCCCTGCGCGCCACCCGTACGGCGCCCCGCGGAGCGGTTAAAGATTTAAGTCAGTCGCTCAAGGCCGGAAGTCGCGGCATGACGGCCAACCGCGAGCGCTTCGGCCTGCGCCGTGTCCTGGTTGCTTCCCAGGTTGCACTCTCGCTCGTGCTCCTCGTAGGCGCGCTCCTGTTCGTCCGCAGCCTGCAGAATCTCCAGACAGTCAACCCCGGCTTTCAACCCGACGGAATCCTGATCGCGCACCTCAGTCTGGCGCGCCTGAACCTCCAGGCCACACCGATGCGAGCGGCCCGCCAGGATCTGGTCGAGCGCCTCCGCGCCACTGCCGGCGTAACCGCCGCTGCCGAGGCGCGCTTCACTCCGCTGAGCGGCAACGCCTGGGACGAGGACGTGTGGCTGGATGGTTCCGATTCGCACCAGAGAACGGATACGTACTTCAACCAGGTTGGCGCCGGTTACTTCCATACCCTCGGCACTCCGTGGTTGGCCGGTCGCGATTTCGGCCCTCACGATACCTCCGCGTCGCCCAAGGTCGCCATCGTCAACGAGGCCTTCGCCCGCCGGCTTGCCCATGGCGCCAACCCCGTGGGCAAACGCTTCTGGGTGGAAGCCACCTCCACCGAGCCGGAGACCGCCTATGAGATCGTCGGCATGGTGGGCAATACCAAGTACCACGATCTTCGCGAACCATTCGGGCCGCTCGCCTGGCTGCCGCAATCCCAGAACCCACGCCCCTTGTCCGTGGAGCACATTTTGATTCGCTCGAACGTGCCCATTGACAGGGTCGCACCTTCCGTGAAGGCCGCGGTCGCCGCCTTCGACCCGAGCATCCGCTACAGCTTCCAGGTCTTCAAAACCCAGATTCACGACTCGCTGGTGCGCGAGCGGCTCATGGCCACGCTTTCCAGCGCGTTCGGCATCCTGGCCGGATTGCTCTCGGCCATCGGACTCTACGGCGTCATCTCCTACATGGTCGCCCGCCGCAGAAACGAGATCGGCATCCGCATGGCGCTGGGCGCAGGCCGCCGCGAAATCCTGTACATGGTCCTGGGCGAAAGCGCCATCCTGCTGGCCTCCGGCCTGGCCGCGGGAACCGTGGTGTCGCTCGCCGCCGCGAACGCCGCGGCCTCGATGCTCTTCGGATTGAAGCCATACGACGCGGCTACCATTCTGATGGCCGTGGGCGTCTTATCATTGGTGGCCCTGGCCGCCAGCTATGTGCCCGCGCGCCGCGCGGCGAAATTGGATCCCATGATCGCCCTACGCGACGAGTGACTCCCATGCCGATCGCACCTTTTCCACGCCGTGGCGCACGCTCTCAGCGTGCAGCGTCCCCACTCCTGGGGACGTTCTTCGAGGACCACCCATGCTGAGCGATCTCCTCTACCGAATCCGCGCCGTCTTCCGCCGCAACCGCGTCGAACAGGAACTCGACGAGGAACTGCGCTTCCACCTCGATCGCCAGGTCGAAAAAAATCAGCAAGCCGGCGCCGCGCGTGAAGAAGCCGCGCGCCGCGCCCGCCTCGATTTCGGCGGCCTCGACCAGGTGAAGGACGACACCCGCGACGCCCGCGGCGTCTTCGCGCTGGATATCGCCTGGCGCGATCTCCGCTACGGACTGCGGGTGCTCTCGAGAAGCCCGGCGTTCACCGCGGTCGCCGTACTGTCGCTGGCCCTCGGCATCGGCGCCAATACCGCCATCTTCCAACTGGTCGACGCCGTCCGCCTGCGCACGCTACCGGTGAAGGACCCGCAGGAACTCGCCGACATCCATACCACCACGCTCGAAGATGCGCGCGGCAGCTTCCAGCGCTACCCCTCGCTCACCAACCCCATCTGGGAGCAGATCCGCGCCCGCCAGGAGGGTTTTTCCGGCATTTTTGCCTGGGCCGGCGATTCGTTCAACATCGCTCCATCTGGCGAAGCCCGGTCTGCTCAAGGACTGTGGGTCAGCGGCGATTTCTTCGCGACCCTGGGAGTGCAGCCGATTCTGGGCCGCGTCTTCAGCGCCGCCGACGACCGGCGCGGCTGCGGAATCCCCGGCGCGGTGATCGGCTACGGATTTTGGAAGCGCGAATTCGGCGGCGATTCCCCCATCGGCCGCAAGGTCTCGGTGAACGCCCGGCCGATCGAAGTGATCGGCGTCACCCCCGCATCCTTCTTCGGGCTCGAAGTCGGACAAAGCTTCGACATCGCGCTTCCCATCTGCTCGGAGTCGGCCGTACGAGTCCCCGGCAGCCATCTCGACGACGGCACGTATTGGTGGCTCACCATCATGGGGCGCCTCAAGCCAGGCTGGTCCATCGAGCGCGCCAGCGCCGCCGCGCGCTCCATCTCACCCGCGGTATTCCAAGCCTCGCTGCCCGCCAACTATCCTGCCGTCAGCATCAAGCACTACCTCGCCTTCCAACTGCAAGCGCTGCCCGCGGGCACCGGCATCTCCGGATTGCGTGAGCAATACTCCGATCCGCTGTGGCTGCTGCTGTCGATCGCCGGGCTGGTGCTCCTGATCGCCTGCGCCAATCTCGCCAACCTGATGCTGGCGCGGGCCAGCGCGCGTGAGCGCGAGATCGCGGTCCGCCTGGCCATCGGCGCCTCGCGGCCACGGCTCATCGGGCAATTGCTCGCCGAGAGTCTTCTAATCGCCTTCGCGGGCGCGGGACTGGCCCTGTTCCTCGCGCCCAATCTCGGCCGCGTGCTGGTATCCTTGTTGCGCACCGAAGGCAGCTCCATTTTCGTCGACCTGCAACAGGATTGGCGTGTGCTCGCATTCACCGCCGCGCTGGCCATCCTGACCTGCCTGCTTTTCGGACTCGCCCCGGCACTTCGCACGACGCGCACTTCGCCCGGCGAAGTGCTGAAAGCCGGCAGCCGCGGCACGACCACTGGCCGCGACCGCTTCGGATTGCGCCGCATCCTGGTGGTCTCGCAGGTGGCGCTCTCGCTCGTGCTTCTCGTGGGCGCGCTGCTGTTTGTGCAGAGCCTCCACAACCTCCTGACCGTCGATCCCGGGTTTCGGCAGGATGGCATTCTCATTACGAGTGTGGCCTTCGGCCGTCTGAACCTTCCGCCCGATCGGCTCCCGGCAGTCAAGAGCACTGTGCTGGAGCGGGTGCGGGCGATTCCCGGAGTGGATGCCGCGTCCGATGTGATGAACGTTCCGATCGGCGGCAGCGGCACCGACAACCGCGTGTGGCTGGATGGCTCCGACCAGGCGCATGCCCAGGCCTCGCTGTTCAACCGCGTGGGCCAGGACTATTTCAAGACTCTTGGAAGCTCCGTGGTCCTGGGCCGCGATTTCGACGCCCACGATACCGTGGCGTCGCCCAAAGTCGCCATCGTCAACGAGGCATGGGTGAGCCGCTTCACCAGCGGCGGCAATCCGCTGGGAAAACGCTTTTGGGTCGAGGCCACACCCACCACTCCGGAGACGCTCTACGAGATCGTCGGGCTGGTGAAAAACATGAAGTACAACGAGCTTCGCCAGGACTTCATGTCCGTGATCTTTCTGCCCATGTCCCAGGACCCGAGTCCTTCTCCGGGCGACCAGATCATGATCCACGCGCGCATTCCGCTCGACAGCCTGACCACGTCCGTGAGGCGCGTTCTTTCAGACGTCAATCCCGGCATCCGCTACAGATTCCGCGTCTTCAAGACCGAGATCTACAACTCACTCCTGCGCGAGCGATTGATGGCCATTCTCTCCAGTTGCTTCGGCGTGCTGGCCGGCCTTCTGTCGGCGATCGGCCTTTACGGCGTCATTTCCTACATGGTGGCCCGCCGCCGCAACGAGATCGGGATCCGCATGGCGCTGGGCGCCTGCCGCCGCGAGATCCTGGCGATGGTCCTGCGGGAAAGCGCGATGCTGCTCGCCGCCGGCCTGCTTGCCGGTACTCTCGTGTCGCTGGCCGCCGCCACCACTGCCAGTTGGCTGCTGTACGGCTTAAAGCCGTACGACGCCCCGACCTTCGTCATGGCTGGCGCCGTCCTCGCCCTGGTGGCTCTGGCCGCCAGCTATCTGCCCGCCCGCCGCGCCGCGCGCCTCGATCCGACCACCGCCCTGCGCGACGAGTGACCCTCGTATCCAAGGTGGGACAGACGAATCGTTTTTTGTCGTCTGTCTCTCTTCCAACTGTGGAGCGGGATTTCATCCCGCCGCTGGAGTTTCTACTTTTTCTGTGGGGCAGGCCATCGTTTTTTGTGGCCTGCCTTGTTGGACAGGTGCCCAGTTAGAGGGTTCGGCCAGTCTTGGTGGGGCAGGCGCTTCCGCCTGCCAAGGGCAGGATTTCATCCTGCCGCCGACTTTCAGCCGGCGCTCCTCGACCCGCGAGGTTTCTGCCGCCAGACACTTGTTCGCCGCCCGCGATGGCCGCCTGAACCGCAGAGTGACCCAGTAACTTACATTACCACCACCACCTCGATGTCTCCCGTTCGCCGCGGCACATTGACCGTGACGTCGTGTTCATGCCGTACCACCAGAAGATCCGCACTGGCCCCCGCTACGTGCAGGTTCGCGATCTTCGCCCGGTTCAAAAACGGCGGCGGGAAGGGTCGCACCAATGTGACTCTAGACTCGATCGCGTTGACACTGCAGGTGAAATCGCGAGAGAAATCGAGTGCAGTCGTGGTACAGCCCGGCTTCGCCCTGGTTGCCGGGCCGTATATCGCCATACTGATCGAAAAGCGCAAACGTGTCGCCGTGTTTCAGCACCCGGATGCGCTCATCGGTGAGGCTGGAATCGGCGAGGACGTGATGCGCATCCCCGGAACTCGCGGGAGTGGGGCGGGAGTCGTGCATCCGCGAGCCTTCTAGATCTAGAAGATTCGCTCCCTTGCTCGCCAGCGGCGAGTGACGGTCGCGGCTCCGTTGCGGCTGATTACGGAGCCGCGCGCGTAAGCCGGCGGTGGAGCCGAATGCAAAAGTCGCTGGTAGACTCTTTCATAGTTGGCCGCCATGCGCGCGGCGTCAAAGCGGTCCTCGAAGGATGCGCGGCACTGGGCGCGGCTCAAATGGCCCACGTTCTCGACGGCGCGTACGGCATCGTCGGTGTTCTCCACGATGAAGCCGGTTCTTCACGCAGCCGATGCGTGGGAATAACGAAGGACAGTTCTTTTTCGCGCATAAACGGACGGGAGAATGTTTGGGTGGACCGGTCGGAAATGGGAGCCCGGTCACGCTGTGGCCGGGCTTAGGTTCCGCAATCATGCGGGTCGTCAGTTTCAGGTTACGCGGCGAGGCATGAAGAAGTCGTAGGGAAAGGATAAGGATTTCATTGAGGCTCACCAACCTCCGCGGAGGCCAGCCTTGAGACAAAGCCTAAGGCGCTGGAACAGGTGGATTCCAAACCGCGCTCTGCCAAACTCCCGCGATGGAAGCGAAGAAAATTCCGCGCGAACCCGGTTGACGCATTGGCCGGCTTCCGGCGCTTCGAGGAGTTGGCGTGGCTAAACGCTACGGCGTCACCCGCGGCTTAACTCCGGCCGGCCACCGGAGCCGGCGGGATTCTCGCCCATCTTCTGCACTCGAGGTGCGCGTCTATTCGGTGCGGAGCGTCTCCATTGGGTCCACGGACGCGGCTTGGCGCGCGGGAACATAACTCGCAGTCATGGCGGCCGCCGCAAGGAGGGCCCCCGATGCAATGTACGTGAATGGATCAAGAGGCGTGATGCCAAACAGCAGAGAAGAGATCCAGCGTGACAGACCTCCCGCCAATGCCACTCCCATGATGCCGCCGGCGCAGTTAAGGACCAGTCCTTTGCGGACGAACAACCATTTGAGTGCTCCAGGCTCGGCACCCAGAGCAAGACGGATGCCGACCTCGCGCCGGCGCTGACCTACAGCGTAGGCAAGGACGCCGTATACTCCGACAATGGCGAGCGTCAAAGCCACCGCGCCGGCGATTCCAAGGAGAACGAGTGCGAAAGATGTGCGCGCCATGGAGCGCCTGTAGACATCATTCAGGGTTCGCACTTTGGCTAACGGCAGACTGGGATTACCGGCGTGGATCGCAGCAGCGACTTCGCAAAGGAACGCCTCCGTGCCCGCGCGTTCACTTCGAATCGCAAACGTCATACCACGACGAACGACGGCGGGGCCGCCAGGCCGAGCTGGTGGAAACACTTCCACGCGGTAATAGACCGTTGCGGGTGCTGGCCGGTTCACGCCGTCTGCGTGAACATTCTCCGCCACGCCCACAATTTCGAGCCAGGGGCCGCCGGTCCGAATCCGCTTACCCAGCGCGTTGGCAGGCTCGCCCCAATACTCGCGAGCCATGTTCTCGGATACCAGCGCGACGCGGCGTTGACCGAGAACGTCCTCCCAGGTGAAATCACGCCCGGCTATCAATCGCGTGCCCTGCGCTCGAAGGAGGCCGGGTGAAATCGTCTTGACGGCCCGGTTAGGAGGGACTTGGCCGTCCGTAGTCTTCCCTTCAACCTCGATGACGTTCCCATTCCGGTATTCCGATTCCATCGGCAAGCCGCTGGCGAACCCGGCCGCGCTCACTCCCGGGATGGCGGAAAGCCTCCTCAGAGTTTCGGACTGCATTCGGATTACCTGTTCCGCATCGGGCACCAGCGCCTCCGGGATTGAAATACGGACGGTCTGAATCCACTCGGGATGTGTAAATCCCGGTGTTACGGCTCGCAG
>Ga0209415_10011841_pt1 | contig 14641 bp, 14 predicted proteins | sample PeaSoiSIISIP2007_FD_187696 | JGI IMG/M metagenome (GOLD analysis project Ga0209415, IMG submission 187696) | Peat soil microbial communities from Weissenstadt, Germany - SII-SIP-2007 (SPAdes) (version 2) | ecosystem: Environmental > Terrestrial > Soil > Wetlands > Peat | place: Germany...
CCTCCTCGGTAGCTTCGACGGCGCGACCTGCGCGCTTGGGCGCCTCGCCTTCCGGCTTGAACCGGGGCGGACCTGGGATGTCGAGTTCGCGCGGCTTGCCGCCCTCGCGCGGCGCCAAAGCCGGATTGTTGTACCCGGTGCGCGGCTTTGCAGCGGGTGCGCCGTCCGTGCGGGGACGCGGCCGCGCCGTGTCAGCGCTCGAGGCGGATGCCGGACGAGCCTCGGCGACCGCCGGCTTGGCGGCCTCGGCGACGGGTGCGGATGCTGCGGGCGCCGTGGGTGCGACTTCCAGCGCGGGCGGGGGCGCGAGCCTGACCCGCTCCGCCTCCTCGTCGCGCTCCTGATCGTCGCGCACCTTTGCGGCGGCGAGCGCGCGAGCACGCGCGTCGCGCTCCTCGGTCGACAGTCCCTTCGGTCCTGCTGGGGCGCCCGACCTCTGCGGGGCAGCGGTCTGCGGCCGCGTCGGCGGCTTCTGCGTCGGCAACTCCGCAACGGGTGCCGCCTCGAGCGACAGCGCCTCCGCTTCCACACCGCCCGGGGAGGCGAGTTTGCGCGTCCTGCGCTTCTCGACGACAACCGATTTCGAACGGCCGTGGCTGAAGTTCTGCCGAACGTGGCCGGACTCGACCGTGCGCTGAAGCGACAGCGGCTTGCGCGCGCCTCCGTGGAGGGTCTTGTCGGCAGTGTCCTTCGTTTCCGTCATGCTCTTCCCGTAAAACTCCAGAAATTCAACGCACGAAGCCGCGCTCAGCTTGCGCCGAAGCCCGACCGGTAGCGCCGCAAGCGCTCGGCCTCGCGAAGAAACCGTTGTGTGGCTCCGCCCTGTTTGAGGGCAGCATGTACCACATTTGACCGGCCGATGGCCAAGCTCAATTGCTCGATGGTGAGCCAATCAACAACGGGGCCAACTTTGCCACTATCCCGTTGAATCGCCGTGAACTTACGCTCGAGCTTGCCCTTGCCATCTTCCGCGGCATCGGAGCCCTGCAGCAGTGCTGCAGCGCGGCCGCCGCCAACCAATGCATCGACTTTTTCGAACCCGGTCGTGACGAGACCCGCCTTGTTGGCGAGAGAGAGCGCCTCGAGCGCACGCTTAGCAAATAGTGCTTCGACGGCCTGCGGCAAGTCCGGATCGACCGCGACCGCGCGTTTGAGGCTCTTGGCGAACGCTTGTCCGGCCGACGCCGCGGCGACGCTCGCCTTGTCGGCCGTCACCCAGACGCCGCGGCCGGGAAGCTTGCGCGAAAGATCGGGGACGAGCCTGCCTTGCGGATCGGCTACGAAGCGCACGAGGTCGGACGGGTCGCGCTCGACGCGCGTGAGGATGCAGCGCCGCAGCGAGCCTGCTTCCCCGACGTCGTCGTCGCGGTCCTGGTGCCGACCTTCAGCGCCCAATCCGATCTCCTGCAGCCTCGCAACATCTCCGGCTAACCCGGGGCGGCGGCGTCTTTGCCGACGGCATCTTTGCCACCGCCGCCTTCGCCCTCGGCCGCGCCTTCGGCACCCTCAGCATCCGCCGCGGGCGGCGGCAGCAGGTCTTCGGCCTTGATCCACCCGGCGAGCACGCGCGCCGACATGATCATGTCCTCGGCCTCCTTGCGGCCGATCTCGAAGCCCTCGAGCACGCCCTTGTGGCGGACGGGCTCGGCGTCCTTCTCCTTCTTGCGCTCGGTCCAGCCGGTGAGGTCGTCGGTGGCGCAATCGGCGAGGTCCTCGAGCGTCTTGATGCCGTTCTCGCCGAACGCGACCATCATCGCGCTGGTCACGCCCTGCACCTTGGCCAGATCGTCGGCGACGCCGAGCTCACGCCGCTTGGCGTCGCGGTCTGCCTCCTGCTTCTCGAGGTACTCCCGCGCGCGCGATTGGATCTCGTTGGCCGTGTGCTCGTCGAAGCCCTCGATGTGCGCGATCTCGGAGAGGTCGACGAAGGCCACCTCCTCGATCGAGGCGAAGCCCTCGGTGACGAGCAGCTGGGCGATGACCTCATCCACGTCGAGCGCTTCCATGAGCATATTCGAGCGCTCGGCGAATTCCTTCTGCCGCCGCTCGGACTCTTCCTGCTCGGTGAGGATGTCGATGTCCCAGCCGGTGAGCTGGGAGGCGAGCCGCACGTTCTGGCCGCGGCGGCCGATGGCGAGCGAGAGCTGGCTCTCCGGCACCACGACCTCGATGCGGTTGGTATCCTCGTCGAGCACGACCTTGGTCACCTCGGCGGGAGCCAGCGCGTTGACGATGAAGCTCGCCGCGTCGGGGTTCCACTGGATGATGTCGACCTTCTCGCCCTGCAGCTCGTTGACGACGGCCTGCACGCGCGAGCCGCGCATGCCGACGCAGGCGCCGACGGGATCGATGGAGGAATCCTTGGAGATGACCGCGATCTTGGCGCGCGAGCCGGGATCGCGGGCGACCGACTTGATCTCGACGACGCCGTCGTAGATCTCCGGCACCTCCTGCGCGAACAGCTTCGACATGAACTCGGGCCGCGCGCGGGAGAGGAAAATCTGCGGACCGCGCGGCTCGCGGCTCACGTTGTAGATGAAGGCGCGCACGCGGTCGCCGTAGCGCACGTTCTCGCGCGGGATCATCTCGTCACGGCGGATGATGCCCTCGGCGCGGCCGAGATCGACGATGACGTTGCCGTACTCGACGCGCTTCACCGTGCCGTTGACGATCTCGCCGATGCGGTCCTTGTACTCGCTGTAATGGCGCTCGCGCTCGGCCTCGCGCACCTTCTGCACGATGACCTGCTTGGCGTTCTGCGCGGCGACGCGGCCGAAATCGAGCGGCGGCAGCGGCTCGGCGATGAAGTCGCCGATCTTGGCTTCCGCGTTGCGTCCCTGCGCGTCGGCGAGCGTGATCTGCGTGGAGTCGTTCTCCACGTTCTCGACCACGGCTAGCACGCGCGACAGCCGCGCCTCGCCCGTCTTCGGGTCGATCTCGCAGCGGATGTCGTTCTCGGCTCCGTAGCGCGTTTTCGCGGCCTTCTGGATCGCGTCCTCCATGGCCTCGATGACGATCTTGCGGTCGATCGACTTCTCGCGCGCGACCGCCTCGGCGATCTGCAGAAGCTCCAGCCGATTGGCGCTGATGCCAGCCATTGCCATGGGTCTTAGTCCTCCTCGGTGGTTCCCGGTGCGCTTCCCGCGGCACCGTCCGAACCGTTCGCGTTACTCTTCTTTGCGCGGCGCAAGGCCTCGCGGATCAAGTCGTCCGTCAGTACGAGCTTTGCCTCGTCGATGAGCCCCACGGGAAGGCCGATTACCTGGCGGCCGGCCTCGCCGAGATCGACCTCGATGCGAGCCTCGCCGCCCTCGAAGCCTTCGAGCGTGCCGCGGAAGCGCTTGCGGCCGCCGATCGGCTCCTTCAATTCGATCTTCGCCTCGTGCCCGGCCCAGTCCTCGAAGTCGGACGGACGCACGAGCGGGCGATCGATGCCGGGAGAAGAGACCTCGAGGCGATAGGCCCCTGCAATTGGATCATCAACGTCGAGCAAAGCCGATATTTCCCGTGAAACAGCTTCGCAATCCTCGATCGTCATGCTGCCGTCGGCGCGTTCCGCCATCACCTGCAGGGTCTTACCCTCGCGGCCGGAGATCGCCACGCGCACGAGGCGGAAGCCGCGGTCCTCGAGCGCCGGCTCGATGATCGTCGCTATCCTGGCCGGCAGGCCGGCCTCGCGAATGAACCGGTCGCGCAGAGCGCCACCGTCCCCGGCGTGCATGGTCCGTCAAAGTCCGGTTGGTTGGGCCGATCCGCGGCGCCAATACAAAAAGAGCGGACCCCTAAGGGCCCACTCGATAGTTGAGATGATCATGAGCATTTGATTATTACGAGATCGTGACGGCCGGCGCAAGCAAATTGTGGCGCCTTAACGGCACCCTTTGCGGAAGCGGAAAAAGTAGCAGCGGCGCCCCTCTGCCAGGGCTTTGCCCTGATAGCGCGTCGCCGGCCAATCGGCCGCGCCCGTGCGCCAATCCTCGGGCCCGCGCGCTTGCCACAGGAAATCTCGATGCTCGCGCGCGGCGAGCAGAATCGTGCGGGCGTAGTCGCCGATGTCGGTCGCGATGCGAAGCTCCGCCCCCGGCGCCATGGCGCGCGCAAGCAGCCCGAGCAATTTCGCCGAGACCAACCGCCGCTTCACGTGGCGCTTCTTGGGCCAGGGATCGGGGAACAGGATGAACACGCGGCTCAGCGAGGCCTCCGGCATCCAGCGCAAGACATCGCGGGCATCCTCGACGGCAAGGCGCACGTTCCCGAGGCCGCGCTCCTCCAGGCTCGCGAGCGCCTTGACGACACCGTCCTCGAACACCTCGCAGCCGATGAAACCCACGTCCGGGTTCTGGGCCGCCTGCCAGACGAGATGCTCGGCGCCGCCGAAGCCGATCTCGAGCCAGATCGCCGCTGGGAGCTGCGCGAACAGCGAGGGCAGCGACGGCGGGCACGGCCGCGTCAGATCGAGACCGACGCGCGGCAACACACGATCGAGCAGCGAGCCCTGATGCGCGCTCAGGCGCCGGCCGCGCCGGCGTCCGAAGGAGCGCAGCTCGCGTACGGGCGTTTGGTCGGCGGAGGAGGCGCCGCCTTCAGCCGGCTGCTTTGGTAATCGCGGGGGCAAGATCGGTCCTCTCCCACGAGAACCCGCCCTCGTTGTCCGGCGCGCGGCCGAAGTGGCCATAGGCGGAGGTGCGCGCGTAGATCGGCTTGTTGAGGTCGAGGTGCTTGCGGATACCGCGCGGCGACAGATCCATGACGTCGCCCAGCACCGTCTCGAGCCGGCTCTCGTCGACCTTGCCCGTGCCATGCGTGTCGACGTAGATCGACAGCGGCTTGGCAACACCGATGGCGTACGAAACCTGGATAGTGCAGCGGTCGGCGAGGCCGGCGGCCACCACGTTCTTGGCGAGATAGCGCGCCGCATAAGCCGCCGAGCGGTCGACCTTGGTCGGGTCCTTGCCGGAGAAGGCGCCGCCGCCATGCGGGGCCGCGCCGCCGTAGGTGTCGACGATGATCTTGCGGCCCGTGAGGCCGCAGTCACCGTCGGGCCCGCCGATGAAGAACTTGCCCGTCGGGTTGACGTGCCAGATGGTGTCCTTGCCGATCCAGCCCGAGGGCAGCGCCCTCCGAACGTAGGGCTCGATGATGTCGCGGATCTTGGCGGAGGACAGATCCTCCTGGACGTGCTGGTGGGAGACCACGATCTGGGTCACGCCGACCGGCTTGCCGTTCTCGTAGCGCACGGTCACCTGGCTCTTGGAATCGGGGCCGAGCAGCGCCGCGGCGCCCTCCTTCTTATGCCGCGCGATCGCGAGATCGTGCAGAATCTTGTGCGCGCAGTAGATCGGCGCCGGCATGAGCTCCGGCGTCTCCGTGCAGGCGTAGCCGAACATGATGCCCTGGTCGCCGGCGCCCTCTTCCTTGTTGGTGCCGGGCTGCAGCGCGTCGACACCCTGCGCGATGTCGGCCGACTGCGGATGCAGCAAGACCTCGATAACGCACTTGTCCCAGTGGAAGCCTGCCTGCTCGTAGCCGATGTCGCGGATGGCCATGCGGGCGACGTGCGCGATCCAGTCCTTGGTGACCGTCTCGGGGCCGCGCGTCTCCCCCGCGATCACGACGCGATTGGTGGTGGCCAGCGTTTCGCACGCGGCGCGGATCACCCACGGATCGATGCCGGCCTTCGGGCCCTCGCGGTAGAACAGATCGACGATCTCGTCGGAGATACGATCGCACACCTTGTCGGGGTGGCCCTCGGAGACCGACTCGCTCGTGAAGAGAAAGGATTTGCGCGCCACAAGGGCCCCCGTGTCATTTTCGCCATCGCGGAAAACGCCGGGGTTGTCTCAAGCTTTGGGAACGGGGTCAAGCCATGCCGGGAAGACAATGAGGACAAGGCTAAGGGCGCCGCGCGGAGCTGTCCCGGCGGCGACAAAATAACGGAATTCGCGTAGACAGCGGCAGAGACCGGTTACTCGCTACCGGCGTCGCCGGCGAATGAGCGCACGAGCTCCACGATGGATCGGCGCACGCGCGGATCGGTGATGCGGGCAAACGCCTTGTTGAGCTCCAACCCCTCGCGGCTGGCGAGAAACTCGACTGCGTAGTGCTCCGGCTGCTCCGCAAATCCGCTGCCGCCGGCCCCGCCACTCACGGGAAGCTCCTCGTAGAAGAACTGTACGGGCACCGACAACACTTTCGAGAGATCGAACAGCCGGCTCGCGCCGATGCGGTTGATCCCCTTCTCGTATTTCTGGATTTGCTGGAACGTCAGCCCGAGATGCTCACCTAGCTTCTCCTGGCTCATGCCGAGCAGCATGCGTCTCAAGCGGACTCGACTTCCCACATGTACATCGACGGGATTGGCGCGCCGTGAGCTGCGTTCTTCGGAATCGTGTTCGTCGTCCGGCGCATTTTCTTTTGACATAGATATTTTTACCTTAGCGGCGCCCAGCAAGCGTCATTGCGCTGTCATAAAGCGCTCGGATGACGCTCTGTAGGCAGAGAAGGCGAAGCCCTGAAGGCTTGCACCTCCGGTCTGGGCTTTATGCCGACAAGTCAATTTCCAGGCAACAACCGAAAGTTGATCTAGATGCTTGGCCTGCGGACAAGCACAATTGAAATGCCAGCGAAGAACAATGCAAGAGCGACAAAGGTCCAATCTCGCAACCTGGAATAGGCCGTCAACGTTAATGCTGAAGGGAGACTGGCATCGATGGTGCCGCGCTCGTTCAATCCCAGCATTGCAAGCACCCGACCGTGAGCATCGACCACAGCAGATACGCCGTTATTGGCGGCACGCAGCAGCGGCAGCCCCTCTTCCACGGCGCGGACGCGCGCCTGATGGAAGTGCTGCCAGGGACCGGCGGTGGCGCCGAACCAGCCGTCGTTCGTCACGTTGATCAGGACGCCGGGCCGCTCCGATCCTTCGACGACGGAGGCGGGGAAGATCGCTTCGTAGCAGATGAGTGCGGCAATGGGCGGCAGGCCGGGTACGGTTAACAGCGGGCGCGGAGACGACCCGGCGGAAAATCCGCCGCGCCAGTGCGCCAGCTGCTCGAGCCCGATCGCTTCCAGCGTGCGCTGGAAGGGAAGGTATTCGCCGAAGGGCACGAGGTGGATCTTGTCGTAGACCGTCTCGAGCTGCCCGTTCTCGTTGAATACCATCAAGCTGTTGTAGCCGTCCGGCTGGCCGCTGAACCGTAGCTCGGGGTTCTTCAGGCGCAGTGCTCCGGAGATGAGCTGGGTGCCTTGGGGAAGAAGGTCGCCGATGGCGGCCAGCGCCTCCGGGTGCTGGAGCGGCAGGAACGGCATCGCCGCCTCGGGCCAGATGAGATGCGTGATGCCGGCGAGATCGTCGCGGTGCCCGGATGCGTCGCGGCGCGACAGATCGAGCTGGTCCATGAAGATGGCGCCCTGCTTTTCCGCCAGCCATTTGTCCCGCTGCGGCACGCTCGCCTGCACGATGCGGATGCGCACGCCGTCGACCGTGGGATCGGGGCCGCCCGAGAGGCGCCAGGCGCCGTAGCTGTAGAGAAGAAGCAGCGGGACGACGGCGATAGCAGCAGCGGATGCGAGTATCCCACTGCGGCCGGGGCCCGAAGGAGCGGCGGCGACCACCAGCGGGCTCGCTAAAATCACCACCGTCAGGATCGTCAGCCCGTAGACGCCGAACAGGGAAGCCGACTGCATCAGCGTGGGCGGCGCGGTCAGCGCGTAGCCGAGTGTGTTCCAGGGGAACCCCGTCAACACGTGGCCGCGCAGCCATTCCGCCGCCGATAGCGCAAGCGCCAGCAGGATGACGCGGGCGACCCCCGGCGGCCATTGCAGCCGCGCCGCGGCGGTCGCCAAGCCCGTGAACAGGGCGAGCCCTGCCGGCAGCATGGTCACCGCGAACGGCACCAGCCACGCGAACTTCTCGGCCTCGACAAGAAACGCTTCCCCGATCCAGAACAGCCCAAACAGGAAATAGCCAAAGCCGAACCACCATCCGGCGGCGAAGGCGCGAGCGGATCGGCTGCGCCCAAGGCCGCGAGCGGCGCCCGGCATAGCCTCCGATCCGTCGAGCAGCCAGACCAGAACGGGAAGCGTGAGAAGCAGCACCGGCCACAGGAAAAACGGCGGCATGGCGAGCACCGACAGGCTGCCGGCGAGAAAGGCTGCGCCGTAGCGCCGCCAGCCGGTCAATGCCGCAATCGCGCGTGCGAGGTCCGTCAATCCGCTGCCGGACCGGCCCGCGCTGGCGGCAAGCGCAGTCCTCGTGGTGCGCTCGACCGCCACCGTGTCCCTCACGTCTTGCCGGAATCGGAGGAGGTGGCAGCAGGCGGCCTTGCCGCCGCACTGCGCGGCTGGTGGATGCGCACCTTCTTGAGGCGGCGGGCGTCGGCATCGAGCACCTCGAGCTCCAACCCGCTCGGATGACGCACGAGCTCGCCGCGCACCGGCACCCGCCCCAGCAGCGCAAACATCAGGCCACCGAGGGTATCGATGTCCTCCTCCTCCTCGGGCTTCAGGAGCTTTATGCCGAGGTGGTCCTCGAGCTGTTTGATAGGAGTGCGCGCGGAGGCGACGAGGCCGAGCTTCGGCTCGATCGAGATGTGCGCGGCCTCCGCCACGTCGTGCTCGTCCTCGATGTCGCCGACGATCTGCTCGACCAGATCCTCGATGGTTACGAGGCCGTCGGTGCCGCCATACTCGTCCACCACGAGCGCCATGTGGATGCGCGTCGTCTGCATGCGAATAAGCAGGTTCGTCGTCGGCATGGAGGAAGGCACGTAGAGCACCGGGCGCCGGATCTTTGCCGAGGCGATCGGCCGCGACAGGTCGATGCGGCCGATGTCGAGCAGAGGCGGATGATCCTCGGGCGAGGGCTCAACCTTCACGGGCGCATTTGCGACGACGGCGATGGGCATATTGAAGATCTCGCCGGCCGCTTCCTTGATGAGCCAGCGGAACAGATCCTTGATGTGGATCATGCCGCGCGGATCGTCGAGCGTCTCGTTGAAGAGCGGAATGCGCGACACGCCTGCCTCGCTGAACATGCGCAGAAGCTCCGACAACGGCTCGCTCTCGCCCAGCGCGATGATGTCGGCGCGCGGCACCATGATGTCGTCGACCCGCAGACCGCCGAAGCGCAGCAGGCGGCGCAGCATCTCGCGCTCTTCGGTCGAGAATGCGGCGCCCGCCTCGGGCTGCTCCTTGAGGCCGGCCTCCACCATCTCGCGCAGGCTGGGCGAGCGCAGGCCGAAGCGGCCCAGCAGCGCGGAGATCAGGCTTTGCGGGCTCGTGGCGGCGCCCGCGGCGGCTTCGCCGGTGGCGTTCTGAGCCGCGCCCTTGTCGCCGTTATAGTCCGAGGTCGTCATGACGGCGCCAGCTCGCCCCCGGCGTAAGGGTCGGCGACTCCAAGTCTTGAAAGGATGCGCACCTCGAGGGCTTCCATGACTTCGGCCTCGGCTTCGCTTTGGTGATCGTAGCCCTGAAGATGCAGGAGCCCGTGCACGACGAGGTGCTGCAGGTGGTCGACGAGCGGCACGCCCTGCTCCTCGGCCTCGCGGGCGACCGTCTCGGCGGCAAGGCCGACATCGCCGAGGAAGCGGGTGGCCGCGTCGCCGGCGGGCGCCGGGAACGAGAGCACATTGGTCGGGGTGGGCTTGCCGCGGTAGGCGCCGTTGAGCTTTGCCACCTCCGCGTCGGAGGAGAGCGCGATGCAGGCCGAGCAGCCCGAGATTGCAAGCTCGGCGGCGACGGCATCGGCCGCGGCGCGGATGGCGAGGAGCAGCGCATCGAGCTGCGGCCAGTCGCCCGCTTCGTGCACGACGTCGACGATGAGCCCTAGCTGAGGCTCCGCGTCGGCGCCCGCGCGCGGCTCGCCCTCGGGGGCGACGACGGACTGCACTGGCACGGTTGCGGGCATGGTCCGGCTACTTGGGCCCGCCCTGGGGCCGATCATAGGCTTCGACGATGCGGGCGACGAGGTCGCGGCGCACCACGTCGGAGGCGGTGAAGCGAACCGTCTCGATGCCCGGCACGTCGGCCAACAGCGCGATCGCCTCCTCCAGCCCCGACTTGATGCCGAACGGCAGATCGATCTGGCTCGGGTCGCCGGTGACGACCATCTTCGAGTTCTCGCCGATCCGGGTCAGGAACATCTTCATCTGCATGCTGGTTGTGTTCTGCGCCTCGTCCAGGATGACGTAGGCGTTGGCCAGCGTTCGGCCGCGCATGAAGGCGAGCGGCGCGATCTCGATGACGCCCGACTCCAGATCGCGCTCCACCTTTTCCGGGGGCAGCACATCGTAGAGGGCGTCATAGAGCGGGCGCAGGTAGGGGTCGACCTTCTCGCGCATGTCGCCGGGCAGGAAGCCAAGCCGCTCGCCCGCCTCCACCGCGGGGCGCGAGAGGATGATGCGCTCGATCAGCCCCCGCTCCAAGCAGTGGGCGGCGTACGCGACCGCGAGGTAGGTCTTGCCGGTGCCGGCCGGGCCGACGCCGAACACGAGGTCGATCCTCTCGAGCGCGCGCATGTAGGCGCTCTGCATCGGCGTGCGCGCCTTGACCACGCGGCGGCGCGTGGCGATCTGCGCCTGGCCGTCGGCCGGCGCCGTCTCCTCGCGCGCGTGGCGGATGAGGCCGTCGAAATCGCCGGCACCGATCGTCTCGCCCGCGACGACGCGCTCGTAGAGCTGCTCGAGCACGCCGCGGGCAAGCCCGCAGGCGGCTTCCGAGCCGGTGAGAATGACGACGTTGCCGTGCGCGTGGGCCTCGATGCCGAGCCGGTCCTCGATCAGCGCGAGGTGGCTGTCGTACTCCCCGAGAAGGCGCGTGAGGTACCGGTTGTCCTCGAACGGCACCACGATGCGCTTGCTGGCGACCTGGACCTTAGTGGGTCTACCCGGTCCGGAGACCGGGTTCCCGCGAATTGCTGCCAATCGGTGCTCCCGACGTCGATCGCTTCGAATCGTCACTTCTCCCGCTTAGCCTAGCATACTGGACGGGGCACCCAACCGAGCACTCCAATTCGCGCCGCCACGCCATGGTAAACGCGTATCAGACCGGGCGTATGACACCGGCTAGACTATTGGGGCCCCAGGCCAAAATTGCAACAGTCCGGATGCGGCCGAGGTCCTGCGGGGCGGCTTCGGCGTGCACCGACTGCAGGTAGGGCGTGCGCCCGATGAGCTGGCCCGGGCGGCGTCCCGGCTTCTCAAACAGCACCGGCAGCGTGCGCCCGACGCAGGCGGCGTTGAACTCGGCCTGCTGGCGCACGAGCAGCTCCTGCAGGCACGCGAGCCGGCGCGATTTGACCTCCTCGGGCACCTGCTCGGCGAGCTTGGCGGCCGGCGTGCCGGGCCGCGCGCTGTACTTGAACGAATAGGCCTGCGCGAAGCCGACCTTGCGGGTCAGCTCCAGCGTCTCCTCGAACTCGGCGTCCGTCTCGCCGGGGAAGCCGACGATAATGTCGGTCGAGAGGGCAATCTGGGGTTGCGCGGCGCGGATGCGCGCGACGAGGTCGAGATAGTCGCGCGCCGTGTGCTTGCGGTTCATGGCGCCGAGGATGCGATCGCAGCCGGCCTGAAACGGCAGGTGCAGATAGGGCATCAGCTTCGCTTCCTCGGCATGCGCGGCGATGAGATCGGAACTCATGTCGCGAGGATGGCTCGTCGTGTAGCGCAGCCGCTCCAGCCCCTCGATGCGCGCCAGGCGGCGGATGAGCTGGGCGAGCGACCATGTCGCGCCGCCGGGCCCCTCGCCGTGATAGGCGTTGACGTTCTGGCCGAGCAGCGTGATCTCACGCACGCCGCCCTCGACGAGCGCGCGCGCCTCGCGCTCGATGTCGGCGGCGGAGCGCGAATATTCCGAGCCGCGCGTATAGGGCACGACGCAGAAAGTGCAGAACTTGTCGCAGCCTTCCTGCACGGTGAGGAACGCGGTCGGGCCGTGCGCCGGCGCCCGCGCCGGCAGCCGCGAGAACTTGTCCTCCTCGGGGAAATCGGTGTCGACGAGGCTCCTCTTCTCGCGACTCGTGCGCGCGATGAGCTCGGGCAGGCGATGGTAGCTCTGCGGGCCGACGACGAGATCGACGATGGGGGCGCGGCGCACGATCTCGGCACCCTCGGCCTGGGCGACGCAGCCGACGACGGCGACGAGCGTGGAGCGCCCCACGGCGGCGCGCTCCTGCTTCAGCTCGCGCACGCGGCCCAACTCGGAGTAGACCTTCTCGGCCGCCTTCTCGCGGATGTGGCAGGTGTTGAGCACGACGAGGTCGGCGTCCTCGATGCTGGCCGTCTGCGCGTAGCCCTGCTGCGCCAGCGCCTCCGTCATGCGCTCCGAATCGTAGACATTCATCTGGCAGCCATAGGACTTGACGAAGACCTTGCCGCCGGCGCGTGCAGGGGCAGCGCGGGCAGACAATTCGCTGTCTGCGCCCGCGTCGCGGGGTTCGTCTGCCAGCCGGTCGTCCATGGCTTTGCCACGCTCCGTCGGATCGGGCCGGATGCCAGCATTCCCGGCATGATTTGTCCAGCTCGGCCCGGATACCGGGACCTTGCGGCCCTCTACACCCACTTGGCCGCCCGCCCGGCAGGGGAGCGGGGCCGTACCGCGGCCGGCGGCGCCGCTATGGCCAGCGGCTCATGGGGTCCGCGCGCGCGCAGGATTCGCACCACGTGCTCGCGCACCTCGGCCTCGCTGCGGCGCGCCAGATCCTTGCGGTCGACGAAGCTCGACAACGGCACCGGCGGCCCGATGCGGATGCGCACGTCGAGGGGGCCGGATTTCAGGAGCTTCCAGGCATGCGAGCGCATCTCCATATTGCCGTACCAGCCGACGAAGTGGCGATCGGCGCGGCCGAGCGGAATGCCGTGCAGGCGCGTGTAGACGAGCGACAGCGTCTGCACCACGGCGTCGGGCGCCTCGCGGTTGAGCCCTCCCGAGGGCTTGGCGGCGGAGAACAGCGAGGTCATGAAGGGCAGCACGCGGTTGCCGTCGCTCGAGGTGCCTTCGGCGAACAGCACGATGGCGTCGCCCTGCTGCAGCCGCGACAGGATCTCGCCCGCAGCCTCGCCGACGGCGGAACGCCTGGCGCGATCGACGAACACCGAGCGCTGCAGCCGCGCGAGCGAGGAGACGAAGGGCCAGCCCCCGACCTCCTTCTTGGCCACGAAGGAAACGGGCGCAACCGCCGACAGCACCGGGATGTCGAGCCAGGAGGTGTGGTTGGCGACCAGCAGCACCGGCCGATCGCGCGCAACCTCGCCGTCGAGCTCGATGCGGATGCCGAGCAGGCGGCAAACGCGACGGTGGTACCAGTTGGGAAAACTCCGCGCCGCGCGCGCATCGAGGCGCAGCAGCGCCGCCTGCACCGGCATCAGCGGAACGGTCAGCGCGAAGAACCCGGCGAGAACGGAACCGCCCCTGACTGCGCCCATCCCGCCTCCCGCTCACGCAGCTACTTCTTGGCCGCTTTCACGCGCACGCCGTACAGCTCGAGGCGATGGCCGACGAGCTTGAAGCCCAGCTCGCGCGCGATGCGCTCCTGCAAAGCCTCGATCGACTCGTTGCGGAACTCGATGACCCGCCCGCTTTCCATGTCGATCAGATGGTCGTGGTGGGGGCCAGAGGCCTCCTCGTAGCGCCCGCGCTTGTGGCCGAAGTCGTGGCGCTCGAGGATGCCCTTCTCGGAGAACAGCTTCAGCGTGCGATAGACGGTCGAAAGCGAGATGCGCGCATCGACCTTGTTGGCGCGGCGGTAGACCTCCTCGACGTCGGGATGGTCCTTCGCGGAGGCCAGCACGCGCGAAATCACACGGCGCTGGCCCGTCATGCGCAGGCCTTGCGCCGCGCAGAGCTCCTCCAGGCGGGAGAGATGGTCCTTGTCCAGGTCGGGCATGAAGCGGCCGATCAGCTCACGCGCACTCAGGCTTTATATGAGCGCAATTGCGGCCCGTCCACCCGCTGCGCCGGGCCAACCGGCTAAAGCGCGAGCGACAGGATGAGCGCATCGACGGGCGGGCCGCCGGGACGCGCGTAATAGCCTTTGCGGCGCGCGGCGACGGCAAATCCGAGACCCTCGTAGAGCCGCAGCCCGGCCGTGTTGTCGGCGGCCACCTCGAGGAACAGGCGCTCGACCTCGGCGCGCCGTGCCGCGCGGATCAGGCCTTCGACCATCTGCCGAGCGATGCCACGGCGCTGCCACTCGGGCGCCACCCCGATGGACAGGATCTCCGCCTGATCGGCCGCGATCTGGCCGATGACGAAGCCGGCGACGGCCTTGGGCTCGCGCACCTGCGCGACGAAGGCGGCGGCCGCCGGATGCTCGATCAGCCGCCCGATGCTGTCGGCATCCCACGGCGGATCGAACAGGCGCGCGTGCAGCGCGGCAATGTCGGCGATGCGCTCCGAACTCGCCCACAGCAGGCTCAGGTTGCGCGGGTCGAGCGGGATCAGGGCGGCGGATGTCATTGCTGGGCCCTCGCGATCGATTTTCCGTCCTGCGGCTTGGCGTCGGGCGGGCGCAGGTAGAGCGGCACCAGGGGAGCTTGGCTGGGGGGGAGCTGCATGGCCATGCGCGCCAATGCCGCGGCGTCGGGCAACAGCTCCGGCAGGCGGTGCGTGATGTTGCGACCCCGCGCAGCCGCGGCGACGGCTT
>Ga0209415_10011842_pt1 | contig 14641 bp, 10 predicted proteins | sample PeaSoiSIISIP2007_FD_187696 | JGI IMG/M metagenome (GOLD analysis project Ga0209415, IMG submission 187696) | Peat soil microbial communities from Weissenstadt, Germany - SII-SIP-2007 (SPAdes) (version 2) | ecosystem: Environmental > Terrestrial > Soil > Wetlands > Peat | place: Germany...
CTTGCTTGAGCCCGCCCGCGTAACCGTGCGATTCCATCATTTCCCGCCACTGCCACCCGATGCTGACCGCATAGATGGTCACGTCCTTGGTGGCCTTTACCTTTTTCATGATCTGATCCAGGTTAAGCTTGCTAAAGGTGTCGCGTCCCGACGAAACCAGAATGACGTACTTCTTTCCTTCGATGCGATCGGTGCGGTCAAGCGTATCGAAGAGCGCGTCGAACAGATTGCGCTCCGACATTCCCGGAATACGGAGCATATTCAGCGCTCCCATGATGGCGCGCTTGTCCTGGGTGAAGTCCACCAGGATCTGCGGCTTCATGTCGTAAGAAACCACGGCTACCCAATCATCTTTCTTTAAGCCGCTGGCGAAGGTGTAGGAAGCATTCAACGCGTCATACATGTAGCGCAGGTTGGTCGCGGCATATTCGACCAGCAGCACGGCGGTGATCGGAGCCTCGCTCTGATTAAAGGTGGCAATCTGCTGGGGCTGGCCATCTTCCATGATCTTGAAGTTTTCTTTCTTCAGCCCGGGCACGGTTTGGCCGTCCTTGGTGGTGACGAGCACATCGAGGTTCACAATCGGAACGTCCACCCGGATTGAGTAGTCGGGCATGTTCTCGATCTTCTTCGGTTTTTCGGGGGCCGGAGGCGGCGGTTCATCCTTCTTCTTGGGGATGACATAAGGGCCGACGTCGTTCTGGGGTCCACCGGCTTCCGGCGGAGCCTCCTGCTGGTTGGGGTTCGGCGGGGGCTGCTGCGAGGTGTCCTGGGCCTGCGCGGAGACCGTTGCTGCGACCATCCAGAAAAGAACCAATACCAGTAGGATCAAGTGCTTACGCGAAGCCGACGGGGCGCGGTTCAAGCCACCAAAGACGCTACAAATCATGGGAAACCCTCGAAAACTCCTGTGCTAGTATAGATGCAAGAACTCCGCGGTTGGGATATTTTGCGGGTCTTACAAAATACCGCCTCCCCTGGCAAAACCTTCTGATAAGCACGCGGAATCTAAGCAAGTACTTAAAGGTCATTATCTGACCTCGGGGCCAGTCATGGGAAACGCCACACGCTCACTCGCCGCCCTTTTGTGTTTATTGTCCTCCTCTGGGGTTCATGCGCAACAAAAGGCCAGATCACAGGACGCACCGGCGGCCGCTATTCCTTCCGCGGTTGTTTCCCCCGCAATCGTCTCTCCGGCGATCGTTTCTCCGGCAATCATTTCCCTTGATCAGATCCATGAGGGCATGAAAGGCGTAGCCCTTACGGTGTTTCAGGGCGTGAAACCCGAGTCGATGGACGTGGAAGTTCTGGGCGTGATGCACAATGCAAATGGTCCAAAGGGCGATATTATCCTGGTCCGCCTGCATGGAAAGAAGCCCGAGTATACCGGTGTGGTTGCCGGTATGAGCGGAAGCCCGGTTTATTTCGATGGCAAGCTGGCGGGTGCGCTCGCTTTCCGCATCGGCGAATTCTCAAAGGAACCGATCGCCGGCGTGACGCCGATCCAGGAGATGCTGGAAATCAATGCGCTGGATCGCCGTCCAGCCCCTGCGCCGCTGCGCGCCAGTGTTGCGGACGCTAATTCTTCAGGGCAGAGCGGAACCACGCAAACCGCGAGCCCCAGCGAACCCCCCACGCTTCCCGTCCAGAATTACAGCAACTATCTGAGGCCCATCGACACCCCTCTCGTGTTCAACGGATTTTCCGACGAGACCTTGCAGCGCTATGGGGCTCAATTCGCGGCGGCTGGAATCGTTCCGGTGATGGGCATTGGCGCGGCGAGCGACCGCAAGCAGCCGGAACCGATCGAGGCGGGATCGGCGGTCAGCGCCGTGTTGGTTCGCGGTGATATGGACATTGCCGCCACCTGTACCGTGACTTATGTGGATCCGCAGCACTTGCTGGCCTGCGGGCATCCGCTCTTGCAGTTTGGCGAAGTGGATCTGCCCATGACGAAGGCCAGGGTGCTGGCCACGCTGCCTTCGCCGTTGAATGCATTCAAGATCGTCAATACAACTGAGACGATTGGCGCCTTCGTGCAGGATCGCCAGGCCGGCATTATGGGTGTGCCGGGGCGGGAGTCGAAGATGATCCCGGTGACTGTGGCCATGCACACTGTCGGGGAACATGGAGCGGTAACCAAAGAGTTCCACTACGAGATTCTCAATAATGCGCGCCTGAGCCCCTTGGCGATGATGGCCACCGTTTTCAACGCGCTGCATAGTACCAACGACTACGGCGAGGACATTACGTACCGCATGAATGGCAAGCTTAGCGTGAAGGGGTATCCCGACGTCACGCTGCGGAACATGTTTGCGCCGCAAGACAACGGGCAACCTGCGGCAGCCCTGGCTGCAGCCACCATCGGCGACCGCTTTGGCCGCATCTACAGCAATCCGCTGGACGCTCCTGACGTGCAGGGTGTGAAGCTTGATTTCGATCTGGTCCGCGAGCGCCGCTCGGCGCGCCTGGAAGCCGCGCGTACCGACATGACGGAAGCGCGACCCGGCGACCAGATTATGGTGGAGACGGTGATTCGTCCGTATCGTGGCGAGCGGTTGGTGCGGCAGATTCCGATACGGATTCCGACCTCCACTTCCAAAGGCACGCTGCGCATCCTGGTCAGCGACGGAGACACGCTGGATCGCGTGCACCGGGGGACGCCGATGATGAACCGTGGTCTGGGACTGGCGCCGACGATCGCACTGCTGAACAAGGAGCGCGCCAACGATCGCGTGTATGTTTCGCTGATCGGGTCGGATCCCGAAGCCATGGTCGCTGACAAGGTGATGCCGACGCTGCCGCTTAGCGTAATGAACGTCATGGAAAACATGCGCGGCACGCAGGACATGATCGTGATTGGGGAATCGTCGGTCAGCGAAGCTTCCACCGAACCGCTGGACTACGTCGTTTCGGGCGCGCAGATGCTTACGATTTACGTCAAGTAGGGGCTCGACCCGGTCGCATAGCCCGCACGGCGACTCACCAACAAAACCGAGGTATAAATTTTGGCTCGTAAGACGCTCGCTCTACTATCCGCTTTTGTCTTTTCCACAATCGCCCTCGCCGAGGGCACCCGCGCCTGGGAACAATCCAAATACGATGAACTGATCAAGGGCACGGCTAAAGGCGTTGCCCTGCGCAGCGAGGGCGGCATTGAGCTCGCCCCGGCGTTTAAGGCGCTGGCGACCACTCCCTCGACCTACATCTGGTCGATTGCGTCCGATTCCGCGGGCAACATCTATGCCGCCGCCGGGTCTCCGGCGCGCGTCTATCGCATCACGCCGGATGGTCAAAGCACGACCATATTCGAACCGCAGGAATTGCAGGTGCAAGCGCTGGTCGTCGCCAAGAACGATATCGTCTACGCGGCCACGGCTCCCGACGGCAAGGTGTATCGGCTTGAATCCGTGAAGGGCGCATCTGCCAAGGCTGGAGCAAAAGGATCGTGGAGCGCGACGCCCTATTTCGATCCCGGCTCCAAGTACATCTGGGACATGGTTCTCGACAATGCGGGGACGCTCTATGTCGCTACCGGCGATCATGGCGAAATCTACAAAGTCGGCCCCAACGGCCAACACGCGCTGTTCTTTAAGAGCGATGAAGTCCACATTCGCGTTCTGGCGCTCGATCCCAGGGGAAATCTCATCGCGGGCTCGGATGGCAGCGGGCTGGTCTATCGCATTGCGCCGAATGGCGAGGCGTTCGTTCTCTACAGCGCGCCCAAGAAGGAAATTACCGCGCTCGCCATCGATGCGGCCGGCAACATCTATGCCGCCGGTGCGGGAGAGAAGCACGCGGGAGCCACGACACCGGGAACGGGCATCATGATCGCTCCGGCGCAGAGCCTGCCCGCGACCGGTGGCAACATCACTATTAACGCGGGTCCCGCCGCGTCTATCGCAGCCTTTCCCGCGCCGGGAGCCGGAGCTAGTGGCGGCTCCGAGATTTACCGCATCGCGCCCGATGGCGCCCCGTCTCGCTTGTGGACCTCCCGCGAGGACCTCGTTTATGCCCTGGGCTTCGATCAGAAAGGACGCCTGCTCGCGGGCACGGGCAATCGCGGTCACATCTTCGCGATCAATGGGGTGGATGATTTCACCGATCTGATTAAAGCCAGCGCCACGCAAATCACCGCCTTCGCTGCCGCTCCCGGCAGAGGACTCTACGCCTCCAGTAGCAACCTGGGGAAGATTTTTGTGCTTGGTCCCGGCCCCGAGCCGGAGGGGACATACGAAAGTGATGTCTTCGACGCGCGCGTGTTTTCCCTGTGGGGACGCGCCAGCGTTCGCAGCGTGGGCAGTTCCGACATCGCGCTCTATGCGCGCAGCGGCAACGTCGATAATCCCGACCGCAATTGGAGTCCGTGGACGCGGGTCGATTTTGCCGCCGCCTCCGAACTCAAAATTCCGCCCGCCCGTTTTGTGCAGTGGAAAGCCGAGCTCCATGCGGGCAATCCCGCTCCGCGTATTGACGATGTTTTGCTGAATTACCTGCCCAAGAACGTTGCACCGGAAATCGACGAAATTACGGTGCAGCCTGGATACCATTACCAGCCGATTCCGCGTGTGACCGGCAACGAGCCGCCCACTCCGGGGCAGCCGCGTTTCGATCCTCCGCCGCCCGCGGTGCGCGATCGCGACTCGATCGGCGTTCGCTGGCAGGCCCATGACGACAACGACGACCAGCTCGTCTATACCGTTTATTATCGCGGCGACGGCGAGTCGCGCTGGCTGCTGCTGAAGACGAACCTCTTCGACCGCTACTACTCTTTTGACGCCAGTCTTCTGCCGGATGGCGGCTACGCCGTCAAGGTAATTGCCTCTGACGCGCCTTCGCACTCGCCCGGAGAAGCACTCTACGCCGAGCGCGTCAGTGCCCGCTTCGAGGTCGATAGCACGGCTCCAGTCATCGACAAGCTGACTGCCACTCTTGACGGGAAGCAGATCCACGTGCGCTTCCGCGCCAGCGATTCGTTTTCGGCGATCAAGCGGGCGGAGTACTCGCTCGATGGCGGAGACTGGCAGTTCGTCGAGCCGGTGGGCCAGTTGTCCGATTCGAAGACGGAAGACTACGACTTCCACGTGGCTGTGCCACCAGTTGAAGCGACGCCGCCTCCAATGGCCGAGAGCACGGGGAACGACCACGTGGTGGTGGTTCGCGCGTATGACCGGTTCGACAATCTGGCTACCGGGAAAACGGTGGTTCGCGGGAAATAGGCGCTAAGAGTCCGGTGTCGGGCCGACCGAGCTGCGCTCGTGGACGGGCGAGGCGCCCATCCCCACACAAACTGCTTCTACTGCTGGGCGAAACTGATACTGCTTGGAGTTCCGCTGGTTGTCCCGATCATCATGAAATCGTCGATCACGGCGTTTGTGGACGTGGGAATGCCGGTAGCGTCGATTACATAGATCACATAGGTCTGAGCGGCCGGAGTGGTTAGCGTGATCGTGCCGGTGCCTCCGCCGGAGGCATTGTTGTTCAGCGTGTAACTTCCCTTCAGTGATTGGCCGGCGCCGCCGCTTTGTGTGTATTGTGTCCCAGCGACGTTATAGGTCGCGTTTCCGGTCGAGGTGAGCAGCAGGTTCTCGACCACCGGGGTGATGCCGGAATCGCTATTGACAATGGTTGCCGCCGCATAAGTGCCGGGCATTTCCGACGGAGTGTAGTTAAAGCCATTCGGGGAAAGCTGCGGGTTCATGGATCCCGTCATTACCGCCTTACTGGACTGATCGAGCAGGAAGCCACGATTGGCCCCGCTGGCGTAGAGCACGAACGGTAGCGGCGCTACCACCGGGTTCGTGTTGCCGAGCATCTGGAAGGTGTACCGGCCGTTGATGCTGGGAGTCGCCACGTAGGTGTACGCGAAGGGCGTCGACGGCCCCACCGAAGTGATGGTTCCGTTATCGTTCTGATCGAAGGTGCCCGTGAATCCTCCCGTCCCGCCAGTCCCGCTCGATGTGCCATCGGTAGTGCCGACGATGAGCGCGACATTCGAAGAGTTCGGGACTTCGGAAGAGTTCATGACCTCCACTCCGGTCAGACTGGAGACCGATGAACCGCTGAACGCCGCGTTATTGTAGGTCATCGGGACCTGGTAAACCATATTTCCGGAAAGTGCGGGATGCATCGCATCGACCGAGTCGGTTGAAATGGCATAGAGCGTCAGCGGGTTCATGGCCGTCTTGGTTTCCGTCACCCCGCCGGCAACAAAGAAGTCGAACTTAAAGGATGTAGCGCCGGAGTTCAGGATCATCTGCCACAACCCGTTGGCGCCGGGTACGTACGTGCCCGTTACGCTGCAGGGCGGTGTGCCGCACACGCTGTTGGCGTTGCCATTGTCGTTGGCGTCGAGCATTCCGGCGGGAGTAGCAGGGGCTAGCCCGATGTTCCCTTGCCCATCCATGGGCAGAAGGCCCACGTACCCGACCCGCTGGCCGGTCGAGTCCACACCCGTGAATCCGAAGACGAATGTCTGCGCGCCAGCGTCGAATTGTTGTGGCGCCGATTTCTGCATCACGCCAGACCCGGTTATCCCCGAGGTGTCTACTGACGACTCGATCATCCGGACGACGCCTGCCGAGGTAAGCACCGCCGTGTATATGTACTTGGGCCCGCCACCCGCAGTCGCATCCAGCGTGAGCGTCCCCAGATTGTTGTTATTGGAAGTTGGAGCGTACGAGCCGGACACCGTGGTGTACTGGTGGTATGCACCGCCGATCACCACATCTTCCACTCCGCTAGCGATCATGCCGGACGCGCCAACATTAACGCTTCCAGCCACGGCAACGGAATTCCCGGTGCCGTCATATCCGGCAAAACGGAATGTGTACGGGCCCTGAGGCAGCCGCGAGGACACAACTGCAACCTTCGAGGTACCAACCCCTGGGTTAGGCTGCGACACCGTCGAAGTCGCTGCTATCGTCACGCTTCCGTTCGAGAGCGGCGCGGTATAGGTCGCCACTCCCGGCACTTGGCCTTCGCAGGCCGAACTTGGCGTGCACACGATGTTTCCGCAGCTGCCGGTTGGCGTGCACGTCCAGTTGAAAGTTTGCGGCGCGGAGTCCGGTACCGCGACTGCCGTGAACTCCTGCATCAGATTCTGGCCGACGTTAACGGCCGGGGCGGCGTAAGGGGTCACGACTACCGAGACCGGTATCACGGTGATCGGCAGACTTCCCATTACCATTGAGTCCGATACCAACGTCGCTGTGATCGTCGCCGAGCCTGGCACTCCCGCCTGGAAGACGCCGGTGGCTGAGTCAATCGTACCGCACGGATTCGGCGTGCCTGTGCATCCTGTACCGCTCACGCTCCAGGTAACGGGAGCATTCGCCGGATCCGTCGTCGTGGCCGTAAACATAAGATTCGGCTGGCCGGGGTAGAGCGCGCTAGGGTCAATGTCTTGGGGGGCCTTCACGGTAACGGTGGGAACCACGCCATTGCCGCCCTGTGCGCAACCAACCGCCAATGCCAGACTCAACAGAGCCACCGCGAACAGAAAATTCTTCATCATGATCAAATCTCTTTAACGATAGTTCAGACTAAGCATAGCCAGAAACCGCTCCTTCAATTGGGAATTTATCCCAAGTCTAAGAGCAGCCACGAGACCAGTTTGTCGTCTCAGTTTGCTAGTTAGAATGTACCTGAGTTCGGCGCATTTTGTCTGCGCCGGGAAGGTTACGAACGGGTGAATTCTACTCGTTAGTTCTCAGTTTCCGGTCCTCAGTTCTCAGTGCGAGCCGATACGTTCTGCGTGACGCCCGAGACGCCTGGTCTGACGCCTGATTGTTTTGCGGGCGTCTCCAAAGCCGCGCGTCCTGCGGTTTCCAGCAGCGGGCGCAACTCGGCGGCGGTGATCCCCAACGTGCCTCCCGAGAAGCCGTCAATGTAGGCGGAGTTGATACCTACGACTTCGCCGCGCAAATTCAGTACCGGTCCGCCACTTCCACCCCGGGCGGTGGGGGCGTCATAAATGAGCTTGTCGCGGGTGACGTCTCCAATGTGGCCAAACGTCGCCGACGGCCGGATCAGCGACAGCGCGGCCAGTTCACCCGCCGTGTCGGCATTATCGGGATGCGATGAGAGCCGCTCGTACACAAGCGCTGGCGATTTTGCCACCATTCCCGTGACTCCCATCGGATAGGCCAGCACGCTTACCGAATCACCTACATGTGGCGTGGCCTGGGATAAGGTCAGGGGGCGAAGTTTTTTGGTGAAGGCGGTGGCTTCGAAGCGCATCACAGCCAGATCGCCGTGGGTGGCGACGGCGGCGGTCTCCAGGTTTACGGGGAGCGGCGAGCCGGGGAAATATGCCACCAGTTTTTCGAGCACCGGCGTTCCGCCTCGGCGCAAAGCCACCGCCACTTCGCGGTCGCCGTACCAAGGCTCGGCCACATGACGATTGGTGGCCAGAAGGCCCGGAGCCACTACAAACCCCGTTCCCGCCACGCGAGCGCGAAAGCCTTGTGCGCGGCCGGCCACGTGGTAAATCCCATAGACGTAAGCGACGGACTCGCGCGCGTCGTCCACCGCCGCAGCCGAAAACGATTGCTGCCGTTGCAGATCCGCCACCTGATTTGAGAGCTGGTGAACTTGCTGCTCCAAGCCGGCAGTCTCCGGAGGAGCGTAATAGTGGGCCATAATGCCGGCGCCGACCAGCGCCAGCACTCCCAGCAGCCCCTGGGCAAACCGCTGCCAGGTCTTAACCACTTCGCTTTCTTCGGTGCCTTCCCGACGATCCGAATTGAACATGCGCCGCCCGGCCCGGCAAGGAGGGAGATTCCGGGCACTCCCTATCCTGACGCATCCGGAGCAGCGCGTGTAGGGTACTGAAGTCGCGTGGAAACGGGGGCGAAGGTAACTGAGGATTGGCCTGCTATTTTCGTCTGCCATTCCTGCGGGCGCGCGGCGTTCACTAACGCATGAACAAACAAACAATAACTTGACATGCTTATGACAACCGCAGACACGAGATTCTCTACCTTGTCCTTAGTCCCCTTCCGCGGACATTTTTGTTATGAAGATACTGACGGCGATCTGTGGGTTGGTTTTCCCGGCGGCATTGATGTTCGGTCAAGCTACTGTCCGCAAAGATGCTGCAATCACACCCGTGACCGGCGAAAGCTGGCTCCATCACCTCAACCGGTCGTTTGACGAAACCAGCATGGGCAAGACCTCGCGGCTGGGGCCGGCCGATTCAGTGACCGACCAGTCCGCTCCTCGTTTGCGGCTATCTGTGTTGTCCGGCTCAACTGCATCCGGTTCAAGAATGGAAACCCTGCATGGCGCTGATTTGTACCGCCTGAATTGCCAGGGGTGCCACGGTGAGTACGGCCTCGGGGCTCCGCCTGAAATCGGATCGTTGATCGATCCCGTGCGGGCCACCTCCGTGGTGCTGGTCACGGCGCGCATGAAAATGACCGGCATGGCGTTGAGCCGCCGGGAGACGGCGGAGTTGGTGGACCAGTCTAGAAGCGCTTTGCTCAAGCGTCTGCACGAAGGCGGAAAAGACATGCCTTCATTCCATCATTTGAGTGAAGCGGAAATTCATTCGCTGGTCGCCTACCTCAATCAGTTGGTTGGCGTTCCGGGGGCTGAGTTGGGACAGGTTGCGATTCGAGAATCGCGGGCTCGCGGGGGCGAGCTGATCGTGAAATCCACGTGCCACGTCTGCCATGACGCGACCGGGTCGAATCCCACTCCCGCCGAGCTTATGGAAGGCGCCATCCCTCCCCTGAGTGTGCTCCCTGTGCGTGTGAACCAGGCAGAGTTGGTGCGGAAGGTCAGGAGTGGCGCGCCCGTGGCCATGGGCGCCACCTCATCAGTCTATCGGGGCCGGATGCCGGTTTTCGGCTATCTGAGTCAGAACGAAGCGGAGGATGTTTATGAATACCTTACGCAGTATCCGCCCACCGAATTGGCGAACCTTGTGCAGACTGCCCGGACGACTCAACTCGAGGCGCCAGATCCGCCGGCCAACGCCGGTGAGGCGGGGGTTGTGCCGCAAAGCGCGCCGTCTCAAGTCCGAGCGCTGCGCGAACCGGCCGAGTCTTCAGTTTTGCCGGTCAGCATGGGATTGTTCACGGTCGTCCTCCTGACGCTGGGGTGCTGGATCACGGTGCGCGAATTCAAGAAAATTTCGGCGGGGAGTCAGGACCGCGGAAACTCGCGCAGACCTGGAACCGAGCGCGCGCAGTGGGTCACGCTTCATCCCCAAGTCGAACTTCGGTTGGACGCTTCGAGCCGCCTTACTGATTCTGCGAAGCGCAAAGTCTCGGTGATGGAAGAAAGAAAAATATCGTAGATCAGGGGAGACATAGAAGATGCAGCGCAATTGTGTGCAGGTAGGATTGCTTGGTATGGCTCTTAGTCTGATGGCTCATGCTGGCGCCCTCAGTGGCAAAGTTACTGGGGCTCCGGGGGAGTCGGTGGTCTATGTCGAAGCGATTGCGGGCAAGACCTTTCCGGCTCCGGCCGGGCAACCGGTCATGGCGCAACGACGCTTGATGTTCGAGCCTCACATCCTTCCTGTGCAGCAGGGCAGCACGGTGGAATTTCTCAACAACGACAGCGTCGCGCACAATGTTTTCTGGCCTTCCGTGGGCGGCAACAAGAAGCTCGGACACAACCTGGGCACCTGGCCGCAAAACGAAAAGCGCGCGTTCAAGTTCGACACTGCCGGCGCGGTCCCTCTGTTATGCAATGTGCATCCGGAGATGTCGGGCTACATCGTGGTTGTGCCGACTCCCTATTTTGCCCTGACCAGCCCATCCGGCGAATACAGAATCGAGAACCTTCCCGACGGCGGTTACAACCTCACGGTCTGGCATGAAGGCATCAAGAACCAGTCCAAGCACGTGGACGTTGCCGGCGAGGCCGCAGCCGACTTCACTCTGCACCGGTAAGCCAATCGGCAGTTTCACCATCGTGAGATGCGGCGCGCGCAGGCGCTGGTTCCGCTTGCCTCAAATCGACAGAACATTGACAATCGTCACTTCCCTCTGGTTCCATCGAAAGAACCTCAAGCGAAGGACTTCGTCATGCTGGCTGGCATTCGGACCCGCGACTTATGCAAGATCTACACTTCACCGCCTCCTCTGGCCTCCGGCGGCGGCTTCGGTTTCGGCGCGGCGCGCGGCAAGAAAAACAAACAGCCGAAACCAAAAATCGTTGCTCTTGACGGCCTCTCGCTTGAGGTCTCGCCCGGAGAGATTTTTGGGCTGCTCGGACCGAACGGCGCCGGCAAGTCGACCACGGTTGGCATCCTGACCACCCGCGTGCGGCCGACGAGCGGACAAGCGTGGATTGGCGAGCGCGATGTTTGGGCGGACCAGGTCGCAGTCAAGCGGCTGATTGGAGTAGTTCAGCAGCGTCCGAACCTCGACTTTTCTCTCACCGCTCGCGAAATTCTCCTCTTCCACGGCGCCTATTTCGGCATCGATTCCAGGGAGCGAGCCGAGCGCGCGGAGGCGCTGCTCGATCGCTTCAAACTTACCGACCGCGCCGATCAGATGGTGCGCGGATTCTCTGGCGGCATGATGCAGCGTCTCTCCATTGCGCGCGCCATGATGCACGATCCTCAGGTACTTTTCCTGGACGAGCCCAGCGCCGGCCTCGACCCGCAAACCCGATTGCTTCTTTGGGAAATCATTCGTGAATACAACCAGCGTGGCAAAACCATCCTGCTGACCACGCACAATATGGAAGAAGCGGACGCGTTGTGCCAGCGCCTGGCCATCATCGATCACGGAAAAAACATTGCATTGGGCACTCCCGCGGAGCTGAAGGCTTCCGTTCCCGGCGGCTTTCTGTTGCGGCTGCGCTTCGGGCAGCATTTGCCGGAATTGTTACAACGTCTTCAAGCCTTGGCGGGCGTGAGAGAAGTACGTCCGACCAACGACAATTCCGCCGACGTGTACGCCGACCGTGGAGGCTCGCTGGTTTCTGAGATTGCCAATCTTGCTTCAGGCGCGTCGGTGGAATTGTGCGACGTGCACATTTCGGAGCCCAGCCTGGAGAATCTGTTCTTGCACCATACCGGAAGGAGCCTGCGCGAATGAACTGGAAGACTTTTCTTGCCTTGCTGGGGCGTGATGCCCATGTTGCCCGGCGCAACTTCGTGCCCCTGGTGCTGCAGACTTTCCTGCAGCCCATGATGTTCGTGTTTATCTTTGGACGAGTGATGGTGTCGAGCGGCTACATGCCTGCTGCCTACAAGAGCCTGCTGTTGCCGGGCATCATGGCGATCAGCATGGTGTTCACCGGTGTTTGGGCGGTTGCGATGCCTTTGATTGGCGAATTTCAGTTCACGCGCGAGATCGAAGACCGCCTGCTCGCGCCGATAGAAATCTCCTGGCTGGCGATCGAAAAAGTGATTTTTGGCACGCTCCAGGCGCTGGTCGCCGGACTGGCGGTGATTCCGATGGCGTGGCTGTTGCTGCGTCCGGGAGTGGAGTTCAACCTGCATTCTCCGCTGCAATTTGCCTGCGTTACTCTGCTGGTGTCGCTTTTCTCGGCCTGCGGCGGTCTGGCGCTCGGTTGCAGCGTCAATCAGACGCACATCGGCCTGATGTTCAGCATGGTGCTGACTCCCATGATCTTTTTTGGCTGCACCTATTATCCGTGGAGTGCGCTGGGCCATTTCCCTATCCTCCAGAAAGTCGTCCTGGTGAATCCCCTGGTTTACGCGAGCGAAGGTCTGCGTGGAGCGCTCGTACCCCAATTCCCTCACCTTCCGGCACTGGCCGTGCTGGTCGTGTTGACGCTCTTTGACGCCCTGTTTCTGGCGGTCGGGCTGCGACAGTTCCACAGTAAGGCTGTCAGTTAGTCTGATGTCGTTAAGTGGGGGGACGAGCGTCTCTCCCATCCAGTCGGGCGAGGACGCCCGGCTTGTCCCTAATATTTCAGATACCCGATCCCCACCCGCATGTGGTGCAGCAGGACATCCGGCGTGACGAGAAAAATGCTCAGTCCCAGCATGGCGTGGGCAACCGCGAGAGGATAGAGGCTGCGATAGCGGCGGAACATTTCGCAGAAGAAGAGGGCTCCGATCAGCGTAGCGGTCGTGAGAATGGGACTGGGCAGATGCGCGGCGGCAAAGAGCGTGGACGCGATCCAGACCGCCGCCGAGCCTCCGAATAGCTCTTCCAGGCGATGGAAGAAAAAAGATTGCAATATGAATTCCTGAATCAGGGCCCAGATCAGGTATCCCCATACCGACCGCAAGGCGGGCCAAGTCTGGTTGGCGGGGATTTGCCCGCCCGCCCAGCTCACCATCGCCACCATCAAAAAGATCATGACAAAACTGATCCCCAACACCACGCTGGCGCCGAATGTTTTTGGCAATCGGAGGCCAAGGCGCTGCAACGATGGCCGGTCAAGGAGCGCCAGGACCAGAATCGTAATCATCGCAATGACAGCCCAGCGGTTCCGCAGGCGCCGCGTCGGCGCCCAAAGCACAAACTCCAGAAACAGAAACACGATAATGATCTGGGCCCAAACAAAATAGCGGCGGTAAGTGGACGGAAGCGCAAGACTCCAGACCTTACGGGCGGGAGGACTCGCGGATGTTTCCGCGGGAAGGCTATTCGACTCGACTGCCATTTTTCCCCGTCCTCATATTTTTTGTGCTCGTCATCCTCTCGAATCCGCCACGTCGAGTTAGAACCAGAAGGACCAGATGGCGTCCACGCTGGCGTGGGTGATGGCCGAGGCAGGCACGCGGCGTTGCTCGCGCCATGCCCGGCCGTAGAAAATTCCGGCGAGGCTGGCCAGTATGACGTAACGCCAGTTGAACTGCGCCGACCGCTTGTTGAAATGGGAGAGCCCGAATAACAACGCCGTAATCGCAAGCGCCACCCGGCGTCCCACGCGTCGTTCCAGCAGGTTCTGAACCCACGCGCGAAAGAAGAGTTCCTCCGGAACCGCAATGAAAATGAAGATATAAATCCATTGCGGGATCATCGACCATCGCAGCCCATTGCCATGGGGATGGAGAAATCCCAACGCCAGCCCCAGCCCCATAACTAACGGCGCAAAGAAAGCCAGTTCCCGCAGCCCCGTTTTCCAATCGCTCCAGCGAAGGTGAAAGTCAAAACCGGTGCCGCTCAGGCGGCGGACCACGACGAATCCATAAAGCGCCGCGTCGACGAGAAGCAGTTTCCCCCAGCCCGCCAGACCGGTTGGCCACGCGCGCTCGAACCATCGCAAATCAACCGCCAGCCCCAGCGTCAGGAGAACGATCGCGTCCCGCCAATTGCCGCGCTGCTCAGGATCGACGACTGCGGCCCGCCCCAGCAGCCACGCGATCGCCACCGGCAGCGCCGTGTAGAGAGCGCACCATTCCCATGAAAACATGTGTTGCAATGAGGAAATCAGGACGTAAGGCAACGCGCAGAGTACCGGCAAGGTGGTCCGTAGGGCAGTCGGCCATCGGGCACATGCCCGCGCGACCCGTTCGCCGGCAAATCCAATCAGGGCTGCTGGCGCGAGTTCCAGCGCAAGTATCGCAATGGCCGCTGGCGTTGCGTTTTGCATGGCGATGTGTAATCGGGAGAGAGGTTGGAATGGCGGAGAGGGAGGGATTCGAACCCCCGATACCCTTTCGGGTATGCCGGTTTTCAAGACCGGAGCCATCAAC